>Ga0207927_1000035_pt1 | contig 53765 bp, 54 predicted proteins | sample NGESurdeep072012_2_FD_184456 | JGI IMG/M metagenome (GOLD analysis project Ga0207927, IMG submission 184456) | Arctic peat soil microbial communities from Barrow, Alaska - NGEE Surface sample 210-2 deep-072012 (SPAdes) | ecosystem: Environmental > Terrestrial > Soil > Wetlands > Peat ... | reverse complement strand
CCTCGGCGTTGTGACCATCGACGGCCGTGGCGGCAGCTCGTTCGGCGGCGGAAAGCGGTGCCGGCGGCATCACCTGCGCAGCAGCAGCGGCGGGGAGGGCGTAGTAGATCGCGAGCCCCATGCCCGCGGTCACGAGACGGCGAGAGAACGATTTACTCATGCCGTCAATCTAGCCGTTCGCGGTTTGCTTGCCCCGGGTTGCCAGCGCGATAACATTCGAGCTTCGATTTGCCCCCACTTCGCTCTCATATCATGCCTTCCTCGTCCCGTCCGTTCCCGCGGCCGTACCGCGCCATTGCCGCGTGCGCCTGTGTCACGATCGCCCTGTCCGCGGCGCGCGCGCAGGTCGCAGCGAACGCGTCGGCGCTGCCCGCCGAGCTTCGCGGGCCGTTCGACGCCGCGATCGTCCTCGGCGATCTGGCGGGCGCGCGCACGCGCACGCCGATGGTCGTGCCCTACTCCGACGCCCAGGGCTCCGCGCCATTGCAGCTGCAGCGAACCGTCGCCGACGCCATCACCCACGAGGTCGGCAGCAATCCGGGGGCGCCGAGCGCGCTGGGGCAGCTCGCCCACATGGTCGTTCCGATCGCTACCGGCGAGCAGGGTGTGCTGAACGCCGCCGGACTGCCGTCCGTGCTCGTGCAGGTCTCGGGCGAACGGGGTCCTTCGCCGGGCGAGAAGGTGAGCCGTGAACGCCTGCAGGGCCTCGGACGCGGGGTGCTGAGCGCGGTGGACGCGCTGGACACCGCACCGGACATCTCCCCAGCGATGCAGACGAGCGTCGTACTGCAGCATCAGACGCTGCCCGAGTGGGCCGTGCGGCTGCTCGCGATCACCCTGCTCCTGCCGGCCCTCCTCGCCGCCGTGGACGGGCTCGCGCGGGCGCGCCGCCGGCGCAGGCAGGCCGGGCGCTGGACGCTGTGGACGCTCAGCTGCTCGCTGCCGTTCCTGTGCTGCGCCCTGTTCGCCTACCTGCTCGGTCGACTCGGGATTCTCGACGCGAGGCCATCGGAGCCGGTGCTGGCGAGCGCCATGCCCTTCGACGGCAAGGCGGCCACGGCCGTCGTGGCGGTCCTGCTCACGTTCGCGCTGGCCTGGCTGTTGTGGAGCGTGCTCATCCGCCGTCTCGGCTGGGAGGCGCGCCCGGACCCTGACGTGGCCGGTCTCTCACTGGTTCTCGTCCTGCTCGCGATCGCCCTGGTGGTGTGGGTGGCCAACCCGTTCACAGCGCTGCTGGTGCTGCCGGCGGTGCATTTGTGGCTGGTGCTGGCCTCGCCCGAGCACTTGGAGATCGGCCAGCGTCCGCGGAGGGCCGCCGCGCTCGCGCTGGTGGCCATCGCCCTGCTTCCGCTGGCGCTCGTGATCCTCTTCTACGCGCACGAGCTCGGCCTCGGGGTCGGGGGGGTCGCGTGGAGTGCCCTGTTGCTCGTGGCGGGCGGGCACGTGGGCCTGCCCGGTGTGATCCTCTGGAGCCTTGCCCTGGGTTGTGCCGCGGGCGCGACGATGCTCGCCGTAGCGGGCGCGCCCGAGGCGATCGGCCCGGTGAGCTCCGATGGCGTGGAGGTCACGATCCGTGGTCCGATGTCCTACGCGGGCCCGGGATCCCTTGGCGGTACGGAGTCGGCTCTGCGACGATAGGGGGCACGGTGTCCGAGCTTCCGTTCACCTCTGCCGGCTCAAGCGCGGCGATCGTCCTCGAGAAGGGCCGCCGTCGACGCCCCTCCAGGATCCTGCGCGCGCTCGCCGTGGCGCTGATCCTCGCCGGCGCCCTGGCGTTGATCGACGCCGGCATCACGCTCGTGTGGCAGGAGCCGATCTCCGCCCTGATCGCCACGCTGCGCCAGGATCATCTCAGCGGCGTGCTGCGCCGCGTGGAACAGGCCGCTCCCACCCCCGCCGAGCGCCAAACGCTCGCGAGCCTCGGCGACGAGCGGCGGCGCATAGCGTTCCTCGCCGAGGAAGAGCAGCGCCACTCCGCCGACGGCAGCGCGGTCGGGCGCATCCTGATCCCGCGGATCGGAGCGGACTACGTGGTCGTCAAGGGCACCGACACCGAAGACCTCAAGAGCGGCCCCGGCATCTACTCGGGAACCAGCCTGCCCGGCCTGTCCAAGACCACGGCCATCGCCGGGCACCGGACCACCTACCTGGCTCCCTTCCGCCACGTCGATGCCCTCGCTCCGGGCAACCACATCATGCTGTACATGCCCTACGCCCACTTCACCTACACGGTCTTCGCGCAAAGGGTGGTCTCGCCCACAGACGTGCGCGCGGTGCTCGGCGAGGTCGGTTACTCGCGTCTCGTGCTGTCGGCCTGCACGCCGCTGTTCAGCGCCGAAAAACGCCTGCTGGTGTACGCGCGACTCACCCGCACGGTGCCCGTTGGCGCGGCCCGCGTGCTGCCAGGCGGCGCCAGGGCCCGCCCGATCGAACTGGCCCCAAGGCCGACCCCGGCGCGCGCGCTACCACCGGTGCTCGAATCCCTCGATCCGCACCAGATCTCCCCGCTCGTCTGACAGCGACACCCCCGGTGGGCCCGCCCGGACCTCGCCGATCCAGCTGACCTCTCCTCCCAGCGCGTCCATCGCCTGCTCGAGGCGCTCCCGCTCGGCGACGGGGGCGCAGAAGCACAGCTCGTAGTCTTCGCCGCCGCTTGCCGCCAGCTCCCAGGCCGCCAGCCCGAGCTCGGCCGAGATCTCGCGCACGCCCCGCTCGAGTGGAAGTGCGCCCAGATCCACATGCAGGCGCACTCCGCTGGCTCTGCCCAGGTGCGCGGCGTCCGTGGCCAGGCCGTCGGAGAGGTCGATCATCGCGTGCGCCCCGGCGGCGGCCAGTGCGCGCCCCTCGCGCAGGCGAGGCATCGGCGAGCGGGCACGCCTGAGCGCCTGCTCGGCGGCGGCGCCGTGAGTGGCGCGAGCTTCCATCACGGCCAGCGCCGCGCCGGGACCCCCGAGGCGCCCGGTCACCCCGACGAGATCCCCCTCGCAGGCGCCGTCGCGTCCCACGAGCTCCTCGGAGCTCTCCGCCCATCCGACGGCCGTCACGGCCACGGTGAGCACCGGCGCCGCCACCACATCCCCGCCTGCGATCGTCGCCTCGCAGCTGCTCGCCAGCGCCGCCGCCGCCCGCACCAGCTCGAGCGCACGCTGCTCGCTGAAGTCGTGGGGCAGCCCGAGCACCAGATAGGCCTCACCGGCCTCGGCGCCCATCGCCGCCAGGTCCGAGAGCGCCCCGGCCATCGCGCGATGCCCCACCTCTGCCGGGCTCGCCCAGCCGTCGGCGAGGCGGAAGTGCACACCCTCGATCATGGCGTCCACCGAGGTCACACACACGGGGCGAGCGCGGACCACGGCGGCGTCGTCGCCGATTGAGCGCAGGATCCGCGAGGAGCCCTGCGTGTTCGCTTCCTCTCCTCCGAGCGTTCCGGTGAGCTCGGCGGCGATGGATTCGATCAGGGAGCGCTCAGCGATGCGGTGTTCAGCGGTGCCGGTAGACGATGCGGGCGCGGTCCAGGTCGTAGGGAGAGAGCTCGCAGCGAACTCGATCGCCAGGGAGGATGCGGATCCTGAAGCGCCGCATCTTGCCGGCGACGTGCCCCAGCACCACGTGGTCGTTGTCCAGCTTCACGCGGAACATCGCGTTCGGCAGGGCCTCGATCACCTCGCCCTCGAATTCAACCTTGTCCTCCTTCGCCACGCCGCATCCAATCTGGCCGCGCACGCCTTGACGCGGGCGACCGTTCGTTTCTGTACCGAGTCCAAACTACCAGCGCGAGGACCCTTGCGGGGCTCGGGCCACGCTCCCGCCGGCCCTCAGCCCGGTCCGGCGCCGCCCGTTTTGTTGACGTTGGGCTGGGTTTCAGGACCTCCCGGCGCGGTCGGTTCTCGCGTCTGTGGCGCAGCCGGGGTGCGTTCGCTCGCCGGGCCTGTGGGGCCCGTGGGCCTGGTCCCGCCGGGAGTCGGCTTGGGCTTCTTCTTGGTCGTTTCGTGTTCGCCTTCAGATTCGCTTCCGGCCTGCGACTGGCCGGTGGAGGCGTACTTGCCATAGAACGGCTGATAGGTGATCGGTTCCTTGGGCTGCGGGAATTCGGTGCATGGCTGGCCTTCGGTGACCGCGGCCATGTACGCGTGCCAGATTTCCGCCGGCAGGTAGCCGCCCTGCTGCGGCTCGCCGTGGACGTCGGTCATCGAGACGCGCTTGTTCGGATAGCCCATCCACACGACAGTCGAGTAGTTGGGCGTGTAGCCGTCGAGCCAGGCATCGACCAGTTCGCTCGTGGTCCCGGTCTTGGCGGCGGTCGGGCAGTTGATCGCCGAGCGTCCCGCCGTGCCGCCGAGCACGTTCTGGTGCAGGATGTTGGTCTCCTCGGCCGTGACCCCTTCGCTCAGCACCTTGGTGCGGTGAGGCTGTCCCCAGTTGCTGTCCACGTGCCCGTCCGGGAAGGTCACCTTGGTGATCGCGATCGGGGCGTTGCGCCAGCCGCCGTCGGCGAGCGTCGCGTACACGTCGGCCATTTCCAGCGGTGTCACGCCGAGGGTGAGCCCGCCCAGGGCTTCCGCCGGGAAGCTGCTCAGGTGTGTCTTCACCCCCAGCTTGTAGGCCATCTGCGTCACCGTTTCCTCACCGAGGTCGGCTGCGAGCTGGGCATAGACCGTATTGTCGGACGCGAGCGTGGCTGCCACGAGGTTGATCGACTTGTTCAGCGAGGTGCCCTCGAACGTCTTCACTTCGTATGTGGGGTAGCCGGGCAGCCAGCCGGGCGTCAGGGTCTTCGAGACGTAGTAGGTGGAGCTCGGATCCACCCCGCGCGAGAGCGCGTCGGCGAGGTCGATCGCCTTGAACGTCGAACCGGGCTGGCGATGTCCGTCGGCCGCCAGGTTGTATTGCGATTTCTCGTAGCTCTCGGACTCGGCCATAGCCTCGATGTCGCCGTTGTGGGGGTTGATGGTGACGATCGCCGACGCCGGGTCTTCGGGCTGGTTGAGGATCCCGGCGATGGCCTTGCGCGCCAGGTACTGCATGCGCAGGTCGATCGTGGTGTGCACCTGCAGGCCGCCCTGTTCGACCGTCCTCTTCCCATAGCGGTGCACCAGGAGCTCGTGGACGTATTCGAAGAAGAAGTCCTCTTTGCGTTCCGAGTAGTAGTGACCGTGATGGGTCTCCAGCGGCGCGGCCTCCGCACTGGCGGCGGCCGCGGCGCTGATGTAGTGCAGTTCGGTCATCTTGGCGAGCACCTCGTTGCGCCGCTGGCGCGCCGCCGCCGGGTTGAGGAGCGGGTTGTACTGCGACGGCGCCTGTGGCAGCCCGGCCAGCAGCGCGGACTGCACGAGGCTCAGCTGCGAGACGGGCTTGTCGAAGAATGTGCGAGCCGCGGCCTGCACGCCGATCATCGTCTGCCCGCCGACCGTCCCGTAGGCGACGTCGTTGAGGTAGTTGTTGAGGATCGTGCGCTTGCTGTGGATCTTGTTGTATTCGATCGCGAGCTTGGCCTCGGTGATCTTCTGCTTGAGCGTGTGCTCGTCTCCGCCGAGGTAGAGGTTGCGAACGAGCTGCATCGTGATCGTGGAGGCTCCCTGGAGCGCCTGCCCTTGGGCGATGTCCTTGATGGCGGCGCGAAAGATTCCAGTGACATCGATGCCGTCGTCTTTGTAGAAGCGCTGGTCCTCGATCGCGACGGTCGCATTCTTGAGGTTCGTTGGGATTTCGCTCCATCCCACGGGCGTGCGCAGTTCGTCGGATTGGATGAAGCCCAGCGGCGTCCCATCGGCCGCGAACACTCGCGAGGTGCCGCCTCCCACCTTCGCGCGAAGGGCAGCGAGGTCGGGCGTCGTGTGCACGACGTGCGCGACGTAGCCGATCGCGGAGAGCGCGCCGATGAGCGCGGCGATCAGGACCACGGCGCCGCCGAGCAACAGGAACTTCGAGCCGCCGCCCCTGCGCCGCCGCTGTCGTGCTTGTCGAGACATCTCGGGAGACCGAGATTACCGTGCAAGGCCGTGGTCTCCGCCGGTTCCATCCCAGCTATCTCTAGGCTCGGTGTCACGCGCCATGAACTCTGACGCCGCCGAGCTCATCATCCTGGACGCACCGAGCGAGCTCGCCGCTGCCGTCGAGCCTCGATTCTCGATGCCGGGCCTCGCCGGCGGGGCGTTCGGCTGGTGGACGCGATTGCGCGCCGATCCGGCGAGGATGGCTGCCGTGCGGGTGAGCGCGCGCGCCCTGGCGGGATCGCGCGTGCTCGTGTGGAGCGCCGCTCTCGCCACGATCGCGGCCTTCGGCTTCGGACCCGTCCGCACCGCCTTCAATCCGCCCGGGGTGACCAGGGGCTTCGGCTGGCTCGGCGATCTGCTGGCCGCGCCCGCGGCCCGCTGGGACTCCGCGTGGTACCTGGTGATCGCCCACTACGGCTACCGTCCTGACCTCGGTGCGCTGACCACCTCGCGGACCGCCTTCTTCCCGCTCTATCCGCTGGGGGTGCGCGCGATCTCGTGGGTGGGCACGCCGCCGATCGTGGCCGGGGTGGCGCTCTCGTCGATCGCCCTGGCGTTGGCGCTCTACGGCATCCACCGGCTCGCCACGCTCGAGCTGGGGGCGTGCGGGCGCCCGCACGCCGGCTTTGCCGACCCGGCGCAGGCGGCGCGCCTGGCGGTGATGCTCACGGCCTTCGCGCCGATGGCCCTCTACCTCTCGGCCGTCTACTCGGAGTCTCTGTACCTGGCGCTCTCGGTCGGGGTCTTCTGGAGCGCCCGCAACGGCCGCTGGGCGTGGGTGGGGATCCTCGGTGCGCTGGCCGCGGCCACGCGCAACACGGGCGTGGTCCTGCTGCTGCCGGCCGTCCTGATCTATGCCTACGGTCCGCGCGAGGGGCGTCCCGTCGATTTCATGCGCAGCGGTCGCGCACGGCTGCTGCCGCGCTACCGCCTGCGAGCCGACGCGCTGTGGCTGGCGCTCGTGCCGCTCGGAATCGCTGCCTACTGCGCGTTCCTGGGCTTCTCGGGTGGGGATCCGCTCACGCCGCTGCACGCCCAGGGTGCCTGGGGCAGGCACTTCGCCGGGCCCTACCTCGGCGTCTGGGACGGAGCCAAGGCGGCGTTCGAGGGGGCACGCCAGCTGCTGTCCTTCCAACGCCACCACGTCTACTTCCCGGCCGCCGGCGGCAGCTCGTTCGTGAGCGCCGGGCACAACCTGATGCTGTTCGCGTTCCTGCTGGCCGCGATCCCGGCGCTGCTCGGCGTGTTGCGCCGCCTGCCCATCGCCTACGGCGCCTACGTGCTCGCCGCGTTGGCCATGCCCCTCTCCTACCCCGTGAGCTACCAGCCGCTGATGTCCCTGCCGCGCTTTCTGGTGGTGCTCTTTCCCCTGTCCATCTGGCTCGGGGCGTGGCTCACGCGCCACCCGCGCGCACAGCGTCCGGCGCTCCTGCTCTCGGCGTTGCTCATGATGTTCTTCGCGGCCCAGTTCGCCACATGGCATTGGGTGGCCTAGCCAGTGGACGAGCAGACCCCGATCGAGAGCCCACCCCTGCAGGCACCCTCAGCGATCCAGATCGCGAGCCCCTCGGTCCCGCCCCCGGCGAGCGACGTCGCGGGCGAGCCGGCCGAGACCGACGCCAGGCGCTCGCCCACGACTGCCTGGCGGCCCTGGACGGCGCTGCTGGCGCTGATCGGCGGACTCGTGCTCGCCGCGATCGGCGGCCTGATCGTCGATCTGCCCGCCTCCCTGTTCTTCGGGGTCAAGCTGAGCGCCTCTCACACGCCGCCCGGCCTGATCATCGCCGACACGGCCGTCCAGGATCTCGCCTTCGTGCTCGTCGCCGTCTACTGCGCCCAGCTCGGCGCGCGCGCCGTGCGCTCCTGGCAGTTCGGCCTGCGCCGTCCCGGGATCGGTTGGTCCTCGACGACGGGATTCATCGTGCTGCTGCTCGCCGTCTTCATCGTCCTGAGTGTGATCTGGTCAGGCGTGTTTCACCCCAAGGAAGAGGAACTGCTCAAAACGCTCGGCTCCAACGAAGGGACCGCGCTCCTGCTGGCGAGCGCGGTTCTGACGTGCGTGGTGGCGCCGATCTGCGAGGAGATGCTGTTCCGCGGCTACATCTTCACGGCGCTTCGCAACTGGAAGGGCACGCTCCCGGCGGCGCTCATCACCGCGATCCTGTTTGGCGGCGTTCACGCCGGCTCGGCGCCCGCGCTCGACCTCGTGCCGCTGGCCGGCCTGGGGTTCGGGCTGTGCCTGCTCTACCGCTACACCGGCTCGCTGTATCCGTGCATCATCGCCCACTCGCTCAACAACTCGCTCGCGTTCTCGAGCCTCGAGAGCTGGAGCTGGCAGACCCCTGTCCTGATGGGGACCTCGCTGCTGGCCGTCGGGGCGCTGGCCGCACTGTTCAAACGGGTTGGCCTGATCTCACCGGTGCGTGGCTTCACCCGCGTGGAGGCATAGGATTCAGGCTATGAACAGAACACTCCGCCTCAGCGCTGTGTGCGCCGGGCTGCTCTGCATCGTAGGCGCACCTGTGTCGGCCTCGGCTGAAACCGCTGCGGTTGCGCCCACCTCGACGACTCCGCCGGCAACCGCCCCGGCTCCGGTGGTCGGGAGCATGAAGCTGGTGTTGCAGAAGGTCGGTGGCAGCCCTCCTTTCGCGCTCGTGGGAGGCAGGATCGTGGTGCGCGGAGTGGTCACCCCCTACGTTGGCGGCCAGAGCGTGAAGGTGAGCTTCTACAGGGAAGGTCGCAAGGTGGAGGTCAGGACCGTGAGCGTGCTCGCGATCGGAAATGGGGCGGGACAGTTCCACATCAACTTCTCGAGCCCGGACGCGGGGCTGGTGCAGGCGCGCGCGGCGCACTACGCCTCGCCCCAGCAGGGCGCCTTCGGCGCGCGCTCGCAGGGAGTCAGGTTCGTGAACGCCAATCTCGGGCTGGGTGCCAGCGGGCAGTCGGTGCGCCTGCTGCAGTCCGAGCTCGACGTGCTCCACTACGCGGTCCCGCTGACCGGAGTGCTCGACGAAGGGACAGGACGGGCGCTCGTCGCCTACCGCAAGATGACCGGGCAGGAACGCATCCCCTACGTCGGCAGGAAGGTCTTCGAATTGCTCGAGCGCGGCGCGGGGAGCTTCCACGTGCGCTACCCGCGCGACGGGCGCCACGTCGAGGCTGACCTGACCAGGCAGGTTCTCGCCGAGATCGAACCCGGCGGGCGGGTGCGCACGATCTACATGATGAGCTCGGGCAAGCCCTCCACGCCCACGGTGATAGGACGCTTCAGCGTGTACTCCAAGACGCCCGGAACCAACACCGAGGGCATGGTCGACTCCAACTACTTCATCCGCGGCTACGCCATCCACGGCTATGCCGAAGTGCCGACCTACGCGGCCAGCCACGGCTGCCTGCGCGTGCCGATCCCCGACGCCCCGGCCATCTACTCCTGGGTGCAGCAGGGCACCCCGGTGGACGTCTACAACGAGAGCGGCGGCGGGAGCGAAAAGGTCCGCGGCAACGCCGGCCCGTAGGCGGGCCCTACACGCGCACGCGCAGCACCCGCGCCAGGTAGCCCAGGCCGAAGCCGTACACGAGCAGCGCGAGCAGCAGCTTGACGCCGCGGATGGTCCATTCGCTGCTGGTGCCCGACACGACGCCGGCGAACGGCGAGGTCAGTTCGCGCGAGGCTTCGTCGAGCGCTTTGTGAACGCTGCCCTCGTGCGAGGGGGCGCCGGGATGGGCATGGGAGCCCCCGCCCGGCAGTTCTGCGTCGAGCTGTTCCTGCTGCTGGCCCGAGGCGGTTTTCGTCTGCTCGACGGCGAACGCGACGAAGGATGCGACCACGATCAGGCAGATGGCGATCGAGGCAAACCTCAGCAGTCGCACGATCGAAGCGGTCACAACGCTAGATTAGGTTGCTCGGTGGACGTCCTGGACGGACATACGACGGGACTGACGGACGCTCGCCGGCGTCTCGTGGGGGAGCTCCGCGAGCACGCCCTGGTGATCGGGAGGGTGACGCTCACCAGCGGGGCGCAGGCCGACTACTACGTGGATGCCAAGCGCGCGATCCTGCGCCCGGCCGGCTTCGCTGCGCTCGCTGCGCTCCTCGCAGCGCAGGTGTCCGAGTGGGGCGCCACGGCGGTCGGCGGGATGACGATGGGAGCCGACCCGGTCGCCTGCGCGGCGCTCGCAGGTGGCGCCCAGGCGAACGCCTTCTTCGTGCGCAAGGACGCCAAGGCGCACGGGCTTCAGCGCCGTATCGAGGGTCCCCCTCTGGCCCCAGAGGATCGCTGCGTGGTCGTGGAGGACGTAGTGACCACCGGCGGCTCCACGCTGGCGGCGATCGAGGCTCTGCTCGAGGCCGGGCACGAGATCTGCGGCGTGATCAGCGTCCTGGACCGCCTGGCCGGCGGCGGCGCGGCGATCGAGCGCGAGGCCGGCGCGCCCTACGTGGCGCTCACCACCATCGACGAGATCTATCCCGATCGCCCCGACAGGACCGGCGGCTGAAGGCGATGTCCGCCGAGGAGCACCAGCGCCCCACCATCCGCCCGGCGCGCCCCGAGGACGTGGGGTTGCTGCTCGGCCTCTTCAAGGAGCTGGCCGAGTACGAGCACCTCGCCCACGAGATGCACGCCACCGAGGCTCTCGTGCGCGGAGCGCTCTTCGGCGAGCGCCCCGCCGCCGAGGCGCTGATCGCTCAGGTGGACGGCGAGACCGCCGGCTACGCCCTGTTCTACCCGACCTTCTCCACCTTCCTGGCGATCCAGGGGATCTGGCTCGAGGATCTGTTCGTGCGCCCCGAGCGCCGTCGCGGCGGGGTGGGCCGCGCGCTGCTGTCAGCCGTCGCCGCAGCGGCCACCGAGCGGGGCGCCGAGCGCCTGGAATGGGCTGCCCTCGACTGGAACGAGCTCGCCCTCGGCTTCTATCGGCGCATCGGAGCCGAGCAGATGAACGAGTGGATCACCCATCGCCTCGTCGGGGACGGGCTCAGGAGCCTGGCCGCCGAAGCCGCCGCGGTCGCCGAGGCCTAGCCCTAGGCCTCGGCCGGTAGCCTTCCCCGTCCCACCTCACGCCTCTACGGATCGCGCCCTCGTAGTCCAATGGATAAGACGACCGCCTCCTAAGCGGTAGATCCAGGTTCGACTCCTGGCGGGGGCATTCAGGTGAAAGCCCTGTGTTCAAGCGGTACGGAGGCGTCGCTCGGTTGTCGCCGCAAGCCCTGTCCAAGGCGTCTGCGTCTCGCTGCTGCCCATTACTGCCCATTCAGCTCCCCCAACGAGTGCTTGAAGGCGTTCCTTGGCGGCACCGTCGCGGCGCATTCCGTGGCGATAGACGCGCAACGTGAAACCAGGGTCCGTATGTCCGAGCTGGTCCATGACGCTGCCGGGATCGACGCCGAGGGCGACAAGGGTCGACGCGAAGGTGTGGCGCAGCTTGTGTGGCGTCAGACCCTCTGGCAGCGGAACCTCCCCCGCTTCGGTCAGCTTTTCATTGGCCGCTGATACTGCCCTGTCAAGCACGCGCCGACGATGTTGCCCTGGATCAGCTCGGACCCGGCCGCGGTGGCGAACACGAACGCGCTGGTGCTCGCAGCCTGCGCCCTATATGCGGCCAGCTCGTCGTGGAGCGCGGGCAGTAGGTCTACCTGTCGCATCCCGGCGTCGGTCTTGGACGCGCGCACGGTGAGCCGGTTGCCGGCGAGATCAACGTCTCGCCATTGAAGCGCGGTCAGCTCCCCTATCCGTAGGCCGGCGAATACGAGCGTCGAGAGCAGCGCCCGCCGGTACACGAGCCCGCCCTTCTGATCGTGCCCTCCCTTCGCCTTGGCGTGGTGGTCGAGTTCGCCGGCAGCATCGAGCAGCGCCACTATGTGCTCGGCGCGATCGAGCCACACGGGAGCCGCCTTCTGCGGCTTCAGTCGCCGCCTGCGGCCCTTGGCCGGGTTCGCGCCGATCAGCCCGTACTCGACGGCGACCTCGAGAATCTGCCCGAGGCGGGTGATCGTCTTGTTGATCGACGTGACCGACAGGGCGCGACGCGACCGCTCGTGTGTGCGCTCGTGCCTGTCCGTGTACGCATCGGTCAAAGGTGTGCCCTTGGCTGCGGCGACTTGGATCGCTCGTGCTTCTGCCACCTTGGACTGCCGGTAACGATCGAAGCCCCCCGGTGTCCTCCATGCGCCTTTCTGGCCTGGGGGGATGGCCTGCCTGTACGCCGATCTGACGATTTTGGCGAAACTCGCCTCTCGGCTTGCCAGCGAGCGGGCGCTCGCCATCGCGGCGTAGAAGCAACCGAAGCGGCGGATAGGCTGCGGCCCGTGAGCGCAGAATCGCTATTGGAAGCACCCGAACTGCCGCTCGGGCTGCTGGAGGAGGACCCCGCCTACCTCACGGACCAGCTCGTCACCTACATCGGCAACAAGCGCGCCCTGTTGGGGCTGATCAGGGGCGCGGTCGAGGACGTACGGCACCGCGTCGGGCTCGACAAGCTCCGGATTCTGGACGCATTCTCGGGCTCGGGCGTCGTATCGCGGATGCTCAAGCAGTATGCGAACGAGCTGATCGTCAACGACATTGAGGAGTACGCGCGGGCGATTAGCGAGTGCTACCTGGCCAACCGCGGGGCGGCGTCGATGGAAGCAGTCGCGGCTGCCGCGGACGCGCTCAACCGAGTCGTGGACGCTGGATCAGGACCACCGGGATTCATCCGGCGGCTCTATGCGCCGCGCGACGCCGCCGCCATCGGACCTGACGATCGCGTCTTCTACACGCCTGAGAACGCCTATCGCCTTGACGCCTACCGGCAGCTCATGGAGGAGGAGTCGCCGGAGATCCGGACGCTGCTGATGGGGCCGCTCCTCTCCGAGGCGTCGATCCACGCCAACACCGCAGGCGTGTTCAAGGGCTTCTACAAGGACCGAGCTACCGGCGTGGGCAAGTTCGGCGGCAGCGGCGCCGACGCGCTCTCGCGCATCACCGGGCAGATCGCCCTCGCGCCGCCGATCCTGAGCCGGTTCGAGTGCGCCTACGCCGTGCATCAGACGGACGCAAATGTCCTTGTCCGTGAAGTGGGCGGCTTCGACGTGGCCTACTTCGACCCGCCCTACAACCAACACCCCTACGGCTCGAACTACTTCATGCTCAACCTGCTGCTCAGCTACGAGGAGCCGCGCGAGACCAGCCGAGTCTCCGGGATACCAACCTCCTGGCAACGCTCCGACTACAACGTTCGTAGCAAGGCTCTCGCCAGACTCAGCGAACTGATCGGCGCGGTCGATGCTCGGTTCGTGATTCTGTCGTTCAACGACGACGGCTACATCTCCCCGCCCGAAATGCGGGCCGTGCTCAACGAGGTCGGCACCGTGACCGAGCAGCGGCAGCCCTACGCGACGTTCCGCGGCTGCCGGAGCTTTGCGGGCCGAAGCACTCCAGGCCGGAGCACCAAGGTAACGGAGCACGTCTACCTGATCGAGAAGGACTGAATGGCGAGGAAGGCAGACCTACGCCTGCAGCGCGCGGGCACGGTCATCAACCTGACGTCCAAGAAACAGGAGACCGAGATGGGCCACGCCCTGACTGCTGTCGTGGCGCGAATCCACGAGGACTTCGGACTTCCGCTGCACCATGACAAAGCGTGGATGCTCGCGGACATCGTCCGCTCGCTGGAGGCCGACTTCTCGGACGTCGGATTCGCGCCCGTACGGAAGGACACATCGATGAAGCCCGACGGCGGCATCCTCTCGATCGTGGACCGCGACGGTGGCAGGCACGTGATCCTGATCGTCGAGGTGAAGAACCAGGGCACGAACGACGCCCGTGCCAGGGAAGGCAAACCCGAGCAGGCCAAGGGCAACGCGATCGAGCGACTCGGCAAGAACGTGATCGGTTTCCGAACGGCGATGATGATGGAGGGCATCGTGCCCTTCGTCTGCTTCGGCTATGGCTGCGACTTTGCGGACAACAGCAGCATCCTGGACCGGGTCATCACGATGGCCATGTTCGGGCCGCTGAACGAGATATCTGTGGTCAACGTCGGCGAGGGCGGCGTGTTCAACCGAGGGAGCTTCTTCTTTCGAGAGCCCGAGTGGAGTCGTGACGAGATGGAGGACGTGATGTATGAGATCGCGAACCGTGCCATCCACTACTACTTCGCAAAGCTCGGGGAGACGGCATTCCCCCGCGAGGAGGCGCCATGAGCATCCGGAGTATCGCCAATCAATTCGCCAAGCCCTGCTAGCTGCCCCGCCGAGCCTTGCCTTGGCTTGACCTAGCTTGGTCATGCCGAGCCTCAGCAGACGACGATGAGGGACGGGTGTAGGTCATGCGGCGACGTTTGGGCAGCAGCGCCATTCCGCTGCCCAAACCCCGCCGGATCGCGCCCAATCCTGCCTGATCCGAGATCGGGCCAGACGGCCGAATCGCCTGTAGTGGCCCATAGATCCAGCCTTTTCGGCGGTCGCGCGAGCCAGCCTCCTAAGCGGTAGATCCAGGTTCGACTCCTGGCGGGGGCATTCATGCCAGCTGAGTACGCGGTCAGGTGCTTGCCGTAACCGTCTTCGCGGTGATGACGCGCTCGCGCCCGTCTGCGGAGACGAGCACGACGGCGTAGCCCTCATCGAATGCCCGGGTGATCTCGTGGCCGGCGCGAGGTGAGTCGGCGTCGATGAGCGCGGCGTGCTCGGGATAGGGCGACTTGCCCTCGATCGCCAGATCGATAGCTCGATCCATGGCCTTCGCGGTGAGCGACTCCGAGGGATTCACATTGTGCGCCATCCGGCGATTATCTCCTTGTGTGCGGCCTCTCAGCGCGATGCCTGTGCGGCAGGCCGACCGACCGGCTCATGGTTGCCGTGAAGCACGTCGGGATCTAGGTCGTACCTCGAGCGGTCGAAGCTGGCGCCCGCCTACACCAGCCACCGAGGGCCGCTGCATGCAGCGGCCCTCGGTGGTGGGATGACCGTCAGACGCTCGCAGGCGTCGGCGCCGAGGGTGTGCTCCCGCGGTCCCGCGGTGTGAGGAACGTGAGGGCGTTCTCGCGATTGCGCAACGCTCCTCCGATTGAGAGGATCGCGAATCCGAAGCCGCTCAGCAGCAGAGCTACGCCCACCACGATCCCGAACACCGAGATCTGCTCGGCCATGTAGCTGGTATTGAGCGCTGTCGAGAGCGCCGTCTCCTGGACCCAGACTTCGCGCGCAGAATTGGCGACCGGCTTGCCCTTGGCGTCCTTGAGCGCCTGGGCTTCTTCGTTGGTGCCGTTGCCGTTGGCCGTCGCATAGCGCGGCATCTGCGAGTAGAGCTGACCGCCCGTGGCCTCGAGCGCATGGATTTTCATGTACTGGGCGAAGCACCTCGCGGTCGAGCCGTTGTTGACGGTCTTGTTCGCCGCCGTACAGCTCGGAATGGTGATCTTCGAGGTGTCGAGCCCCGCCTTGGCCGCCTCGGCCTTGATCGCCGCCGGTGTCATGTCGGGTGTGCCCACGATCTTCTGTTCGACGAGGTTGTCCCGGACCGTGCTGCGGCCGTTTGCCCCGATCGCGATCGCAGCGACACCGAATGCGATCAACACGACCGCCGCAACCATCCCGCCGATCTCAAATGCTTTCCTCATCGCTGTGCCTCCGGTCATGAGAGTTTTCTTACTTTCACCCTTAGCCTGCCTCGGCTTGGGGGCTGGGCCATCGGTAGAGAGGCGAGCGATCCCTCGGTAGAAACCCGAACCGCGGAGGAGGCCTGTCGGCGAGCCGGGGCGCGAACGCTCAGGCGGGCGGCGCCTGGAGCCCGCATCGGGTTCGGGACTTCGACCAGTGGGCACACTGAGTGGATGGCCCCGTCGCCGCCGGCTTCTGCAGAGAGCTCCGAGCTCACCCGTGCTCGACGCCGCCTGGTCCTCGCGATCTGCTGCATGAGCCTGCTGATCGTGGGGCTGGACAACACGATCGTGAACGTGGCCCTGCCGTCGATCGGGCGAGAGCTGCACACCACCGTCACGGGGCTGCAGTGGACCGTCGACGCATACACGCTGGTCCTCGCCAGCCTGCTGATGCTGTCCGGGTCGATGGCCGACCGCCTGGGCCGCCGGCGCGTCTTCGAGACCGGGCTCGTGCTGTTCGCGCTCGCCTCGCTGCTGTGCAGCGTCGCTCCGAGCCTCGAGTGGCTGATCGCCTTCCGCATGCTGCAGGCCGTCGGCGGGTCGATGCTCAACCCTGTCGCCATGTCGATCATCCGCAACGTCTTCACCGACGCGCGGGAGCGCGCCCAGGCGATCGGCATGTGGGGCGCCACGGTCGGCATCAGCCTCGCCCTGGGGCCGGTGGTGGGCGGTGCGCTCGTGCAGTCCGTCGGCTGGCGCTCGATCTTCTGGATCAACGTGCCCGTCGGGATCCTCGCGCTGGTGCTGGCCATGCGCTTCGTCCCCGAGTCGCGCGCTCCCCGACCTCGCCGCCTGGATCCTGTGGGCCAGGCGTTTGTGATCGTCCTGCTCGCCTCGCTCACCTACGCCATCATCGAGGGACCCTCGGCAGGCTGGACCTCGGGGCAGACCCTCGGCCTGTTCGCGCTTGCCGCCGCGACGCTCGCAGCGCTCTTCGCATACGAGCGGCGACGCATCGAACCGCTCCTCGATATGCGTTTCTTCCGCAGCGTCCCCTTCTCCAGCGCAAGCGCCATCGCGGTCCTCGCCTTCTCCGCGCTGGGCGGGTTCCTGTTCCTCAACACCCTCTACCTGCAGGAGGTCCGCGGCCTCTCCGCCCTGAGCGCCGGCCTCTACACGCTGCCGATCGCCGCCATGACGCTGATCTTCGCGCCGTTCTCCGGAAACCTCGTCGGCCGCCGCGGTCCGCGCGCCGGCCTGATCGCCGGCGGGCTGGGGATCATGCTCGGCGGCGCCCTGATGACGGGCGTCACCACCAGCACCTCGCTCGCGTCCCTGCTGCCTGCCTACTTCGTCTTCGGGATCGGCTTCGGCATGGTCAACCCGCCGATCACCAACACCGCCGTGCTCGGCATGCCCCCGGCCCAGGCCGGGGTCGCGGCCGCCGTGGCCTCGACCTCCAGGCAGGTGGGCCAGACGCTCGGTGTGGCCGTTGCCGGGGCGCTCGCCGTGGCCGGCGCCGGCTCGGTCGGGCCTGGCTTCGTACAGGGTAGCCACAGCGGCTGGTGGCTCGTGGCCGCCTGTGGCCTGGCCACGGTGCTGCTCGGGCTTGCCAGCACCACGCCTCGGGCGAACGCCAGCGCCAGGCGCGTCGCCGAGGACCTCGAGGGGCCGCTCGTCGGACAGGCGCCCGAAGCGGAGCCGATCCGCGCTTGACGGTAGCCTTGGCCGACCTGACGCTCCGCCCGGCCCCCACGGGCCACCGGCGGACGTCCTCAAACCAAGGGGATCAGATGACCCGAAGTCGACTCTCGTGGCCCCTCGGGCTGCTCGCGTGCGGCGCGCTCATCGCCGGATGCGGCAGCAGCTCGACCACGACCAGCCAGAGCAGCTCGACCACGGCCACCACCACCTCGGCGCCGGCCGCCACCTCCTCGACCACGGCCACCACCGCTACCGGCACCTCCTCCACTGCCGGCAAGAGCGCCGCCTCCATACAGCAGGAGATCGTGCAGTGCAAACAGGAGATCGCCGCGCAGAGCTCGCTTCCGGCCAAAGCCAAAGCGAAACTGGAAGCCGTCTGCGCCAAGGCCGCCAAAGGCGACACTGCCGCGGTCAAGCAGGCTGCCCGAGAAATCTGCGAAGAAGTGATCAACGGCTCGGCCGTGCCCGCCGGCCCGACGCGAGAAAAAGCGCTCGCCGCCTGCAAGGGCAAATAGCGGCTGGTCGGGGCTGTCCGCGTCTCACGCGAGTTGAGGCTTGAGCGCGGAGATACGGGCTGGTAGCTTGATCGCAGCAATGATGCCTCTGCGTAGTCGGCCGGGAGCCGGCCTCTTGCGACTCGCCGTGCTGTGCCTCGTGGCTGTCGCCTTCGCCGGCGTGCTGGCCGGCTGTGGCTCGAGCTCCGGCGGTGGCGGTGGCGAAGGCGGAGGCTCTGGCGCGAACGCCAAAGCGTCCTCCAGCGTGACCAAGGCGGGCGCGCCCGAAGAAGCGGCCGAAGCCGCCACCAAGAAGCACCAGGCCGAAGCCGCCAAGCGCGAAGCGGCCGAAGAAGCCGAAGTCAAGAAACGCCTGGCGGCGGCCGCAAAGGAAGCCGAAGCCGCGGCGCCGAAGTCCAAGAAGGGAAAGAAGGGAAAGAAGGGCTCGAGCAGGTCCAAGAAGGGCTCCGGCTCCGGTGGCAAGGGCTCAGGAGGAGCAAAGAGCCCCTCGAAGCCCAAGAAGCACAGCAATAGCAAGGCGGGCTCACAGAGCAAGGCGGCCGAAGAAGCGGCGCGCAAGCAGTTCGCAAAGGAAGAAGCGGCCGAAGCCAAGACCTACAAGAAACTCGAAGGCCAGGGCAAGTAGCCGCTCGAGGTGCTTCTAGGGTCCGTTCCCGCCGCCGCCGTCCTCGTCCTCGCCTGCATCGTCCTCGCCCGTGTAGAGCGACTCCCGCGCGAGCTCACGGCCCTTCAGGTCGAACAGCTTGATCTCCAGGAGGTCGTGGCGGTAATCGTCTGGGGCGATCAACGTGAAGCGCTCGTCCATCAGCTCGCACTGGTCCACCGCCAGGTCGGCGAGCTCGGCGGTCACGATCCGACCGCCCGAGATCAGTGGGCGCCCCCACACGAGAGTCATCGCGGCCACCGCCCCGAACTGCCCGCGCCAGGAGCCGATCACCTCCTCGCACAGGTCCATGCGCCAGTCCGGGTTGCGCTCGGCGGTCTCCTCGGTGAAGTCGAGGAGAGCGGTGAGATCTTGCGGCTCCCCGTCCTCCTCGAGCGCGGGCACGTAGCGGACGTGGCCGAAGAGCTCGTGCCCGCTGGCCGTGCGCGAGGTTCCAGGCACGTAGGTTCGTCCGTGCCAGGTGCGATCCGGATACCAGGCGATCGCCCCCGGCTCGCCCAGGTCCACATCTCCGGTGTCGAGCCTCGCGGCCGCCGCGAGGAACTCCTCGCGCAGTCGCTCCTCCCAGCGTCCGTAGGGCAGCTCCTCCTGGGGAGGCTCAGCTGCGAAGCGGGGTACGAAGCGTTCCTCCGGGGGCATGCTGCGCGCCAGCCTAACCGGTGAGCCCACCCACCCGGCGTGCGCTTACGCCTTGCGCAGCAGCTCGGCGGCGTGCTCGGGCGCGACGATGTTCAGGTTGACGTCCGTGGAGAGCTCGAGGCCGGCCAGGTGGGTCAGGCGCGGCAGCACGTCGATCCGCCAGCAGAAGTCCTCCGCTCCGAGCGGCGCCGTGCGCACCCACAGGTTCAGGGGCGGACTGGATCCCAGGTGACGCGCCAGGCGGCACAGGCCATCGTGCAGAAGCGCCGCGCCCGTGGGGCCGTCGTCATGGAAACGGGCACGGGGAGAGCGCGGCGCCAGCATCAGCTGGAAGGGCAGGCGCGAGGCATACGGTGCCAACAGCACGGCCTCCTCGTCGATCGCCACGATGCGCTCGCGCCGGCGCACCTCCTCGGCCACCAGGTCGCCGAGCAGGCTCTGCCCCATCGTGCGGGTCGTGTAGGCGCTCGCGCGCTCGCGCTCCCGTGCCACGGCGGCCGGGACGAAGTCCAGCGCATACAGCTGGGCGTGGGTGTGCGGCAGCGACGCGCCCGCCTCGCGCCGCTCGTTGACGATCAGTTGCAGGTAGGCACTGCCCTCGTGGGCGCGCATCCGCTCTCGCCAGACCTCGACCGCCGCAGCCACCTGCTCGACCGGAAGCTCGGCCAGCGAGAGCACGGACTGCGGGCCGTTGATGATCACCTCGTGAGCGCCCGTGGCCGGCATCGAGCTGAAGAGCTCGGGACGCGCCTCGCCCGGCGATGACTCCTCGTCCCGCGGCGCCGCGGGGCTGAGAGCCGGGTAGAGGTTGGGCACCACCCGCACGCTCCAGCCGGGTGAGTCGGGGAGCGTGCCCGCATTCCGCACCGCGTGCAGCTCGGGCGGCGTGCGGTCCTCGTGGCCCTCGGCGAACGGGTCCCTCTCGGGGTCGATCGCCTCGGGAGCAGCGCATGTCGGCTCTCCGCCTGGGCGGCGCGAGCGCTCGCCCGCGACGATCGTCCTGTGCCCGCTCAGTGGGTCGATTCGCAGCTCGGGCATGCTCAGGCGTCGAGCGCGTAGCGCCGGATGTCCTGTTCGAGCTTGGCCACGCTCAGATACGGGCCCTGGTGGATGAACTGAGAGCCACCGCGGTTGTAGAACACCGTCACCGGCGTGAACGTGGAGTCGGTTATCGCGAGCCCTGCCTGGCCGCTGTGGTCGTAGTAGCTCGGGTAGCTCACCGGGAAGGAGCGCAGGAAGGCCAGCGGGCCGGCTCGGCTCGTATCCCCCGAGTCGATGCCGATGAACGCCACCTGACGGCCCTGCGAGACGGAAACGTGCTGGAAGACCCCGAACTCGGCCCTGCACGGTTCGCACCACGAGGCCCACTTGTTCACCACGACCGGGCGCCCGCGCAGCGAGGCCAGCCGAGCACGCAGGGCGGGCAGACCGCCCGCGAGGAGCTCGCCCGCCTGCCCATGCAGGGCGGCGAGCGGCGCAGGGGAGCCGGCCAGGCGCAAGCGCATCTCGGCGGCGGTCAGCCGCGGGGGCGCGCTGGAGGTCGAGGAGCCGGCGAGCTGGAGCAGGCCCACGACGAGCAGCACCAGCAGAGCAAGCGCGCCGAGGGCGATGGGTAGCCGCCTGAGGGTCATCGCCGCTAAGGGTGGCAGATGACGTTCACTTCAAACGCGCCTCCGCGTGCTATATCCTCAAGGGCACGTCAGAGCCGGGCCTCTCCGAGCTTCCGGCTAACCGGCGCCATTCGGGCGCCAACCTTTTCCGAGCCGCGCCGAAACCACTTCGACAGCGGCTCAGTCTCGAAGTCCAGAGCCTCCATTGGCCGAGTCCACCTCAGTGGCCCTCGCGGCCGCGCCCATTCCGAGTTCCGCCGATATCGCTCGCGCGGAGAAGTTCGTGCGCGAGCGCTTCCTGCACGAGGGCGAGGACGCGGCCGTGGCGCTGGCGTCGGGGACGCCGCGCAGGCGCGCGCTCGACCAAGCGCTCGCCGAGCTCGAGGCCGACCCCAAGGCCAAGCACCCATCCACGGCCTGGCGGCGTGAGTTCTCGCTGCTGCTCGGGCTGGAGCGGCTGCTCTCCGAGGAGGAGCCCACCCTCGTCGATGGGACGGTCCTCTCCGCACACCAGGTGGACGCGCTCTCGGGCACGCTCACGGCGCTGCTGGCGGAGGCTCAGCGCACCGGCAACGGCAACGGTCGTGGGGCGCCCTCGGCCTCTCCCGAGCTGCTCGCGTCGGCCGACATTCTCGGCCCCGAGGACGTCGAGTCCGACGGCGACGGCGATATCGCGCAGGCGCGCGAGCGCGAGCCGGAAGCCGCCGAGGAAGACGTCGAGGACATCGAGGACGCTGAGGACGAGGAGGACGACGAGGACGACGAGGAGGACGACGACCTCGGTCCCGTCCAGCGCGCCGCCCCCGACGAGGACGAGGACGAGGACGACGAGCTCGAGGAGGAGCTGGAGGATCAGGACGAGCCCGAGGACGAGCCCGAGCAGGAGACGGAATCCGATGAGGAGCCGCGCGACTGGGTGGACGAGGACGAGGACGAGGAGGAAGCCCTCGCGGAGCAGCCCGAGGACCCCAACGCCGCCAAGCGCTTCTGGTTCGAGCACGCCACGGGCGCCGGCAAGACGGTGGCGGCCCTGGGCTTCGTCGAGGCCTCCCAGACGGGCGGGGTGCTGATCCTCACCCACCGGCGCAACCTCGTCGACCAGTTCCATGGGGAGCTGCGCGACCGCGGCTACTCCAAGCGCATCAGCCGGCCGCTGCTGATGGGCGAGGACTCGGTCAAGGGACCGGTAACCGTGGAGACCTACCAGTGGTTCGTGCGCAACGCGGGCAAGATCTCGAGCGCCTACACGATCGTGATCTGCGACGAGGCCCACACGGCCCTGGGCGAGAAGACGAGCGGGGCGATCCGCAACTGGACCGGTCCGATCTTCATCGGCATGACGGCCACGGGCGCCCTGATCGCTCGCCACGTCACCGATCTCTTCCCCACCCAGACCTCTCGTTTCGATCTCGCCCAGGCCGCGCGGCGCGGCGTGATCTCACCGCTTCGCTGCGTACGCATCTCGCCCGGTGTGGGCGTGCGCACGATCGCCAAGGTGCCCCTGCGCCGCGGCGAGGTGGACACCGAGTTCGACCAGGACGAGCTCGCCAAACTGCTCGACCAGCAGCCCTTCAACATGGCCGTGGCGAACCTCTACAAGACCCGCTTCAACGGCGTTCCAGGTGTCGTCTACGCCGCCGGGGTGCGCCACGCCTACAACCTCGCCGAAGCGTTCCGTGCGGAGAACATCAAGGCCGAAGGCGTCTCCGGCGAGACTCCCAAGCGCGAGCTCGTCGAGATCCTCGCGCGCTACGAGCGCGGCGACATCGACGTGCTGATCAACGCCCAGCTGCTGGCCGAGGGTTGGAACAGCCCGCGGGCCACCGTCTGCGTGCACCTCGCGCCGACCGCCTCCAAGCGCATCTACCAGCAGCGCGTGGGACGCGTCACGCGTCGCCATCCCGGCAAGGAGGCCGGCCTGGTCGTCGACTTCGTGCACCCCGCCACCAAGCACGACGACCCCGTGGTCACGCTGCACTCGCTGCTCGATCGCGACGTATATCGCGGCGGCGCGATCGTGGTCGGCCCGGTGCGCCGCGGGCGTGGGCGGCGGATGCGTGTGGAGCGCCGCGTGCTGCCCGTCTGCGCCGAGGAGGAGCGGCGCTTCGCCGTCTTCGAGCGCGAGCTGTGGCGGATCGCGGTCGAGCACCTCGACTACGGCGAGCAGCACCTGTGGGCTGCCCTCGCCGGCGCCCGCGTGGCGCCCAACGGCTGGCGCAGGGCGCGGGCGATGCTTCACTTCGACAAGACGGGCGAGCTCAAGGGCCGCTTCCTGATCACGGCGGTCAAGCGCAACAAGAACCCGCAGCTGCGCCTGCGCGCGCTGGCCGACATCGCCGCGCTGCGCGACCCCGACTCATTCGACGAGGCGATCGACATCGTCGGCGGCTGGCCGCGCGAAGAGCGCAAGGAGGCCACCAAGATCATGCTGCGGGCCCTGGTCGAGCGCCGCATCGGTCGCCGCGACCAGGCCAACGCCTGGATCTGGCGCCTGGCCGAGTACACGCGCGACGTGCACGAGGAGTACGCCGTGCAGCGCTGGCCCGAGACCAAGCGCCTGCTGGGCCTGCTCGTCAACTCGGCCGGCGGCGCGCACGCACGCAATGCCCGCCGCCTGATCCACGCCGCGCGCAAGCAGGACCGGCGCCTCGCCGCCGCGCTGCTGGCGGCCGCGCTGGCGCACACGCCCGAGGCCGAGGAGGCGCTGCGCGGAGCACGCACGAGGATGGCGCGCAAGCCTCCCGCGCTGGCCCGCGAGCTGCTGCGCAACTTCCCCAAACGCCGCGCCCGCAACGCGCGGCGCCGACGCAAGGGCGCAAAGGCGCCCGCCAACGGCGGGGGCCCCACGGGCGCTCAGATGGCGTCGCTCGAGGGAGGCCAGGGCGCCCAGACCCAGGACGAGCTGCGCCAGGACGTGCGCGACGGGCTCGCGCGCGACGCCACGCTCAGCTGATTCGCTCCAGGTGCACCTCGCCGGAGCCGATCGCGGTGTGGCCGCCCTGCGCCAGCGCCACCACCAGCCGCCCCTCGCCGTCGATGCCCTGCGCGCGCCCCCTGCCGCCGCTCCAGGCGACCTCGCGTCCCTTCAGCGCGTCGCGCTTCCGCCACGCCTCGAGCGTCTCCGCGGGCTCCTGTGCGAGACGATGCCCCAGCGCTTGCAGCAGTCGCGTGAGCGTCGGCTCGATCTCGCTCGGCGCCGCACCCATCGTGGCGGCCGGCAGGCCTTGGCCTGCATAGGTGCCATCCGCGTTCGCGCGCAGCTCGGCGGGGAGATCCTCCAGGCGCACCGCCACGTTGAGGCCGATCCCGAGCACGGCCCAGCCCTCCTGCGGTCGCCCCTCGATCAGGATGCCCGCCAGCTTGGCCAGCTTGGCCAGCGGTGCGGCAGCGTCGCCTGCGAGCCCGACCACGATGTCGTTCGGCCACTTGATGGATGCACGCTCGTCAGCGACCTCGCACACCGCCACGGCTGCCATCAGCGGCAGCAGCCGCGGCGGCGAGCGCAGCAGCAGCGACATCAGCAGTGAGCTGTCCGGGGGAGCCGACCAGCGCCGGCCCTGGCGCCCGCGCCCGGCGCTCTGCTCGGAGGCCGTGACCAGCGTGCCGTGTGGCGCGCCCGCGCGGGCGAGCTCGCGGGCGCGCTCGTTGGTCGAGTCGGTGCTGCGCAGGTGCACGCGTGGGAACCCCAGTCGCGCGCCTGCATCCGCGGCGGCGATGCTCACGCGCGCTCCAGGACGAGCTCCGCGTCGCGCTCCACACCCAGCAGCTCCACTGCCGAGCCCAGGTTGACCGCCAGCGCCGCCGCTCCCTGGGCGTCCGCGTAGAGCAGCAGCGCGCCGGGCTCCACCGCGGCGAACGTGCGCCCCAGGCGCGCTGTGTGCGCCAGCTCCCCGTGGCGCACCGTGACGGTGTCGCCGGGAGCGCCACCGAGGGCGGCCAGCTGCTCCGGCGAGGCGTCGAGGACCACGTTGCCGAAGCCGTCGCCGTGCACAGCGTGAGTCGTCAACCGCCCTCCGCTGAAGCTGGCCGTGGGCAGCTCCAGGCGGTGGAGCTCCGCCACATCCAGCGGCTCGCCGAGCTCCCGCAACGCCGCCCCCGCCGCCAGCGCGGCGGCGACCGGCGCAAAGATGTCGCGGCCGTGGAAGGTACTCGACACCGGCTCGAGGCGCACCGGCGAGCGGCCCACGTCGACCACCTCGCTCACCCCCGCAAAGCGCTCGGCCGCGAGCATCAGCAGCCCGTTGTCCGGGCCCACCAGCAGGCGATCCTCGACGGCGGTGCGCATCGCCACCGCGCGGCGCGCCGAGCCCACGCCGGGATCGACGACCGCCAGGTGCACCCCGGCCGGCACGAACGGCAGTGCGCCGCGCAACGCAAACGCGCCCGCGCGGACGTCCTGGGGCGCGATCGAGTGCGTGAGATCGATCACACGCGCCCGCGGGCAGCGCGAGGCGATCACCCCATGGCATACCCCGACGAACTCGTCGAGGAGCCCGTAGTCGGAGAGAAAGCTGACGATCGGCGCCGTGGGGCCGCCATGCCCCATCGCGCTAGTCGCCTCGCGCGAGGGCATCTGTGAGCAGCGCCTCGACCATGCCGTCCACATCGTGGCGCTCGGCCTCCACGTGCGGGGCGATTCCATGCTCGATCAGCGTCTCGGTGGTGACAGGTCCGATCGACACGATGCGCGTTCCCGGCGAGAGCCCGGCCTCGCCGCCGCAGGCCTGCAGGAAGAAGCGCACCGTGGAGGATGAGGTGAAGGTGATGTAGTCCGCCTGGCGCGCCGATACGAGCGCCGCCGCGTCGAGCGGCTCGGCGACCGTCTCATACAGGGCGAGCACGTCAACCTCGGCGCCGCGTGCGCTCAGCGCGTCGGGCAGCACGTCGCGCGCCTCGCGTGCGCGGGCCACCAGCGCGTGCCGAACCGGGATCTCGGCCAGCGCCTCCACCAGCGACTCCGCGACGAAGCGCTCGGGGACCACGTCGGCGCCGATCCCGTGGGCGGCGAGCGCCCTGGCTGTCCCCGGCCCGATTGCCGCCACCGTCGCCGCGGCCAGGGCGCGCGCGTCGCGACCCGTGGCCGCGAGCTGCTCGAACAGGGCCTCCACGCCGTTGGGGCTGGTCAGGCAGATGAGGTCATAGGGGGAGAGGTCGAGCTCGGTGACGGGGAGCTGGCGGATGCGGATCACGGGAGCCTGGACCACGCCCGCTCCGAGCTTCTCCAGACGGCGTGCCAGCGTGCTCGTCTGTGTGCGGGCGCGCGTGACCGCCACCGTGCGTCCGGCCAGCGGGCGCGGGCCGAGCCACGCCAGCTCGTCCGCCAGCGCGACGACCGGGCCGACCACGGTTATGGACGGCGCGCGCACCTCCTCTCGCCGGGCGATCTCGGCGATCGTCTCGAGTGTGCCCGTGACGGTGCGCTGGCTGGGGAGCGTACCCGCTTCAACGAGTGCCACCGGCTCCTTGGCCGGGCGCCCGGCGGCGATCAGGGCGGCGGCGATCTGGGGCAGGCGGCGCACGCCCATGTAGAGCACGAGCGTCCCCGGGAAGGCCGCCAGGGCGCTCCAGTCCACCCCCGCGTCATCTTCACCGGCGCAGCCTGCGGCGTCCTCGCGGCTGTGTCCGGTGACGAGCGCGACTGCGCCGGCGAGCCCGCGGTGTGTCACCGGGATGCCCGCATATGCGCTCGCGCCGACGCCCGCGGTCACGCCGGGCACGACCTCGAAGGGAATGCCGGCGGCGCGCAGCGCCAGCGCCTCCTCGCCCCCACGCCCGAACACGAACGGGTCTCCTCCCTTCAGGCGCACCACGGTCCTGCCCGCCCGCGCGTGGGCCAGGAGATCCTGTTCGGTTCGCTCCTGGGGCACCGACGGCCCCCCGCCCTCCTTGCCCACATAGATCAGCTCGGCATCCTCGCGCGCCCCGTCGAGCGCGCTGCTCGGGATCAGCCGGTCGTAGAGGATCACGTCCGCGCGCGCGATCAGCTCGAGCGCGCGCGCTGTCAGCAGCCCGGGGTCGCCGGGCCCGGCGCCGACCAGGTAGACGATGCCCTTCATGTGCCGACTGGCCAATGGTCGACGTCGAGCTCGGGCATCGGGAAATGCTTGGGATTGCCCGTTGCCAGGCGAGCGCCGACGCTCACCGCTGCCGCCGCGATCAGGCAGTCTGCCTGGCTCAGCGTGATTCCCCTACGGGCATAGTCTCGCCGCCAACTTCCCGCGCGCTCTCCCTCCGCCCGGCCGAGCGGCGCAAGTTGAAGCCCGCCGAGGAAGCGCATGATCACCGCCTCCTTCCCGCCGGCGGCACCGCGCATCACCTCCTCGACGTTGACAGCGCATACCCATGGCACGTGCACGGCCTTGCGCAACTCGCGCACGCGCGCAGCGGCGGGGCGGCCCCGCAGCGCATCGATCAGCACGGTCGTGTCGAGCAGCAGCGGCGACAACTAGCCGACGCGAGCTGGGTCGCCATAGCGTTGCGTGGTAACCCAGCCGGCAGGATCGCGATCCCAGTCCTGCTCGTTCCCCGCCAGCGCGCCCAAGCCGGCTTCGATGTCCTCCCAACGACGCTCATCCTCGAGTGCGCGACGTACCGTCTCGCTGATGAACATGCTGCGGCGGCGCCTGCCCACGCGCTGGTCGAGCTGCTCTACGAGGTCATCGTCAAGGCTTATGTGCAATCGCATGGCCACACACTAACACACAGCATCTCAGGGGGCGCACGCCATCTCCTCGGCGCGCCGCAGCATCTCCGCGGCGCCGGCTGCCAGCAGTCGCTCGGCTACATCGGCGCCGAGCTGCTCGGGCGCGGAGGCCTCCCCGCGCAGCTCATCGCACGCCCAGGCCGAGCCGTCGGGCAGTCCCACCCAGGCGCGCAGGAGCATCGCGCCCGTGCCCAGCGCCGTCGCGCAGGCGCCGAACGGCGTGTGGCAGGAGGCACCGAGCCCGTGAGCGACGGCGCGCTCGGCCAGCAGACACGTGAAGGCCTCCGCGTCGGTGATCGCGCGCACCGACTCGCGCGCGCGCGAGTCCTCCGCGCGCCCCTCGAGGGCGAGCGCGCCCTGGCCGGGCGCCGGCACGAAGCGCGCCGGATCGAGGATCCCGCCGATCTCGGCCTCGCGTCCCAGCCGCTGCAGCCCGGCGCGCGCGAGCACGATCGCCTCGAGGCCCTCGCGCTCGTCGGCGAGCTTGCGCAGGCGGGTGTCGACGTTGCCGCGCAGCGGGACCACGTCGAGGTCGCTCCGGGCCGCGCGCAGCTGGGCCACGCGACGGATGCTGCTCGTCCCAACCCGCGCGCCCGACGCCAGGTCCTCGAGGCTCGAGGCCCCGCAGAGGACGTCCTCGACGGCCGCCCGCGAAGGAGCGCCGTGCAGCGCGAGGCCCTCGGCCAGCTCTCCGGGCAGATCCTTGGCCGAGTGCACCGCCAGGTCGATCTCGCCGGCGAGCAGGGCCTGCTCGAGCTCGGCGACCCAGCGCGACTTGTCGGAGTCGCCCGCGAGCGTGCCGGCATCCGTATCGCCGGTGGTCGTGAACGGGACGATCTCGCAGGCGAGGCCGTGGTCTGCCTGCAGGCGGTCGGCCACGTGGTGGGCCTGCGCCAGCGCCAGCGCGCTGCGCCGGGTGCCGATTCGCATCAGCGCCCGCGGTGGCGGCGCACCCTGAAGGGCACAGGTAGGTCGTGGACCTCCGCCAGCTCTGCTGCTGCCGCCGGCTCCTCGCTCGGTGCGTCCTGCTCGAGTCCGAACAGCTCGCGCACGATCTCGAGGCTCGCGTGTCCGCGCTCGGCGCTGAGGCTGCGCAGGCGGATCGTGGGCTCGTGCAGCAGGCGCGTCATCACCGCCCGCGCGATCGCCTCGACGCGCGCGATGTCCCTGGCTGAGGCCGTCTCCCAGCGCCCGGAGTTCTCGGCGAGGACGCGCTCGACGATCGTGTTGCCGTGCTCGCGCAGGGCGCTGACCGTGGGCAGCGTGTCGAGCTGTCCCAGCCAGCGCGCGAAGCGGTGGATCTCCTCCTCGACTATCGCCAGCGCCCGCGGCGCCTGCACCTCGCGCGAGCTGAGGTTGCGCGCCACCACGGACTGCAGATCGTCGATGTCGTAGAGGCTCACGCCCTCCACTTCGGCGCACGCCGGGTCGATGTCGCGCGGGACGGCGATGTCGATGAACAGCAGCGGCCGTCCGCTGCGCTCGGCCATCACCAGCTCGAGCTCCTCGCGTCCCACGATCGGGTGCGGCGAGGAGGTGGAGGAGAGCACGATGTCGGCGTGCACGAGCTGCTCTGGCAGTTTGTCCAGGCCGACGACCGAGCCGCCGAAGCGCTGCGCGAGGCTGAGCGCGCGGTCGGCATGGCGGTTGGCCACGAACATCGTCCCGGCGCCCTGGTCGACCAGGGCGCGGGCCGTCAGCTCGCTGGTCTCGCCCGCCCCGAGGATGACCACGTGGCGCTGCTCCAGGCCGCCGAGGACGCTCAGGGCGAGATCGACCGCCACCGACGGCACGCTCACGCGGCTCGACCCGATCGCGGTCTCTGAGCGCACGCGCTTGCCCGTGGTCAGCGCGGCCGCGAACAGGCGGTTTGACAGCGGGCCGGTGCATTCTGCGCGCATCGCCGCTTCGTGGGCACGCCTGACCTGGCCCTGGATCTCGGCCTCGCCGACGATCATCGACTCGAGGCCGGCGGTGACCCGGTAGAGGTGGCGGGCGGTGTCGCAGTTGCGCGGCGAGTAGATCGCCTCGGCCAGCTCGGTGGGGCGGATGTCGGCGCGGCGGGCCAGCAGGCCGAGCACGTCGGACTCGGCCCTCACCGGATCGCCCACGACGAGGTAGACCTCGGTGCGGTTGCAGGTCGAGATCACGACCGCCTCGCGGACCTCGGTGGTGGAGGTGGTCTGGCGCGCGAACTCGATCGCCTCGCTCTCGGTGAAGGCCAGGCGCTCGCGCAGCGCCACCGGCGCGGTCTTGTGCGAGATCCCCAGCGCCAGCAGCTCGCTCACGTGTGCCCCTTCATGGGGTATGCCGGCGTGGACTCCCGCTCGCGCTCGGCCGGGGCCTCGGGCGAGCTCTCGGTGAGCTGGAGCAGCTCCCCGAGCTCGCGCTCGATGCGGCTCAGGCGGATGCCCATGATCGCGACGTAGATCAGCACGATCGCGAACGCCACCACGTAGGCGGCGGCCACGTACTTGCCCGCCGTGTGCAGCGGCAGCGCCGGCAGCTCGGCCAAGAGCGCGCCCATCAGGCTCCCGACCCCGTCGCGGACCCAGCGCTCGCCGCCGTCGGCTGCAGGCTGGGGGCGGCGCTGCGCCGGCGGATCGGTGCGCCCGTCTCGCCGGTCAGTCGCCTGCGCAGGGCGCGCACCTGCGCGCGCGTGTGCTTGGCGGTCAGCTCGTACTTGCACAGGGTTGCGAACAGCAGCGCCATCGCCGCCAGGGAGACCACGAACGTCAGCGCCATCGGGCCCGGGAGGTTGGAGGTGGAGCCCAGCACCCGCGGGTGCAGGTAGGCGGTGGAGAGGCGCACGGCGATGAAGTTCAGGGGAACGAAGGCCCCGGCCGTGACGGCGAACACGGAGGCGTAGCGCGACTGGCGCTCGGGGTCCTCGATCGCGAAGCGCAGCGGCTGATAGGTGGCGTACAGCAGGAACACGATCAGGAAGGAGACGAGCGTGGGCTCGCTCCACACCCACCAGTGCCCCCACGAGCCCTTGGCCCAGATCGAGCCCGTGATCAGGGTGGCCACGGCGAAGATCAGGCTCATGTGGATGGCGACGTAGGAGCGCATGTCCCAGCGCGCCTCGCGCGTGCGCAGGTGCTGGATCGCGAGCAGGCCGCCGAGCACGAAGCCGCACAGGGCAACGATCGCCAGCGGCACGTGCAGGTAGAAGATCTTCTGCAGGAAGCCCTGTTCGGCTTCCAAGGGCGCGTAGAAGAACACGAGCGCCAGCGCGAGAGCCATGGCGGCGACGGTGGCGATGCTCAGAGCGCGCAGGCCCTTGCCATACATGGGTTTGTCTAGTCCTCCAGGAGGAAATCGAACAGGGCGTAGGCGATCAGCCCGAACACCAGATCATAGAGGCCCAGCGTCAACAGCCAGCGCGCCGGGGCCCCCGTGGGATGCGACAGGGCCAGCAGCGGCGAGGTCGCGCGGGCCCCACCGATGACGATCGGGACGAGCAGCGGCAGCGCCAGCAGCGGCCCCAGCAGGTCGCGCGCCCGGGTCTGCACCGCCAGGGCCGCCACGAGCGTGCCGATCACCGCCACGCCGATGTCGCCGAGGGCAAGCGTGACGAGCAGGCCCGGCATGGCCCCCCCGAGGGACGGGCCGAGCAGCAGCAGGGCGAAGGCGGGGACGGCGACGATCTCGAGCACGACGAGGTAGGCGAGCAGCGTCAGCACCTTGGCCACGAGCATCGCGCTGCGGTCCACTGGGGCGAGCAGGAAGCCATCGAAGCCGCCCTCCTCGGCGTCGGCCACGAACAGGCGGTTGATTCCCAAGATCGCGGCGAACAGCAGCGTCACCCACAGGATGCCCGAGGCGAGATCGCCGTCCACGCTGTTGCGGTTCAGGGCGAAGTGGAAGACCACGAAGGTGGTCACAGCGAACAGGGACATGCCGGGCACGGACTCCAGCGTGCGCAGCTCGACCAGCAGCTCCTTGCGCAGCAGCGCGCCGACGGTGCGTCTCATCGGTACAGCTCGGCGATCTCGCCCGGTCCCACCGCGGTGGCGTCGCGCAACAGGACGGTGCGCCCGGCGCGCAGTCCCAAGACGAGGTCGGCCTCGGCCAGGCCCCCGCCGGGGTCGTGGCTGCAGACCACTCGCGTTCGCCCGGACGCAGCGCCGATCAGCGGCTCCACGAGCTCGATCGCGGCCGGGTCGAGGTTCGCGTAGGGCTCGTCCAGCAGCAGCAGCTCCGGGTCGTGGAGCACGGCGCGCGCCACGGCCACTCGCTGGACCATCCCGCGGGAGAGGTTGCGCAGCGGCTCGGAGGCGCGGGCGGAGATGGCGACGGCCTCCAGAACCTCCTCGACGCGCTCCTCGGCCACGTCGTGCAGGCGGGCGTGGAAGCGCAGGTTCTCGCGGGCGGTCAGCTCGCGGTAGAGCAGGGGCTCGTGGGCGAGCAGCCCGATGCGTCCGCGCACCGCCCAGGCCTCATCGGGCAGGCTCGAGCCGAGCACGCGCACCGCGCCCGCGTGGGGGCGCAGCAGCGTGGCGAGCACCCGCAGCAGCGTGGTCTTGCCGGCGCCGTTGGGCCCGAACACGACCAGCGTCCGCGCCGCCTCCAGCGACAGCGACACATCGCTCAGGGCCTCGCGCTCGCCGTAGTGCCGAGCCAGGCCCTCGACCTCGAGTGCGGCCACGCCCAGTGCTCGCTAGACGTGCAACGCGTGCGCGCTCTGGGCCCGGGCGATCAGCTCGCGCACGCCCTCTTCGTCGCCGGCGCGCAGCAGCGCGATCGGGTCGGGATCTCCATTGACGATCCCCTCGAAGAACTCCTTGCGCTCCTGGTAGGTGGCCAGGGTGCCCTTGGCCCAGCCGCGGACCTCGTTGAGCAGCACCGCCAGCTGGGCGTAGGACTCGCCGAACTGGGCTTCGATCTCGCGCTTCATGCGCTTGGCCAGGGCCGGCGAGGCGCCGGCGGTCGAGATCGCGATCGCGAGCGGGCTCATGCGCACGATCGCCGGCAGGATGAAGTTGCAAAGCGGCGGCACGTCCACCACGTTGACGAGCATCGCCCTGCGCTCGGCATCCTCGTAGACCGCGATGTTGACGTCGGTGTCGTTGGTGGCCGCGATCGCCATGAACGCGCGCTCGAGGTCCTCGGCGCCGGCGTAGGGCCGGCGCTCCCACACGATCGAGCGCTCGCGCGCGTACTCGGCCAGGGCCGGCTCGGCCTCGGGCGCGATCAGGGCCACCTCGCCGTCGCAGGCCAGCAGCCCCTCGACCTTCTCCAGCCCGATCTCTCCGCCGCCCACGACCACGCAGCGCCGGCCCGTGAGCTTCAGGCAGGCGATGTAGAAGGGGGTGTCCAGCATCCCCCGTACGCAGCTCTGGTCGCAGATCCCCCTGCGCAGCTGACAGACGCACTCCTTGCCTGCATAGGCCTGGGCCGGCATCAGCTCAAAGAGTAGTGCAGCCGCGTAGTCGCGCCTCTTGCAGCCGTGCGGGGTGAGGAGTGTCCTGAACGGAGCACCGTATAACCATGGTTATACACCGGGCGGAAAACGATACACACCACACAGGGAGGTCAGGGTCGCATGCGACCCTGACACGGGGCCGCACATGTGCGGCCCCGCCAGACGGCGCATGCGCCGTCTGGAACAGCTTCTAGGACCGCGGCAATCCGCGACCGAACGCCCGCGCTCCCACACGCGCCAAAGCCAGGGCTCCCTCGCGCCAGGCGCGCTCGCGGTCGGCCTCGCGGGCCGAGCGCATCTTGGCGACCGCCCGCATGGCCTTGGTGCTGGTGGCGTCGTAGGGACCCCACCACTGCCCGCGGATCGCGGGGGGGTCCCAGGTGATGAGCTTCTCCTGCGCGCAGGCGCGCAGGCCGGCCTGGCCGAGCGTGCGCCCGAGGCCTCCTCCGGCCGCCGCCCCCCAGGGCCCGCGCGAGACGGTGGGTCCCGGAAGGTGGTCGTTGAGCCAGACCATGCCCGCGCGCAGCTCCCGTGCGATTCGCGTGCCCTGATAGCGATCGGCCGTCCACACGGACGCTCCGAGGCCGTAGTCGCCGTCGTTTGCCAGCGAGATCGCCTGCTCGACCGTGTCCACCGCGGTGACTGCCAGCACGGGACCGTCCACCGGCTCGCGCCCCAGGCGCATCTCGAGAGTGACGCCCGTGAGGATCGTCGGGGCATAGAAGGCGCCGGCGTCGCAACCCGGGGGGTGGACCGGCCCGCCGCAATGCAACGTCGCGCCGCGGGCCACGGCGTCCTCGACGAGCTCGGCCACGTGCTCGGCGCGGCGGGTCGAGGCCAGCGGTCCGAGCTGCACCCCGGGGTTGCGCGGGTCGCCCGCCTTCAGAGCTCGAGCTCCGCCGATCAGCCCCGCGAGGAAGCGCTCGTAGACCTCGCGAGCCACGAACACGCGCTCGATCGAGCCGCGTGCCTGTCCCGCCCCGGCGCAGCCGGCCCACAGGGCCCCGCCCACCGCCCGGGCCAGGTGGGCGTCGGCGAGCACCAGCATGGCGTCCTTGCCGCCGAGCTCGACCGTGACCTCCGTCTCGCGCGAGACACACGCGCTGGCCACGGTGCGTCCCACGGCCGGGGAGCCCGTGAACAGGACCTTGTCGACCGACGCCTCTGCCAGCGCCACGCCCGTGTCGGCCGCGCCGTGCACCACGCGCACGAGGCCCTCGGGCAGCCCCGCGCGAGCGAGCACCCGCGCGATGCGCTCGCCGGCCAGGCAGGCGCGGCGGGCGGGCTTGAACACGACGCCGTTGCCCGCCAGCAGCGCGCCCGCGATCTGTCCCAGGGGTTGAGCGAACGGGGCGCTGCCGGCGCCGATCACCCCCACCACGCCGTAGGGCTCGTATGCGATCCGCCCGCGCCCCAGCAGCGCCATCGAGCGGTGAATCCTCACGCGCCGCGCGCCCAGCACGTCGGCTCCGTCCTCGGCGATCCAGATCAGCGCGTCGATCGCCGCCAGCAGCTCGAGCGCCGCGACCTCGGCCTCCGGGCGCCCCTGCTCCCGCGCGAGCTCCTGCACGAGCTCGTCGAAGTCGTCGATCACCGACTGGGCCATCCTGCGCATGTAGCGGGCGCGATCCTGCAGCCGCAACAGCGCCCACAGCGGCTGCACCTTGGCGACGTCCTGCACCACCTCCTCGATTCGCGCTGCCGGCGTCAGGGGGACCCGGCCAAGGATCTCGCCGGTTGCCGGACACCGCGCGAGCAGCTCCGCCGGCGCCGGCGTGGCGGTCTCGCTCGAGGAGGCGATCGTGCTCATCGGGGAGCGATTATCGCTGCTCCAGGCCGCGCGCCCGGCGAATCCGCGCCAGGCGCTCGGTGAGCTCGGACTCGGCCTCGTCGGGCGCGTAGAAGCGCGCCCCGGAGACGCCCTCGGGAGCGAGCTCCTGCGAGGAGACGTGGCCGGGGTGTCCGTGCGGGTTGTCATAGCCTCCGCGCTCCTGACCGGGCCTCGGCCCGGATCTGAGCTGGCCCGGGACGGCCGCGGCGCCGTGCTCGCGCACGTGCTGAGCGGCAGCCGAGAGCGCGCGCCCGGCTGCGTTGGATTTGGGTGCGAGCGCCAGGTAGATGGCTGCCTGGGCGAGCGCGTAGCGGGCCTCGGGCAGCCCCACGAGCTCGACCGCCTGAGCGGCAGCGGTGGCCAGGGACAGCGCCTGCGGATCGGCGTTGCCGATGTCCTCGGAGGCGAGGATCACCATCCGGCGGGCGATGAAGCGGGGGTCCTCGCCGCCCTCGAGCATGACCGCCAGGTAGTACAGCGAGGCGTCTGGATCGGAGCCCCGGGTGGCCTTGATCCAGGCCGAGATGTAGTCGTAGTGGCGGTCGCCGCCTTTGTCGTAGAGCACCGCCCGGCGCTGCAGGGCGTCCTCCACCCGCTCGAGGGTCACGCGCTCTTCGCCCAGCTCAGCGGCCGTGGCCGCGGCCAGGTCGAGCGCGTTGAGCGCCGTGCGCGCGTCCCCTTCGCTGCGCAGCGCGAGGAACCCCAGGGCCTTCCCCTCGACCGCGATCGCCGAGCCGGCCGCTCGCTCGAGGACCGCTTCGACCTCCTCGCCGCTCAAGGCCTGCAATGCGTACACGCGCAGGCGTGAGAGCAGCGCCCCGTTGACCTCGAAGGCGGGGTTCTCGGTGGTGGCGCCGATCAGCGTCAGCAGGCCATCCTCGACGGCCGGCAGCAGAGCGTCCTGCTGCGCCTTGTTGAAGCGGTGGATCTCGTCGAGGAACAGGACCGTCTGCTGTCCGCTCGTCTCGCGGCGGTGGGAGGCCCGCTCGATCACCCCGCGCACCTCCGCGCGTCCGGCCTGTACCGCGCTCAGCTCCTCGAAGGCAGCGCTCGAGCGCGCGGCCACGATCCGCGCGAGCGTCGTCTTGCCCGATCCGGGCGGGCCGTAGAGCACCATCGAGTGCGGATGCCCCTGCTCGATGGCCGTGCGCAGCGCCGAGCCCGAACCGAGGAGATGCGACTGACCGACGAACTCCTCCAGGCTCTGCGGCCGCATGCGCACGGCCAGCGGACGGGCTTCGACGCCCGCATGAGAGCCGACGGCCTCGCCCTGGGCGTTCGTGGTGCCTGGATCCTGGCTGAAGAGGGTATCCATACACCTGAGTATCGCGTCTGTGGGGTGCTTTGCCGCTGTCTTTACGGCAGGTTGGGGCGCATGGGATGTCGAACGTATGATTTGGATGGGCTCGTTGACGAGGCAAAACACCAGTCGTAGTGGGGAACCCGGATGAGCATCGGCGGCGCCGAGGTGCTGCCATCGGGCGGCGGCGGCCTCGAGTTCCTGGACATGGGCGGCGACATCGCCGCGCAGTCCCCCGTGCAGCTGTTCTGGCGGAGGTTTCGCCAGGATCGGGTCGCGCTCGCCTCGGGGGCCTTCATCGTCTTCCTGATCGTGCTCGCGCTCGCGGCTCCGCTTGTCGTCAAAGCGCTCGGTCTGCCGAGCCCCTACGCGCAGAACCCGAACCTGACCGACTCCTTCGGCAGCCCCTTGGGCCCCAGCGGCGCTCATCCCTTCGGCGTCGACCAGCTCGGCGAGGACGTGATGTCGCGCGTGATCTACGGCACGCGGGTCTCGCTCGAGGTCGGCATCCTCGGCACCGGGATCGCCACGGTCATCGGGGTCGTGCTCGGCCTGTTCGCGGGCTTCTACCGCGGCTGGGTCGACACGCTGCTCTCGCGCTTCACCGATGTCGTGCTGTCGATTCCGATCCTGCTCCTGGGCCTCGGGATCGGCGCGGCCTGTGCGGTCAGGGGCTGTTTGGGCGGCTCGATCCAGCCTGGACTGGGCGAGATCCTGTTCATCATCGCGCTGGCCAACTGGACCTACGTCTACCGCATCGTGCGCGGCCTCGTGCTGTCACTGCGAGAGCGCGAGTTCGTCGATGCCTCACGCGCGCTCGGGGCGTCGGACATGCGCATCATGTTCCGCGAGATCCTGCCCAACCTGGTGGCGCCGATCATCGTCTACTCGACGCTGCTGATCCCGCTCAACATCCTGCTCGAGGCCGCTCTCTCCTTTCTCGGCGTCGGCATTCGCCCACCCACGGCGAGCTGGGGGCAGATGATCGCCTCGGCGACGCCGATCTTCAACACCGCCTGGTGGTACATGACCTTTCCCGGCATTGCGCTGCTGTTGACCGTGCTGGCGTTCAACCTGCTCGGCGACGGCTTGCAGGATGCCCTGAATCCAAGGACCGCCCGGTGAGCCGGGTGTTTCGAGAACAAGCAGAGGAGGCCCCATGACGAGGTCGATTAGGACGATTGCCCTGGTGGCGCTCGCGGGTGTGTTTGCGCTCGCGTTGGCGGCCTGCGGCTCGAGCAGCTCCAGCAGCAGCTCGAGCTCGGCCGGCGGCACGGGTGTCGCGCCCGGAATCCAGACGCCGGCGACCGAGGCGGAGAGCGGCGGCAAGAAGGGCGGCACGCTCAACGTGCTCAACCACGAGGACTTCGAACACATCGATCCGGGCCAGTCCTACTTCGCGATCGACTACGAGGCCGACTACTCGACCTCGCGGCCTCTGTACAACTACAAGCCGGGCAACTTCAAGGAACCGATTCCCGACATGGCCTCCGGGCCGCCTCAGATCTCGCCCGACAAGAAGACGATCACGATCCCGATCCGCCACGGCGTCCACTTCGGCCCGCCCGTGAATCGTGAAGTGACCTCGGCCGACGTCGCCTACGCGCTCGACCGCGGCGCCAACCCGAACGTCGCCAACCCCTACTTCCTCGCGTACTTCAAAACGATCGTCGGCGCCGAAAAGGCCAGCGGCGGCCCGATCCCCGGCATCACCACGCCGAACAAGTACACGATCGTCCTGCACCTCACCGAACCAAAGGCGGCGACGGTCGTCGGCGCGCTCGTGCTTCCGCTCAGCGCCCCTGTGCCCGAGGAGTACGCCAAGAGGTTCGACGCCAAGAAACCGAGCGAATACGGCAACTATCAGGTCGCCACCGGCCCCTACATGTGGAAGGCCAACAAGGAAGGCAAGGTCCTCGGCATCGGCTACCAGCCCGGCAAGTCCGCGACGCTCGTGCGCAACTCCAACTGGAATCCCAGCACCGACTATCGCCCCGCCTACATCGACCAGATCAACATCACGATCGGCGGGGACACCAACGTGATCGGTCGCCAGGTGCTCGAAGGCTCGAACATGGTGGAGAACGACACGCCCGCGCAGGCGATCGTCAAGCTCGCCTACGAAAAATATCGCTCCCAGCTGGAGATCTCACCTGGCGCGGGCGACCACTACGTGGCGCTGAACAACAAAAACGGTCCCTTCAAAAACGTCAACCTGCGCCGTGCCTTCTACGCGGCGCTCGACAAAACCGCGATGGACAAGGCCCGCGGCGGGCAGCTCGTCAGCGACGACATGACCCACTTCATCTATCCGGAAATCCCCGGCTTCGAAGAGGCGGGCGGCTACACGGGCCCGAAGCTCGACTTCAACGAACACCCCGAAGGCGACATGGCGGTGGCCGAGAAGTACATGAAGCTCGCCGGTTACCCGAGCGGCAAGTACACGGGCACGGAAACCGTTCAGGTGGTCGGCTCGACCGGCAACCCGGCTCCGGAAGACGCGCAGATCGCAAACCAGGCGCTGACCAGCCTGGGCTTCAAAACCAAGCTCAACCTGGTGGACCAGTCGGTGATGTACTCCAAGTACTGTGGGGTCGTCTCCGAAAAGATCGACGTCTGCCCCAACGTCGGCTGGCTCGCCGACTTCGGTGACCCCGAAGCGGTCCTGAGCGTTCCGTTCAACGGCAAATACATCGTCACCAACGGGACCAACTCCAACTGGGGCCTGGTCGACGTGCCGAAGATCAACAAGGCGATGACCGAAGCGGAACTGGTCGTGGGCGCCAAGGCGCGCGCGGAAGCGTGGGCCAAGATCGACAAGGAACTCGTCGAAGAAGCGGTCGCCGCCCCGTATGACTGGTCCAAGCAGCCCAACATCGAGTCGAAGAACGTCGCCGGCGTCGGCGACGTGTCGGTCGAGGGCTCCTGGGACTACAGCTTCACCTCGCTGAAGTAAGAGGTGTGAGCTGAGCCATGGGGTGAGCTCGCTCGAGGGAGCGGGCTCACCCCAGGCCGTATCGCCCCTCGACACCCAGCCGATGACATGACCACTTCGACCGAACCGACATGATCCGCTACATCATCCGCAGGCTCCTGTGGGGCGTCGTCCTGCTGATCCTCGTATCGGCGCTGACGTTCCTGTTCTTCCGGATCTTCCCCACGGCGAGCCCGGCGCAGCTGCGCGCGGGGCGGATCCAGAACCCGAAGATCATCCATGAGATCAACGTGGATCTCGGCCTCAACAAGCCGCTGTTGACCCAGTTCTGGATCTACATGAAGGGCATCTTCCTGCACTTCAACCTCGGTTACAGCTACTACAGCAGCGCCCCGGTCAAGGAACTCATCCTGAGCCGTCTCTCCGACACGGTCTCGCTCGTGCTCGGCGGCGCTGTGATCTGGCTGCTCTCCGGGCTGGCCGTCGGGATCATCTCGGCGCGGCGTCCGCGCTCGCGCCTGGATCGCTTCAGCATGGGCGGCGCGCTGGTGCTCGTCTCGGCACCCGAATACTGGCTCGGTTTGATCGTGCTGTTCCTGTTCGCCTCCGACATCGGCAAGGTGCGGATCTTTCCCGGCGCGGGCAGCTACGTGGGGCTGACCAGCGACCCCGTCAAATGGTTCACCTCCCTGATCCTGCCGTGGCTCGTGGTGGCGGCGGGCAACGCGGCGATCTACGCGCGGCTGATGCGCGGCAGCCTGATCGAGACGATGAGCGAGGACTACATCCGCACCGCGCGCGCAAAGGGGCTCTCGGAGCGGCGCGTGGTGCTCCGCCACGGCGTGCGCGGGGCGATCAACCCGATCCTGACGATCCTCGGCCTCGACATCGGCATCTTGCTCGGCAGCTCGGTGCTCGTGGAAACCGTCTTCGAGATCCCCGGTATCGGCCTGCTCAACTTCCAGGCGATCACGCACTCGGACTTCCCGATCGTGCAGGGAACGGTCTTGATCGCGGCCTTCTTCATCATCATCGCCAACATCGTCGTCGACATCGCCTACGCCTATCTCGACCCCAGGGTGCGCTACCAGTGAGCACGGCTGAGCCCCTGCTGCGCGTGGAGGACCTGCGCGTCGAGTTCCACACCGAAGACGGCGTCGTGCACGCGGTCGACGGCATCAGCTACGAGATCCAGCGGGGCCGCACGCTCGGGATCGTGGGCGAGTCGGGTTCGGGCAAGTCGGTGGCCGCGCTCACGACGCTGGGCCTCACGCGCGCCCAGGGAGCGCACGTGTCGGGGCGGATCCTGTTCGAGGGCCGCGACCTCGTCGCGCTCTCCGACGAGGAGCTCCGCTCGGTCAGGGGCAACGACATCGCGATGGTCTTCCAGGACCCGCTGTCCGCGCTTCACCCCTTCTTCAAGGTGGGCGCGCAGCTGATCGAGGCGGTGGTGGCACACCAGGACGTCTCCAAGGCGCAGGCGCGGGCGCGCGCCGTGGAGCTCCTGGGCCTCGTCGGGATCCCAGATCCGGCCCGGCGGGTGGATGAGTTCCCGCACGAGTTCTCCGGCGGCATGCGCCAGCGGGCGATGATCGCGATGGCGCTCGCCAACGAGCCGAAGCTGCTGATCGCCGACGAGCCAACGACCGCGCTCGACGTCACCGTGCAGGCCCAGATCCTGGCGTTGATGGAACGCCTGCAGCGCGAGCTCGGGATGGCGATCGTGATCATCACCCACGACCTGGGCGTGGTCGCAGAGCTGGCCGACGACATCGCTGTGATGTACGCGGGCAGGATCGTCGAGACGACCTCGGCGGAGCTGCTGTTCGACCGGCCCGAGCACCCTTACACATGGGGGCTGTTGAAGTCGCTGCCCAAGCTCGAGGGCTCGCGCGAGGAGCCGCTCGTGCCGATCTCTGGGACCCCGCCGAGCCTCATCAACCGCCCCACGGGCTGCCACTTCCACCCGCGCTGCCCCTACTCGCAGCCCGAGCACACCCGCATCGACCCGAAGCTCGAGCCGGTGCTCGGAGAGCCGCGACACCAGGTGGCCTGCCTGCTCGAGAGCGAGCTGCGGGGGCGCCTGTGGCAGGAGCTGCGCGCCGGGCGCACGCCGCTCGAGGCGCTCGCCGCGGTGGGCCCGGACGGGCCGAGCGAGGCCGTCTCATGAGCGCCCTGGTCGAGGTTCGCGACCTCGTCAAGCACTTCCCGATCACCAAGGGGATCGTCTTCCAGAAACGGGTGGGCGCCGTGCAGGCCGTGGACGGCGTGAGCTTCGACATCGAGCCGGGCGAGACGCTCGGCATCGTGGGCGAGACGGGCTGCGGCAAGAGCACGACCGCGCGGCTGATCATGCGCCTGCTCGAGCCCACCTCCGGGCGGGTCAGCTTCGAAGGCGAGGACATCACGCAACTGAAGGGCTCCCGCCTGAAGGCGGTCAGGCGGGAGATGCAGATGATCTTCCAGGACCCCTACTCCTCGCTGAACCCGCGCAAGACGATCGGCTCGATCATCGGCGAGCCGTTCGCGATCCACGGCCTGGAGAAGGGCGAGGGCGAGCGCAAACGGGCCGTGCAGGAGCTGATGGAGACAGTCGGGCTGAACCCCGAGCACTACAACCGCTACCCCCACGAGTTCTCAGGCGGGCAGCGCCAGCGCATCGGAGTGGCGCGCGCGCTGGCGCTGAAGCCCAAGCTGCTGATCGCCGACGAGCCCGTCTCGGCGCTCGACGTCTCGATCCAGGCCCAGGTGCTGAACCTGCTGCGCGACCTCCAGCGCGAGTTCGGCCTGACCGTGGTGTTCATCGCCCACGACCTCTCGGTGGTGCGCCACATGTGCGACCGCGTGGCCGTCATGTACCTCGGCAAGATCGTGGAGATCGGGCCGGGCGACGCCCTCTACGGCTTCCCCCGCCACCCCTACACGGGCGCGCTGCTCTCGGCCGTGCCCGTGGCCGACCCCTCCCATCACGGACAGGAGCGCCGGCTGCTCAGCGGGGACGTGCCGAGCCCGGCCAACCCTCCGAGCGCCTGTCGCTTCCACACCCGCTGCCCGAAGGCGCAGGAGCTGTGCTCCACGCGGGAGCCGCTGCTGGAGGAGATGGACTCGGGCACCCGCGCCGCCTGCCACTTCCCGCTGACGCGCGAGGAGGTCGGGGAGATCGGCGTACGATCTGCCGGATGAGCGCCCAGCCTGCACCACAGAGCGGCGAGCACGGCGCGGAGGCCGAGCAGCTGCTCGGGGGCCTGATCCGCTTCAACACTGTCAACCCCCCCGGAAACGAGCGCCCCGCTCAGGAGTACCTGGCCGAGCACCTCACGCGCGCCGGGTTCGAGTGCGAGCTGCTGGGAGCCGAGGCGGGGCGTCCGAACCTCGTCGCGAGGCTGCGCGCCGAGGGCGGTGTCGACGGCCCGACGCTCTGCTACCTCGGACACGTCGACACGGTGCTGGCCGACCCGGCCGACTGGACGCATGACCCATGGTCCGGGGACGTCGTCGATGGCTTCCTCTGGGGCAGGGGCTCGCTGGACATGAAGTCCCAGGTGGCGGCCGAGATCGCGGCCGCTGCGTCGCTGGCGCGCTCGGGCTGGCGCCCGGCGCGGGGCGAGCTGCTGATCGTGGCTGTCGTGGACGAGGAGACCGGGGGCTCGTTGGGCGCGCAGTGGATCACGGAGACCCACCCCGAGAAGGTTCGCTGCGACCTGCTCGTCAACGAGGGCGGGGGGGCGGTGTTCGAGTACGGCGGGCGGCGCTGCTACGGCGTGTGCTGCGCCGAGAAGGGCGTGTTCCGCTTCACCGTCACCACCGACGGCGTGGCCGGCCACGCCTCGATGCCGAGCATGGGCGAGAACGCGCTGTTGAAGATGGGCCCGGTGCTCGAGCGCCTGGCGGCGCGCCAGCCCTCCCACCTGCCCACCGAGGAGCCGCTCGCGTTCCTGCGGGGAATCGGCGAGGACCCCGAGGATCTCGACGGCTCGCTCGAGCGCCTGCGCGACGCGGACCCGCGGCTTGCGACCATGTTCGAGCCGATGTTCGGCGTCACGTTCACGCCCACGCGGATCAGGGCGTCGGAGAAGATCAACGTGATCCCCAATCGCGCCGAGCTCAAAGTCGACTGTCGCGTGCCTCCCGGGCTGGGCGAGGAGGAGGTGCGCCGCGGCATCGCCGAGGTGCTCGGCCCGGAAAGCACGGACACCCACCCACCCTGGCGCATCGACTTCACCGAGCGCGTGGTGGGCAACCGCTCGCCGGTGCGCTCGGAGCTGATGGACACGATCTCCGCCTGGATCGCAGAGCAGGACCCGGGGGCGGAGGTCGTGCCGGTGGTGCTCCCCGGCTTCACCGACTCCCGCCACTTCCGCCTGGCCTTTCCCGAGTGCGTGGCCTACGGCTTCTTCCCCCACCGCCACCAGACGCTGCTGCAGACCGCTCCTCTCATCCACGGCGCAGACGAGCGGATCGACGTGCGCGACCTGGCCTTCGCCACCGAGCTCTTTCGCGATCTGGCCGTGCGCGTCCTGGGCTAAAAATGTCAACCCTCGACATATCGGGGTAGAACCCGCATAATCGCTTTGACGATGCCAAGGATGGTGCAACGGAGGATGGACAGTTGAGCACGACGGCCACGCCACGGCCGAGCTCGCCGGGCGGGGCGAGCGGCTCCGCGGGCGCGCCCACCGCGGCACCGCATCACGCCGCCGTCCACACGGCCGCGGCACATACGGCCGCAGTACACACGGCCGCGCATGCGGCGGTCAAACACGCGGTGCTGACGCACGCGGCCGTGCGCTCGGCGGTCCCGGTGGCCGCCGTTCCGCAGGTCTCCTTCGCCCAGGAAGTCCAGAACTTCGCCTACAACTGGGAGCCGGTCATCGCGGTCCTGTTCTTCGTGGTGATCATCTTCGTGATGTGGCGGATGCTGAAGGTGATGCCGCGGATCAAGCCGCAGCGGATCAAGCCGGCATCGGACCAGGCGGTCACGTTCGCGGACATCGCGGGGGTGGACGAGGCCAAGGCCGAGCTGCAGGAGATCGTGGAGTTCCTGCGCGACCCCAGGGAGTTCCAGAAGCTCGGCGCGAAAGTGCCCAAGGGGATCCTCCTGCACGGCCCGCCGGGCACGGGCAAGACGCTGCTGGCCAAGGCGGTGGCCAAGGAGTCGGGCGCCCAGTTCTTCGCCCAGTCGGCGGCCTCCTTCGTGGAGATGTTCGCGGGCCTCGGCGCGGCGCGCATCCGCCGCCTGTTCGCGGTGGCGCGCAAGCACGAACCGGCGATCATCTTCATCGACGAGCTCGACGCGGTGGGGGGGCGCCGCGGCATGGACATCTCGGGCGAGAAGGACCAGACGCTCAACCAGCTGCTGGTGGAGATGGACGGCTTTGACTCGAGCGGCAGGGTGGTCGTGATCGCGGCCTCGAACCTGCTGGAGAAGCTCGACCCGGCGCTGCTGCGCCCCGGGCGCTTCGACCGCCAGGTCTTCGTGGTGCCCCCGGACGTGAAAGGCCGTCTCGGGGTGCTGCAGGTGCACACGCGGGACAAGCCCCTCGAGGACGTGGATCTGGGCCTGGTGGCTCAGCAGACCAGCGGCCTGACGGGGGCCGACCTCGCCAACATCTGCAACGAGGCGGCGATCTTCGCGACCAGGCGCGGCGCGAAGGCGATCTCGATCAAGGACTTCGACTCGGCGATCGAGCGGGTGATCGCGGGCGTGCAGTCCAAGCGCGTGCTCAACAGCCATGAGAAGCGCGTGGTCGCCTACCACGAGGCCGGGCACGCGCTCTGCGGCGAGCTGCTGCCGTCGGTGGACCGTGTGCACAGGATCTCGATCGTGCCGCGCGGGCGGGCGCTCGGCTACACGCTGAACCTGCCGGCGGAGGACCGCTACCTGAAGACCCGCGAGGAGCTCTTGGACTACATGACCGTGCTGCTCGGCGGACGCGTGGCCGAGCAGGTCGTCTTCGGCGCGATCACGACGGGCGCCTCCGACGATCTCAAGCGCGTGGCCGACATCGCCCATTCGATGGTCCACGACTTCGCGATGGTCACCTCCGGGGTGGGGCGCTCGCCTGACGGCGACGTGCGGCTGTCGGAGATCACCCTGCGCATCCGGGACGAGGAGCGCCAGGACCTGATCGACGAGTCGCGCCGTGCCGCCCAGAAGCTGATCGTGGCGCACCGCGACCAGCTGGAGGCGCTCGCCCGGGAGCTGCTGGAGAACGAGGTGCTGGACCGCGACGCGATCGACAAGATCATGAAGGGCGTGCCGCGCATGGAGCGCGCGCCCGGGGTGGGCCTGCGCGTGGTGGCGGCGAGCCCCCAGGAGCCCCTGCCGGGCCCGGCGCCGATCCCCCTGCCGGACGCTCCCCCCGAGGGCGGGGCGCGACGGCTATAGACTTCGGCTGGTGTTCAGCCGAATCGATCACATCGGAGTGGCCGTCGAGGAGATCGAGCCCGCGCTCGAGCTCTACCGGGACAGCTTCCAGCTGACCGTCGCCCACCGTGAGGTCGTGCGGGAGCAGGGCGTTGAGGCGGTGCTGCTGGACGTGGGTGAGAGCCACGTCGAGCTGCTGGCCCCGCTCGGTCCGGACACCCCCGTTGGCAGGTTCCTGGCCAAGCAGGGCCCGGGCCTGCACCACGTGGCCTACCAGGTGAGCGACATCGAGGCCACGCTGCAAACGCTCAAGGATGCGGGCCTCGCGCTGATCGACCAGCAGCCGCGCACCGGCATCCGCGGCTCGCGGGTCGCCTTCATGCACCCCCGCGCCACCGTGGGCGTGCTCACCGAGATCGTGGAGCCGGCGGCAGGGACGGGTGGCCACTGATGCCCGAGGCCACACGGCGCGTGACGGTCGGCTTCCAGGGTGGCCAGGTGCTCGCGCTGCGTCTCACCGACGAGCAGCTCAAATCGCTCAACAAGACGCTCGGCACGGTCGGCTGGCACGAGATCGACAGCGAGGACGGTCCCGTCCGCATCGACCTCGGCCAGGTCGTCTACGTGAGCGCCGAGTCGGACGAGGCGCGCGTAGGCTTCGGTTAGGACGCCCGCTGGGCGTCCTAACGGCATGTCCCGAAACGAACCCAACCTCGATGAGCGGCTGCTGCGACTGGCTCGCACCGCGGGGCACACCCCGGCGCGCGAGCGGGCGGTGGCGCGGTTCTCGAAGCTGGGGGAGCACGGTGGGGTGTGGCTCGCGATCGGGATGGCGGGACAGACGCTCGATCGGCCTCGCCGGACAGGCTGGCGGCGGGCGATCGGCAGCGTGGCGGGGGCCTACGTGTTGAACACGGCGATCAAGCCGATCGTGGGGAGGCGACGCCCGAGCATGGCGGATCTCCCGGCGCTCACGGGCACCCCGACGGGGCTGAGCTTTCCGAGCGCCCACGCCTCGACGTCGTTCGCGGGCGCGCTTGCATACTCGCGCCTGGGCCTGCCCGCGGGACCGCTGTACGCGCTGGCGGTCGGCTTGGCGCTGTCGCGGCTGTACCTGGGCGTTCACCACCCCTCTGACATCCTCGCCGGGGCGCTGCTCGGCACCGTGGTGGCGGCGGGCCTTTCCGGCGGCCCAGCCGCCGGGGGCTCACCCCCAGACGGGGCACTCGCGCGCGCGCACGCACGCACGCGAGTCACCCCGGAGACGGAGTCGTGAGCACCCGCATCGGCATCGTGGGGATGCCCAACGCGGGCAAGTCCTCGCTGTTCAACGCCCTCACGAAAGCGGGGGCGGAGGCGGCCAACTACCCGTTCACCACGATCGAGCCGAACGTGGCGGTCGTGCCGGTGCACGACGAGCGCCTGGAGGAGGTGGCCAGGACGCTCGGCTCCTCGGAGATCGTGTGGGACACGGTCGACTTCCACGACATCGCGGGCCTCGTGGCGGGAGCACACCAGGGGGAGGGCCTCGGCAACAAGTTCCTGGCGAACATCCGGGAGACGCACGCGATCGTGCACGTGGTGCGGGCGCACAGCGACGAAAACGTGATCCACCCGGAGGGCCGGGTGGACCCGTTGGCGGACATCGAGACGATCGAGACGGAGCTCGTGATGGCGGACCTCGAGGCGGCTGAGCGTCGTCTGGAGCGGGTTGGCAAACAGGCGCGGGGGGGCGATCGCGTCGCCGTGGCGGAGGAGAGGTGGCTGGGCGAGGTTGTCGCGGCCCTGCAGGAGGGCCGTCCGGCGCGCACGGTGCCGGTGCCGGAGGAGGCGCCGAACGCGGCCCGTGACCTCGGCTCGCTGACGAGCAAGCCGGTGCTGTTCGTGGCCAACGTGGACGAGGGCTCGGAGGAGGTCCCGGCGGCGGTGGCCGAGCACGCGGCCGCCCAGGGAGCGCGGGCGGTGGCGGTCTCCTCGCGGATCGAGTCGGAGCTGGCGGAGCTCGAGGACGAGGACGCGGCGGCGATGCGTGAGGAGCTCGGGGTCAGCGAGTCCGGTCTGCAGCGGGTGGTGCGGGAGGCGTTCGCCCTCTTGGACCTGATCGCCTTCTTCACCGCCGGCGAGGGCACGATCGCGCAGTCCTGGCATCTGCAGCGCGGGCTCACCGCCTGGCACGCTGCGGGCCAGATCCACACGGACATCCAGAAGGGCTTCGTGCGCGCCGAGGTGATCGGCTGGCGCGAGCTCGTGGACGCGGGGGGCTATGCGGGGGCGCGCGAGCGCGGCACGCTGCGCCTGGAGGGCCGCGACTACGTGATGGCGGATGGGGACGTGATCACCGTGAAGTTCACGCCGTGATGCCCACTCCGTGATGAGACGAGCGCCGCGAAGCTCGGGGATGGCGAGCGCGCGGCGCATGTTCGCGCGCCACGCCGAGTCCGAGCGGAGCGGCATCCCGGTCGAGGAGCTCCCCGGTGCCGACGGCGGATCGAGAGCGGGCGAGCAGGCGTCGGGCCAGACCCGCCGCGAGCTGATCGCGGGCGGAGCGGCGCTGGCCGGGAGCGTGGCGCTCGCCGCCAGCCCCGCGCTCAGCCTCGCCCGGGCGCTGAGGAGGCCGTCGAAGCCGCGGATCGCGATCGTGGGCGCGGGCCTGGCGGGCCTTCGCTGCGCTCACGAGCTGTGGACGGGCAACCCGGGGGCGCCGATCGGCGCGACGGTCTACGACGCCAACCCGTCGCGTCCGGGCGGGCGCTGCTGGACGCTGCGGGGCTTCTTTGCGGGAGGCCTCGAGACCGAGCACGGAGGGGCGTTCATCAACTCCGACCAGACCTCGATCCGGCGTCTCGCGGCCCGGCTCGGCCTGGAGGAGGAGCTCGTCAACGGTGGCGATCTGCCGAGCGGGGAAGAGGTCTATTGGATAGCGGGCTCGCGCTACACGTATGCGGAAGCGGATGCGGACTGGGGCCAGGTTGGCTACCGCGTGTTTCACCGGGCGATGCGCGAGCTCGCCACCCCGGCCGGAGAACAGCGCCTCGACGCGATGTCTGTCGCGGAGTGGCTGGACAGCACGGAGATCGGCTCGGGGAGCCGCTTCGGCCGTTTGATGCTGGCCAACGCGGTGACCGAGAACGGAGGCGACCCGGGCGACATGTCGGCGCTCGATCTGATCGAACTGACGGGCTCCAACAGGCGCTCCTCGCTGGCCCCGATCCCCGGCGATGACGAGCGCTTCCACATCGTGGGGGGCAACGACCAGATCGTCACGCGCATGATCGCCCAGCTCCCGCCGGGCGCGGTCGAGAGCGGGCACGAGCTGGTGGCGCTGCGCGCCAACTCCGACGCGAGCACCAGCCTCGTCTTCGACGTCGCGGGCGCCACGCTGGAAGTGCGCGCCGACGTGGTGGTGCTGGCGCTGCCCTTCAGCACGCTGCGCGTGGTCGACCTGTCGCAGTCGGGCCTCTCGCCGACCAAGCGCACGGTCATCGACACCTTCGGGATGGGCTCGAACGCCAAGATCCACGTAGAGCTGCAGCGCAAGACGTGGCCGGCGCTCGGCTACAGCGGGGCGAGCTACGGCGACTGGGACCGCTTCTGCTGCGCCTGGGATGACTCGGTCGCGGGCGGCCCGGACGCCAGCCCCGCCCTGTTCCTCGGCTTTCCGGGAGGCCACGTCGGCAGGAGCACGCTGACCGGCGAAGCCCACGGCGCTGCGCCGTCCGGCGACGTGCAATGGCTGCTGGCGCAGATCGAGCTCCTCTATCCCGGCACCGAAGCGGCGTACACGGGCCGCGCCTACGAGGACCATTGGGCGCTGGATCCGTGGGTGCTCGGCGCCTACTCCTACTGCCGGGTGGGTCAGGCGTCCAGCTACGGCGCGCTGGCGGCGGCGAGCGAGGGCGCGATCCACTTCGCCGGAGAGCACACCTCCACGGCCAACCAGGGCTTCCTCGACGGAGCGGTGCAGAGCGGAGAGCGGGCCGCCAGGGAGATCCTCAGGAGCCGGCGCGCTGGCCGAGCTGCTCCAGGCGCCCTGCCAACCGGCGCATCCCCAGCTCGCGCGCGGCCTCGGCGCCCGTGAGGAAGTCGGTGGCGTGATCGCCGGGGGCCTCGACCTCGAGCTGCTGCAGCGTGGCGATCTGCTTGAAGGCCCGCAGCATCTGCTCGTTCTCGAGCAGCGCGGAGACGACGCGCGGGCGCAGGCCGCCGCCGTCCTCGCCGTGGGCGGCAGCGAGCAGCGCCTCGAGTGAGCCGTGGCTCCGCAGCAGCTCGGCGGCTGTCTTGGCGCCGATACCCGGGGCGCCGGGGAGGCCGTCTGAGGGGTCGCCGCGCAGGGCGATGAAGTCGGGGACCTGCCGGGGCTCGACGCCGTAGCGCTCGCGCACCTGCCCGGGGCCGATCTCGACATGCTCGGCGCCGCCCCTACCCAATTCGAGCACGGCCACGCGCTCGTCGACCGCGCCGTAGAGATCGCGGTCGGCGGTCAGCAGCAGCGCCCGCCCGCCACGCGCGGACTCGGCACGGGCGAACGAGTACATGACGTCGTCGGCCTCGAGATCCTCGCTGGTGGGCACCTCCCAGCCGAGGGCTTCGAGCAGCCGGGGCGCCTTGCGCCACTGCTCGGCCAGCTCGGGCGGCATCGGGTCGCGGTGGGCGTGGTAGGGCTGATAGAGAGCCACGCGGTAGTCGGCCTGCTCGGCGCCCATGCACGCGAGGACCGCCCGCGGCACCCTCGCGGCGGGTGGTGACTCGAACAGGGAGAGGATCGTGTTGACGGTGCCGAGCAGCGCGTTGACGGGCCGCCCCGACTCGTCGGCGATCGATTTGGGCAGGGCGAAGTACGAGCGGTAGAGCAGCCAGGGAACGTCTGCGATCAGGAGGGGGGCGGGCACCGCCTCAGCGTATGCGCTGGATGGGCGCGGATAGCCCGCTCAGGGCCCGGCGGGCGGCGGCTCAGCCCTCGAGCATCCAGCAGTTTTCGGTCCACAGGAAGTGGTTCGAGCCGTTCAGCAACGGCGTGCCAAGAGCGAGCGAGGCGACGTTGCCGTGGACCACCACGACAGCGGAGGCGATCGCTCGCTGCTGGGCGCGCAGGCGCGCGCGGCCACCGCGTTCGTGCAGGATCTTTGCGAGCCTCACGTCCAACCGCTGCCCGCAGGTGCGTCCGCGATGGGCGGCGCGCAGCGGAGCGTTGAGGATCCCGCAGGCGCCTTCGCCGTTGCCGGCGAGCTCGTCGGTCACGAAGTTGGTGGCCGCGCGCCGCACCCAGGCGATCTGTTCGCGAGTGCCCACCGAGTGCGCCGCGGGCGCGCTCGCCGGGAGCAGGAGCACGGCAAGGCAGACGGAGATGAGGATCGGTCGACGAAGTCTCATGGGAGCTGTCGAGGCGGCGAGGACACCATTGAACCGTCTCGATGGAGCTTGCCGCTGAATCACGGACGCATATCGTAGGTGGGGGGACGGATCGACTAACCGGCCGCGGCGCCGCCGGTGGTGGACGTATTCGCTGCGGCGGCGGGCGCCTGGGCGCCGCCCTGGGGCCCCGGCGCGGGAGCGGGGGGAGCGGGAGGGCTTGCCGGTGGGCTTGCGGGTGGGCTTGCGGGTGGGCTCGGGACGGGGGCGTTGCCGCTGTGGTCGGGCTCGCGCTTGATGGTCGCGCCGCTCTTGACGCTGAAGTAGGCCCAGGTGCTGCTCAGCCCGAACGCTTCGGCCAGCTGCGGGCCGGTGACCGGCGTGGTGCCGCGGGAGCCGAGGATCTTGGCGGAGACGATCCGCGGCGAGACGCCGCGGGCGAGGACCTCGATGCCGCGGAAGGAGCCCTTCACGAGGCCGCCCAGCCGCGACGCGGCCGCGGTGAAGCTCATGCTGAGCTTCCAGCTGGAGGCCTTGCCTTCGTAGGGGTCGGCGACCCCGTGCAGCCACGGCTCGGGCTGGGAGCCGAGGAACGAGTTCTCGATGTTCTCGGTCATGCCACCGGAGCTGGCGAAGAAGTAGGTGGCGGCGGGCTGCCCGTCGTAGAGGACGATCTGGCCCGTGGTGTCGTTGACGGCCGCGTTGGTGGCTGCGGTTTCGGCGGCGACGCCCTCGTAGACCTGTGAGCGGGTGTCGGAGTAGACGTCGAACCTGGAGCCGCCGGCGTGGGAGGTGAGGGCGTAGCTGCGACTGGCGATCGCCTGCGCCTCCAGGGCTGGGAGCGGCCAGCTGGAGGGCATCTCGGCGGACACGACGCCGCGGACGTAGCGTTCGAGCGGGACCTTGACGACCCTGGAGCCCTCGAGCACCCTGATCACGGCCTTCGCGGGCACCTGGCCGATCGTGGTGCCGGTGTAGTAGTGGGCGAGGATCGCCTGGTAGCTCGCCCCGTGGATGGCGAGGCCGTACGCTCCGTCCTGGCTCATGCCCACCCCGTGGCCGTCGCCGGCGCCTTCGATCACGAGCGTGGAGGCACCCGCGGGGCCGGTGCACAACGCCATCCCGGCAAGCGCTGCAGCGGTCGCCGCGACACCCCGGACAAAGGCGCCCCGGCGGGCGCGGAGGCGATGATAGGTTGAGGCCATGAGCGGCATCCGTGCCAACATCAACACGTTCAGCATGCCACGGTCGCGCTCGAGGACGGAAGCTCCCACACGTTCTCGGTCGGTTGTGAGCGGGTATGCCGTGAGGGCTGCAGGATGACTGGCGCGCAGCAGGAGCGCGCGGTGCTCGATCGGGTGCCGAAGCTGCTCTACGTGGACGGCGAGTGGCGCGTGGCGAGTGGCGGGGGGACGCTGGCGGTGGAGGACCCGGCGACGACGGAGTCGCTGGTGGAGGTGGCCGACGGACAGGTCGAGGACGCGATGGCGGCGCTGGACGCGGCCGCGTCGAAACAGCGCGAGTGGGCGCTCAGCGCCCCGCGCGAGCGCGGCGAGATCCTGCGCCGCGCCTACGAGGCGATCGTCGCGCAGACGGACGAGCTCGCGCTGCTGATGACCCTCGAGATGGGCAAGGCGCTGGCGGAGTCGCGCGCCGAGATCTCCTACGCGGCCGAGTTCTTCCGCTGGTTCTCCGAGGAGGCGGTGCGCATCCACGGGCGCTACATGGTCAACACCACCGGCAAGGGCCGCATCCTCACGATGCGCCAGCCGGTCGGGCCGTGCGTGTTCGTGACCCCCTGGAACTTCCCGACGGCGATGGGCACCCGCAAGATCGCCCCGGCGATCGCGGCGGGCTGCACGATGGTCGTGAAGCCGGCCCAGCAGACGCCGCTGTCGATGCTGGCGCTCGCCAAGATCCTCGAGGAGGCGGGGCTGCCGGGGGGCGTGCTCAACGTGATCACGGCCAAGCGCTCCGGCGCGGTGATCGAACCGCTGCTGAAGGATCCGCGCACGCGCAAGCTCTCGTTCACCGGCTCTACTGAGGTGGGGCGCAGGCTGATCGAACAGTCGGCCGAGCAGGTTCTGCGCGTGTCGATGGAGCTCGGGGGCAACGCGCCGTTCCTGGTCTTCGAGGACGCCGATCTCGACGCGGCGGTCGAGGGCGCGCTGCTGGCCAAGATGCGAAACGTCGGCGAGGCCTGCACGGCCGCGAACCGCTTCCACGTGCACGAGTCGCTCGCCGAGGAGTTCGCGCGGCGGATGGCCGAGCGTATGGGGGCGATGAAGGTCGGTCGCGGCACCGAGCCGGACGTTGACGTGGGGCCCCTGATCGACAGCGCCCAGCTCGCCAAGGTGAGCGAGCTCGTGGACGACGCCGTGGAGCGTGGCTCGCAGGTGCTCGTGGGCGGCGGGCGGGCTGAGGGCAACGGCTACTTCTACGAGCCGACGGTTCTGGCGGGGGTCCCCGACGATGCGCGGCTGCTCGGGGAGGAGATCTTCGGCCCGGTGGCCCCGGTGGCGAGCTTCTCCTCGGAGGACGAGGCGATCGAGGCGGCCAACCGGACCGAGCTCGGCCTGGTCGCCTACGTGTACACGCGCGACCTCGACCGCGCGTTCCGCGTGTGCGAGGGCATCGAGACGGGCATGGTCGGCCTCAACCAGGGCGTCGTCTCGAACCCGGCCGCTCCGTTCGGCGGGGTCAAGCAGTCGGGCTTCGGCCGCGAGGGCGGCTTCGAGGGGATCAACGAGTACCTGGAGACCAAGTACGTGGCGCTGGGGGTTTGAGGGCCGAGCTGCGCCTGCTGCTCTCGCTGCGCGTGCTGCCACCGCGCGTCGCCGGCTTCTACGTGCGCGCTCGCCGTCGTGCGTCGCGGGATGGCGACCGCTTCAGCCTCGACTCGGCCGCACGCCCCCAGGAGCTGGCGGAGCTGCTGGCGCTCGCGGCGGGCCGCCGGGCGGTCGTGGAGCTCGGCACGGGCACAGCCTGGAGCACGATTGCGCTCGCGCTCGCCGACCCCGCCCGCCGGGTCATCTCCTACGACCCGGAGCTCCGCCCGGAGCGTGAGGCGTATCTGGATCTGGCGGGCGCGGCGGTTCGCGAGCGGATCGAGCTGCGCGGCGAGCCGGACACGGCGGGTCCGCACGCG
>Ga0207927_1000033_pt1 | contig 57308 bp, 53 predicted proteins | sample NGESurdeep072012_2_FD_184456 | JGI IMG/M metagenome (GOLD analysis project Ga0207927, IMG submission 184456) | Arctic peat soil microbial communities from Barrow, Alaska - NGEE Surface sample 210-2 deep-072012 (SPAdes) | ecosystem: Environmental > Terrestrial > Soil > Wetlands > Peat ... | reverse complement strand
CCGCTCGTGATCGATGAGGACCAGCGCATCGCTGGCTGGCACCGCCGGCGGCTGGAGCTGATGCCCGGCATGACCGGCCCCTGGCAGATCCTCGGACCCGCCCGCGTGCCCCTCAGAGAGATGGTCGCCATCGACTACCTCTACGTCGCCAACTGGTCCCTCTGGAGCGACATCAAGATCCTCCTACGCACCATCCCCCACGTCCTCGGACGCCGCGGACTCTAACCCCCCGGACCCAGACGCCGCGGACTCTAGCCCCCCGGGCTTGGCGTCGCCGTCACGAGCGGCGTCGTAGCGGTTTCCTTCTTTGCTTCCTGCTGTTTGGGCTTGGGCTGGGGCTTGCTCTTCGACGCCGCTTCTTCCTGCTTCTTCTTGGCTTCGGCCTTGGCAGCCTGTTCCTTCTGCTTGAGCTTGGCTGCGGCGGCTTCTTCTTTCTTCTTGGCCGCCACCGCCGCGGCGTGTTCCCTCTTCTTGGCCTTGACCAGAGCGGCGTGTTCTGTCTTCTTGGCCGTGGCTTCCGCGGCTTCTTCGCGGGTCTTGTCTTCCAGTTCGCTCAGCAGTTCGCGGTTTTTCGCCGCTTCGGCCGATTCTTCCCGCGTGAGCCCGCTCGCCACTTCATTTCGTTCGTTGCGTTCGATCTGTGCTCCGCTCGGTGCCGCCGGGGTCGATTCCGTCGAGGAGCCGGCGCAACCGGCCAGCGCGACGGCGCCCGTCACCGAGAGGAGACAGGGAAGCGCGGCCCCCAAGGCTCTTTGGCGGTTCAACGGATCACCCTGGGATTCAAGCTAGCAGGCCGGGTTGGACGCTCAAGTACTGGCGGCGGCTCGCGCACTGCTTTTGAGCCATGGTCATCGTGTATCATCCCGGCTCGTCCTGCGAGCAGATCTGCGATCCAGTGCTCTACATTGTCACGGTGCATTTTGGGTCTCCTCGGTGGATCGAGATCCAGGCGAAATACCTGCGTGAGCACATCTCGGTTCCGTATCAGACGTGGACCTCGCTGGAGCGGATCGACCCGTCCTATGGAGCTCATTTCGACCGCGTCTTCGAGCAGTACGGTCACCATCCGGGCAAGCTCAATCACCTTGCGATGGAGATCTCACATGAGGCCTCGGACGACGATCTGCTGATGTTCCTCGACGGCGATGCCTTTCCGATCGCCGACCCGATGCCGCTGATCGAAGAGGGCCTCTCGCGCGCGCCGCTGGTGGCTGTGCGCCGCGCCGAGAACGTCGACCAGCCACAGCCGCACCCGTGCTTCTGCGTCACGACGGTGGGAACCTGGCGCACGCTCCCGGGCGATTGGTCCGGTGGCCCCACCTGGCCGGGAGCGCAGGGTGGCCGCGTGACCGACGTGGGGGGCAGTCTGCTGCGCAAGCTGGAATTGACCGAAACACCTTGGGTGCAAGTCCTTCGCTCAAATCGGAAGGATCTCGATTCACTTTATTTCGGGATCTACGGCGACGTCGTCTATCACCACGGCGCGGGCTTTCGCACCGGAGAACTGAGCGGCGCCCACAGTGACACCGCACCCGAGCCCATGCCGGTTCCGCGAGCGCCGTGGTTGCGCCCGATTTACCGTTTGATGAACCGGCGAAGGTGGAAGGCATGGGAAAGCGCGATCCAAAAGCGTCACATCGAACAGTCGAAGCAGATCTTTGACAAGATCCAGCGCGGCGGCTCCGACTGGCTCGCGGACTTCACCTGATGCTCTACGTCGTGACGGTGCACTACCGGTCCCCGCGGTGGATCGAGATCCAGACGCGCCATCTGCGTGAGCACATCTCGGTTCCGTATCAGACGTGGACCTCGCTGGAGCGGATCGACCCGTCCTATGGAGCTCATTTCGATCGCGTCTTCGAGCAGCGAGGTCGCCACCCCGGCAAGCTCAATCACCTTGCGATGGAGATCTCACATGAGGCCTCGGACGACGATCTGCTGATGTTCCTCGACGGCGATGCCTTTCCGATCGCTGACCCGATGCCGCTGATCGAAGAGGGCCTCTCGCGCGCGCCGCTGGTGGCTGTGCGCCGCGCCGAGAACGTCGGCGACATGCAGCCGCATCCGTGCTTCTGCGTGACGAGCGTCGGCACCTGGCGCAGCCTGCCGGGCGACTGGTCGGCCGGCTACACCTGGACGGGCGAGGGGGGCACGCGCATGAGCGACGTCGGCGGCAACCTGCTGCGCGCGCTCGAGCTGACTGGCACGCCCTGGGTAGAAGTGCTCCGGTCCAACGCGAAGAACCCCGATCCGCTGTTCTTCGGGGTCTACGGCGGGACCATCTACCACCACGGTGCGGGCTTTCGAGCGGGGGAGCTGAGCCGAGCCCACCTCAGGCGCGCCCCCGCGCCCTTCTCGCCGCCGCGCGCCGCGATGCTGCGCCCGCTCGTGCGTCGTGTGAGCTGGCGCAGGCGCAATGCCTGGGTGCGCAGGACCCAGAGGCGCTATCTCGAGCAGTCGAAGCTCATCTACGAGCAGATCCGGCGCGGCGGACGCGAGTGGCTGGCCGAGCTGACCTAATGCCGTGAGTCAAGAAGCTCGATGGCGTTTCCCGGCGCCTGATCGGGTGGCTAGGAGCTGCTCGAGCGCCGCCGAGATGCCTCTCGAGACCACCTCGGGTGCGAACAGCCGCTCTGCCTCCGCCCGCGCGAGCGATCGCGTCGCGCTCGGGTTGGCCTTCACCCGCTCCAGCATCGCGGCGATCGCTGCGACGATGCCCTCGACATCTGAGGGCGCTACCTCGATGACCACCCCGGAGTCCACGCCCTCGATCGCCCCCACCTCGCTGCTTGCCACGACCGGGACCCCGGCGGCGAGCGCCTCCGCCACGGTCAGCGCGAACGGCTCGTACTTGCTGACCTGCAACAGCAGATCCGCCCGCTCGAGCTCCTCGGGGATCTCCGAGGGGGGGATGCGTCCGGCATATTCGGAGCTCTCCTGCGGAAGGTCCTCCAGCAGCTTGGTGTAGTCGGACCACAGCCCCGGACCGCCGACGATGCGCAGCTTCACGTCGAGGTTGCGCTCACTCAGCATGTGCGCCGCGGCGACGACATCCTCTATGCCCTTGCGAACGGCGATTCGACCGAGGACGAGCACGATCGGCGGCTCTCCAGGCTCCCGATCCGAGGGCGAGAAGCGCTCGAGGCGCACGGGGTTCGGGATGACGACAGTGGCCTCGGCTGGGAAGCCGTAGTCCTTGACGAGGTGGGAGCGGAACACGCCGCTGATGCACACCAGCAGAGAGGCCTGTCGGATCTTCACGCGCTGGACGAGCGCGCGCAGCGACATGATCGTCACCGCGATCACGAACGTGTGCACCGGCTGGCAGCGAAGGCTCAGCCGCCGCTCGGAGATCAGGAACCTGAGCTCGCCTGCGCTGTGTGTCTCCGGATGGATCACCAGCGGCACCTCGCGGGCGACGCCCGCGGGAACGGCGAGCGTCTCGATGTTGGAGAACTGGTAGATCACGTCATAGGGCTCCTGCCGGTGCCTGCGCGCGAGGACGCGGCGAAGCCGCAGAGAGCCGAGGCTGCGGGCGAGCAGGCCAGACCCGAACGCGGCGATCTTCGTGCGGCTGTACCAGCGATCCCAGCGCCAGCCGCTCGTTCCCCAGATGAACGTGAGGTTCTCGTTCGCCGCCAGGCGCTCGGGGAGCGCGTGCTCAGGGGCGGGCGAGAAGCAGTCGATGCGGTGGCCGAGGCTCGCAAGACCGTGAAGGAGATCGGATGCGACACCCGGCACGCCCCCGGATTCGCGGGCGGAGGGCCCGACTCCGAGCCAGGCGATCCGAAGCGATCTGGTGGGCATCGCAGACACCCTATCCGCCGCCGTCACGCCCGGTCCGTGGGGGAGCGGGCTCCGCGTGCGCCCTCGAGCACCCGCTCGAGGTGAGCTGAGAGTCGACGCTTGAAGGCGCTCACCGAGAAGCGCTCGGCGTTGCTCCTCGCCTGCTCCGGATCGAAGTCGAGCGCATCGATGCTCTGCATCGCGCGCATGAACGACTCGACGTCGTCCGGGCTTGCGAGCCTTCCGGTCTGCCCGTCGATGACCGTCTCGGTCGCGCCCCCCGCGGCCGCCGCGATCACGGGCCGCCCCGAGGCCTGCGCCTCGACGGCGACGATGCCGAACTCCTCGACGCTCGGCACCACCACGGCGAGCGCGCTCCGATAGAGCTCGGCGAGCATCTCGTCGTCTGCGCGTCCGAGGAACTCGGCCTCCGGATAGGCCGCCCGCAGGGCGGGCAGGTCCGGGCCCGAGCCGACGACGCTGATCCCGATCCTCGCCCGGCGCGCCGCCTCGAGTGCGACGTCCAGACGCTTGTGGCGGACGATCTCAGAGACGACCAGAAGCCGCTCGCCGGGCTCCCCCGGCGTGAAGCGCTCGGTCTCCACCGGGGGATGGATGACCACCGACTCGCGTCCGTAGTAGCGCTTGATGCGCTCACGGCTGAGCTCTGAGATGGCGATGTAGTCGTCCACGCGCGTGCTGGCAGAGAGGTCCCAGCGGCGGATGCGGGCGAGCTGGTGGCGCAGCAGCGCCCGCAGCGGCGCGGGAACCTCGCGCAGAGCGCGCTCCTGCTCATACCAGGCATAGCGAAACGGCGTGTAGCAGTAACAGATGTGCACGGCACCGGGTGGAGCTCTCACACCGTGGGCAAACGCGCTGCTGCTGCTCAGCACCACCTCGCAGGCCGGCAGCCGCAGCCGCTGCACCGCCCAGGGATAGAGCGCCAGCAGGCGTCTGAAGCTCGACTGGCCCGCCCCGAGGCGTTGAAGCGGGGAGGTGGCGATCGCGTGTCCCGCGAAGCGCCCGTCGGTCCCCTGCTCGTCATAGAGCAGTGTGAAGATCGGCGCCGAGGAGTAGAGATCGGCCATCGCCGCGAACGTCCGCTCCGCGCCGCGCATGACCAAGAGATAGTCGTGCACGAGGGCGACACGCTCGGCTGGGGCGGGAGGGCTGGGCGTGCGGTTCATCGTGGACTCAGCGCTGCTCGCCTGTGGTGAACCATAGGATAACCTCAGCCAGTGAACGACGGTGTGCGCGCCAGCGCGAACAGGCTCTGCAGGGCATGCGCATACTCATAACCGTTCCTTGGGGTCAACGCCTCGGCGGCTCCGAGACGATGCTTCAGACGGTGCTCGACGGGGCGGGTGAAAGCGGGCATGAGCTCGAGCTCGTGTTCTTCGAGCCGGGTCCCTGGCCGACCGAGCTGCGGGATCGCGGGTTTCGGGTCGAGGTCATACCCACGGGTCGCGTGCGACAGGTTCATCGCCTGCTCGCCTGGGTGCTCCGGTTCTCGCGGCTGCTGCGACGCCGCCAGCCCGATCTGATCGTCAACTGGATCGCCAAGGCGCAGCTGTATTGCGCGCCCGCGGCCGTGCTCGCCGGCATGAGCGACCGGGTCATCTGGTGGCAGCACGACATCCCCTCCGGTCACTGGCTCGACCGCTGTGCCACCGCCCTGCCGGCGATCGCGGTGGGCTGCTCCTCGAGCACCTCCGCGCGAGCGCAGCGCCAGCTCTCTCCCGCTCGAGCCACGTTCGTCGTCGCTCCCGGCACCCGCATCCCCGATCCCGGCTCGGCGCCGGTGTCGCTGCCGCTTCCCCCAGGCGTGCCCGTGGTCGGCCTGGTGGGACGCCTGCAGCCGTGGAAGGGGCAGGACCGGCTGCTGCGTGCCCAGGCGCTCCTGCGCGAGCGCGGTATCCGCTTTCACACGCTGATCGTCGGGGGCGACGCCCATGGCCTGTCGAGCGAGTACGCCGAGTCACTGCGGCCGCTGGTCGCCCAACTGGGGCTCGGAGACGCGGTCACCATGACCGGACAGGTGCCCGATGCGGGACCTTACATCGAGCTGATGGACATCCTCGTGAATGCGTCCGACCCCGAGCCATTTGGGATCGTGCTGCTCGAGGCGATGGCCAGGGGCGTAGCCGTCGTCGCCGTCGATTCTGGCGGCCCGGCCGAGCTCATCGAGGATCGGCGCACGGGCCTGCTCGCGAGCTCGGGCGAGCCCGCCGCCCTGGCGCAGGCGCTCGAGCCGCTGCTCGCATCGCCGCGGCTACGCCAGGAGATCGGCCGGGCGGGACGCGAGCGGTTCCTGCGGGACTTCACCGACATCGCGATGCGCAAGCGGTTCTTCGCTGAGCTCGAGGCGCTCGCTAGCCGTTCAGCTTGATCAGGAAATGCTGTGACCCGATGATGTCGAGCTGGCATTTGTTTGCGGCCGCGAACTCGTCGACCGCGCGTATCACGTCGTTGCCCCACCAGCCGAGCATGTAGTCGTCGCCGGCCAGGTACCCGCCGGGGGCGAGCACCCGAGCGAAGCTCTCGAGATCCGCCTTGACCGCCTCGTAGGTGTGGTCGCCGTCGATCCAGGCCCAGTCGAGCCGAACGTCTCGGAGCTTCTCCGCTGCGTCGCTCGAGCGCAGACGCCAGACTTGGACACGGCTGTCGGAGACCTCCCGAGCAAAGCGTCTCTCCACGGCCGTGTGAATCGCGTCCATCTCCTGTTGGCCGGCCGCCCTCCCGCCGTACATCGCCTTGGTGTACTCGGGCTGATGCTCCCAGGGGTCGATCAGGTACAGGGTCCTGGGTTTGTTCGTGCGCAGGATCGCCGCGGCGTTCTCACCCTTCCAGACACCCACCTCTGCGCATGTTCCACCTTGTGGCAGCCGGCGCAGGAGGCGCCATCGATCGTAGCTCTGCCGCAGCGCTCTGACGTGCACGAGCGTGCGGTCCTTCAGCATCTTCTCTGCCGTCCTCCGTCGCGTGCAGGTCGATGGTGAAGACGTCCGGCCACGTGGCAGCTGTGAACTGGGAGCATCGCGGGAGTCTAGCCTACGCCTGCGGTGGCCGAAACGCTGGGATGATCACCGAGACAGAGGTCAAAACCGGATGTCGGGAGCGGACGCTCTGCGGCCACAGGCGTCCTTTGCTCAACGAGATCACATCCGCGCCGGAGAAGCGCGGCGCTTCCGGTATCAGGCCCTCTTCGGAGAGAATCCTCGTTGTGACGTGGGGGAGGGCCGGCGATATGTGAGGCTGGTTATCCGGCCGAAACGATGTGAGCTGTCCGCGCACCGCGAGCTCGAGGCGGTTGCGCAGGCGGGCGAGGTTGGGCGTGGTGACGACGAGCCGTCCACCGGGTGCCACGAGCCGCGCGGCCTGACGCAGCGCGCTCCACGGAGCCTCGAGATGCTCGATCACCTCGACGAGCAAAACGCGGTCGACCGTCGGCAGATCGCGGGCGTCCTCCGCGGCGACGCTCTCGAAGTTGACATCCGCCCTGAGATCGTCCTCGAGCCAGTCGATCGGGTCTATGCCCCAGAGGCCCGCGGGCTGCCATTCGTCGCGAATCCTCCTGAGCAGGTCTCCGCGCCCACAGCCGATGTCAAGCCAGCGCAGATTCGGCTCGGGGTGGGCCGCCTCGAGCGCCCCATCCACGATTTCGCTCATGGATATGCCGGCCGAGGCCAGCTGGTCCGAGTAGGTGCGCACCCCGTCGCAGACTACCAAGCCGCTGGGGCGCCGCGATCGGGTCCGATAACGTCCACGCGGGCGCAGCGAGGGCGAGAATGGAAACCGACCAGGCCACCGAGCACACCACCCAACAGCCCTCGGCGGTGTGCGATGTGACAATCGTGGCCCACGACATCGGACCGGTGGGGGGGATGGAGCGTCAGCTCGTCGCCCTGATCACCGGGCTACGGCGCCTGGGCCATCACGTCACGGTCATCGCTCGCACCTGTCAGCTGCCGGAGGGGAGTGGAGTGGTCTTTCACCGTGTGCGAGGGCCTGCTCGCCCCTTCCTCATCGCCTATCCGTGGTTTTTCGTGACAGGCTCACTCGCCGTGCGCAGGTGGCGACGGGGCGTCGTGCAGGCGACCGGCGCGATCGTGCTCAACCCGGTTGACGTGATCGCGGTGCACTACTGCCATCAGATCGGCCCCGCCACCCCCAGCCGATCGACACGGCTCTCCCGGGGCTACATCAAGGTGGTCGCCGCGCTGAACCTGATCGCAGAGCGACTGTGCTATCGCGCCAACCGCTCGGCGACGTTCGTGTGTGTATCGGAAGGGGTCGCCGAGGAGATGCGCGAGCACTTCCCCGGGGCGTCCGAGCGGATCGTGACGATCCAGAACGGGGTGGACATCGAGCGGTTCGCGCCCGGCGTCCGCGCGGAGCAGGCGCTCGCGATGCGCGCGACGCTCGGCATCCCGCGCGAGCGACTGGTGGCCGCGTTCGTGGGCGGCGAGTGGGAGCGCAAGGGGCTGGAGGTCCTCATCCGGGCGCTCGCTTCCGCACCCGACTGGGAGCTCGTGGTAGCCGGCGGCGGCGATGAGGAGCGCTACCGGGAGCTCGCACGGTCGCTGGGCGTCGGTGACGCCGTTCACTGGATCGGCGTCACACGCGACGTCCAGCTCGTCTACCAGCTCGCCAACGCGCTCGTCTTTCCCACCAGCTACGAGGCGTTCTCGCTGGTGACGCTCGAGGCCGCCGCGAGCGGCCTGCCGATCCTCGCCACGCCGGTCAACGGTGTGCGCGAGCTCGTGGTGGATGGGGAGAGCGGCTACCTGATCAGCCGCGAGCCGAGCATGATCGCCGAGCGCCTGCAGCGGCTGGCCGCCGATGGGCCGCTGCGGGAGCGCATGGGCCAGGCGGCGCGCCAGGCCGCGCTCTCCTTCAGCTGGGAGCGGATGGTCGAGCGCCACCACGAGCTCTACGCGCGTCTGCACGAAGCAGCATGCGCTCGAGCGGGTCGGTGGCCGCGGAGACGGTGAACAGCCGCTCGACCGCTGCCCGACCCGCCTGCGCCAGGCGCTCGCGCAGCGCGGGCTCCTCGCGGAGCCTGCTCAGCCGGCCCGCCAGCTCCTCGACGTCTCCCTCGGGGAAGGTGAGCCCTCCTCCGGTCAGCTCGATCAGCCACGGGATCTCGCCCGAGTCCGAGCCCACCACCGGCACCCCGCACCACAGCGCCTCGATGATCACCCGGCCGAACTGCTCCTTCCAGGTGGCCGTCGTGTGCGAGGGCAGCACGAGCACGTCCAGCTGCCTGTAGCCGACGGGCATCTCCTCGTGGCTCAGCCCGTCGAGGACGCGCACCTTCGAGCCGGGGATCGGCTGTCCCTCGAGGCCTGCTCTCATCTCACCGTTGCCGATCAGCAGCAGCTCCACCGGGGCCTGCAGCGCGCGCACGGCCGCCAGCAGGTCGGCGAGCCCCTTGCTCTCGACCAGCCGGCCGGCGTAGCCGACGGTGAACGGATGCTCAGACCGCGGGGGCAGCTGCTCCCACGTGGGCACCGCGGGCGGGGCCAGATCGACCTCTCCGGCGGCGCCCCACGCGCGTGCCAGGCGTGCCGCGCTCTCAGAGCGAGCGGCCACGAAGGCCGCGTCCCGCAGCACCCTCCCGCGCAGCCAGCGGACCGGCAGCGGGAGGTCTCTGTCGATGTTCTCGTAGCACTGGACCCCGAACGGCACCCCCATGCGCTTCAGGGTGTAGCCCCATTGCGAGGCGGGCAGCGAGTACGGCTCGGCCTCGATGAACGCCACATCCGGGCGCGAGCGAGCACACTGCGCGCGGCAGCTCGTCAGATAGATGTGGCGCTGCGGACGTCCGGCCAGCGCGACCCGCGTCGGGCGCAGAGCGCTCTCCATGCCGGGGAGCGCTCGCGGGAACATCGGAGCCTGCGAGTACTCGTTGCGCCAGCGGCTCGGCACCACGATCGTCACCTCCCAGTCGCGCCGCGCGAGCTCGCGGTAGACCATCTGGTTGACGCTCACCACGGCGGGGTGGCTGACGACCAGCAGGCATCGCTTTGCAGCGGATTTCAGGCCATCTGCCCAGCTTTGGGCAGAGATGGCCGACCTGCGCATGGGAGCATCGTTGCACGCGTGCACACGGCTTGCGGCCAGCCCCGACACGCTAATCTTTAGCGTCAACATAGGCTGAACCATATGGTGGCCGTGTAGCGCGCTCTGGACGGATCCTACGATGAACGAGACTCCCAACGCCACTGCGATCTTCGCTCCGATCTGGAGACGGAAGTGGTTGATTCTCGCCGTCGCGATAGTCGTGGCCGGGGGTACCTACGAGTACTACAAGCGAAAACCCGGGCTCTACGCCGTGAAGACCCAGATCTACCTCGGCGCAGCCTCTGAAGGCCAGGCGCTTCTCAACAACACGCTCGGCAAGACCACTCCAACCGCCACAGCCCTGGCCAATCAGGTCCAGCTGATCCAGACGAGCATCGGCGAAGCCGTTCACCAGCGGCTGCGCAAGGAACACAACGCGGCCGCCGCCAAGGGCAAAGCCAAGGCCAAGACAGCGGCTGGAAGCGACTTCATCTCGATCACCGCCGAAGCTCGCACCGCCAAAGGAGCGTCCGATCTGGCGAACGCCTACGCCCAGACCTACATCAAACGCCACCAGGCAAACTACGAACGGTCGGTCAACGCCGCGATCTCGACCACGCGCAAACAGATGCGGCGGATCGAACTGGCCCAGCTCAGCGCCGCCAAAGCGAAGTCCTCCAAAGGCGGAACCTCCAGCGGCGCCACCACCGCTCTCCAGGTCGCCTCGCTCAACACCAAGCTCAACCAGCTCGAAGCCGACCTGACGGTGGTGGGCGTGCAGCAGATCGGCGTCGCCAAGCCCGCCCGGGCCGAACTGATCGCGAAGAGCCCGAAAAAGAACGCGATCTTCGGCTTCGTGATCGGGCTGCTCCTCGCGTCCCTGGCCGTCTACATCGTCAGCAGGTTCGATCGCCGCCTGCGTTCGCTGGGCGATATCGACGCTGCCTTCCAGGGCGGCTTCTAGATGCAGATCCTCACCGCCCTCCCCAGCGTGAGATCGCCGATCGTCCAGCGAAAGGGCGAGCTGCGACCATCCAAGCTGCTCAGCGAGCCGCTGCGGCGACTGCATGCCACCCTCCAGCTCGACAGCGCGCGCGCGCGGGAGGGGACAGGTCCCCCGCGCTCGATCCTGGTCGTGAGCGCCGATGCCGGCGATGGCAAGTCCACGGTCGTTGCCGGGCTCGCCCTCGTCCAGCGCGAAGCCGGCCTGCGTGTGGCGGTCGTCGAGGCCGACTTTCGCAGGCCCGTGATGGCCAAGCTGCTGGGCGTGAACAGCCCGCATGGGCTCGCGGACGTCCTTGCCGGCACACAGCGGCTCGACGGCGCTTTGCAGCAGGTCGAGCGCGGAAGCCCGGTCCTCGCCGCCGCCGCGGAGGCAGGGGCGGGAGCGGGCGGCGTGGCCACGATGGTCGAGTCTGCCGAAGTCGGCTCGCTCTCGGTCCTGGTGGGCGGGACCTCGGTCTCCAACCCGCCGGCTCTGCTCGCGCGTCCGGCGATGCCCGAGCTGCTGCGCTCGCTCTCCGACGAGTTCGATCAGGTCCTCATCGATGCCCCCCCGCCGCTTCAGGTCAGCGACGTGCTGCCGCTGCTGGGCATGGTGGACGGCATCGTGGTGGTCGCGCGCGCGGGCCACACCCGCGAGGCCTCCGCCCAACGGCTTATGCAGCTCCTGGCCCGGACCGCCAGCGCCCCGCTGCTCGGCATCGTCGCCAATGCGGTCTCGCGCCCCGACATGGAGAGGTACGGCTTCTCCTCGGGGTACGGCCAGCGCAGCTGGCCACGCACGCTGATCGGGCGATGAGCATGCCCCACCTGAACCCCACGGGTCCGGTCGGAGGGGCGCACCCCGCCGTCGCTCGACGGCGCCTCGGGGACTTCGTCCTCGTCGCGATCACCGGCCTGGTCGCGCTGGTGCTGGCGCTCGTAATCGCCACCGCGGTTCCGCAGCCGAGCGCCACCCTCACGATCGCCGTGGTGATCGGGGTGCTGGGCATCATCTACCTGTTGGTCAATCCTCGCCTCGAGGTCACCGTCACGATCCTGGCCGTCTATCTCGGGTGCCTCGACGGCCCTGTCAAGCTCTTCTCCGGTGGGGGGAACGCAACCTCGGCCCTGCGCGATGGCCTGATATTCGCGGTCTGCCTGGGAGCGATCCTGCGCCACCTGGCCACGAGCAGGCACACCAAGCTGCCGCCCCTCTCCGGCTGGGTGTTGGGATTCGTCGCGATCGTGCTGCTCGAGGCGCTCAATCCCAACACCAGCGGGACCCTGAAGATACTCGGGGGCTTTCGCCAGCAGCTGGAGTGGATCCCGTTCTTCTTCTTCGGCTATCTGCTCGTGCGCTCCAAGCCGCGCCTGCGCAAGGTCTTCATGCTCCTGGCGCTGATCGCGGCCGCCAACGCGCTGGTGAGCGCCTACCAGGTGCGGCTGAGCCCGCACCAGCTGGCCGCCTGGGGGCCGGGATACAGCGAAAAGGTCCTGGGGGCGAACGGCATCTCGGGGACGACCTTCGCCAGCGGGGGCTCGGGCAGGGTGCGTCCCCTCGGGCTCGGCTCCGACATCGGCTTCGGCGGCGCGGTCGGTGTGATCGCGCTGCCCGGCGCTCTGGCGCTGCTCGCCACCTCCGATCCGCGCCGGCGATGGCTCTTCGCCCTGGCGTGCCTGGGGGCGGTGCTCGCCGTGGGCGTGTCGCTGTCGCGCACAGACGTGCTCGGCGCCGTCGTCACGCTGGCCGCCTTTGCCGCGCTCTCCTTCAGCGTGGGACGCCGGGTCGCGCGGCCGCTGGCGGCGGTCGTCGTGATCCTCGCCCTCGCGCTTCCGCTGGCCACCGTCGTCACCTCCACCGAGGGCACCGCGGTCTTCTCCCGCTACTCGAGCATCGCCGGCACGCAGGCGGCCTCATCCTCGACTGGATACAAGTCCGTGAGCCTCAAACAGATACCGATCGACATCGCCAACGCGCCGTTCGGGTTCGGACTGGGCACCGCCGGCGCCGCATCCAGCTTCGGCGGTCGCACCACGGTGACACTGGAAGGTCACGGCTTCAGCTCCGAGACTGAGTACAACTTCATTATGAACGAAGTCGGTTTGCCAGGTCTAGCCCTCTGGGTGGCATTCACGGTGTACCTCGGATCGCTCGTGGTGCGACGGCTGTCGAAGGTCGAGGACCTCGACGTGCGGCTGTTTCTCGCCGCCATCTTCTCGGTGCTCGCCGGTCTCACCGTGATGGGATTCGCCGGCGCGTTCTCGGCCGGCTCGGCCGGCGGGCCGTACTTCTGGTTTGCGGCCGGCGTCGCCGCCTACTGGCTGGCGGGACCGGGGCGTGCCGTCGGCGCGCAGCGCAGCGGGGCGGTCCGCAGCGGGGCAGTCGTCTGATGCCGCCTCTGCCTCGCCTTCCGCCGGACCCCTGGGGGAAATCGGCAAAAGCCTCGACGCGGGAGCTGGTGAGCATGCTCGTCGGCGACCGCCGTGGCACGATCGCGTTGCTGGCGCTCTGCTCGGTTCTCGCCGGCGTCGCCGAAGCCGCGTTTCTCGCCGTTCTCGTCAGCATCGCGCTCGCCCTGGTCAGCCATCCGAAGACGGGCGCTCAACACTCAAACCTGTTTCACATCCATGCCTCGACCAGCACGCTCGTGATCATCGCGGCCGTGCTCGTCATTGCCCGCACCGCTCTGCTCGCGCCGTTGGCGATCCTCCCTGCCCGGATCGCATCCCACGTGCAGGCGCGACTGCGCAACGAGCTGTTCAGCTCCTTCACCGCGGCCTCGTGGGGGATGCAGTCGCGCGAGCGTGAGGGGCACATGCAGGAAACGATGACCGGCCAGGTGGCTCAGGCGACCGGGGGCGCGCTGCAGGCAACCGGGCTGATCACCTCGGCCTTCTCCTTCCTGGTACTGCTCGCGGCCGCGTTCGCGCTCAACGCCGAGGCGGCCATCATCGTGCTCATCTCCGCCGGGGTGCTCTTTCGCGTCCTGCGACCGCTCAACCAGGCCGGTGTGCGGCGTGCTCGCGCCCTCTCCGACGCCCAGATGAACTACGCCGGCGGGATCGCGCAGGCCAACCGGCTTGCCGAGGAGACCCGCGTCTTCGGCGTCGCCGAAGCTCAGCGTGCCCAGGTCGGGCAGCTCATCGACGTCTCCCGCACGGCCTTCTATCGCATGCAGCTCATCGGCCGTCTCGCTCCGAGCGCGTATCAGAGCGCGATCTCCGGGATGCTCGTGATCGGGCTCGCGTTCCTGGTGACACAGGGCACAGGACACGTCGTCTCGCTCGGGGCCGTGATCCTGATCCTCTACCGGGCCGGCTCATCCGGGCAGTCGGTACAGGGCGCCTGGCAGAACCTGCGCCAATGCGTGCCCTTCATCGAGCGCCTGCAGGAAACGCGGCGCCGCTACGAGGCCAGCCGTCCACCCGAGGGCGATCTGCCGCTCGCGGACATAGGCACGCTGGCGTTCGACAACGTGTCCTTCTCATATCGGTCCGGACGCCCGGTGCTCTCCGAGATCAGCTTCGAGGTGGCCGGCGGCGATACCGTCGGGATCATCGGCCCATCCGGTGCCGGCAAGTCGACGTTGATACAGATCCTGCTGCGGCTGAGGCTGCCGGACGAGGGTCGCTATCTCGTCAATGGCGTGCCGGCGGAGCAGTTTGCCTCCGCCGACTGGCACAAGCGCGTCGCCTACGTTCCCCAGGAGCCCCGCCTCATACACGCGACCGTCGCGGAAAACATCCGCTTCTTCCGTGAACTCGACGACGAGGAGGTGGAGCGCGCCGGGCGCCTCGCACGCATCCACGATGACATCGTCGCCTGGCCCAAGGGCTATGAGACGATCGTCGGCCCGCGCGCGGACGCGGTCTCCGGTGGCCAGCAGCAGCGGATCTGCCTGGCTCGCGCGCTCGCCGGTCGGCCGGAGGTGCTCGTGCTCGACGAGCCGACGAGCGCCCTGGACCCCCAGTCCGAGACCCTGATCCAGGAGTCTCTGACCGGCCTGCGGGAAGAGCTGACGCTGTTCATCATCGCCCACCGCATGTCGACGCTCGACATCTGCCGGCGGGTGATGGTCATCCTCGACGGGCGCCTGGCCGCGTTCGACACGATCGATCTCTTGAAAGAGCACAGCGCCTACTATCGGTCGGCCTCGGCGCTGGCCGCCGGCGCCACGGGCGCGGAACTGCTTTGAAGCGGGCCATGCGATCGACCCGTCGGGGGAGGGCTGAGCGATGGTGAAAAGGGCAAAGTCCGGGGGAGGGGGAAGCGACGGTGAACAGGGTAGTTGACACGCCTGGGCGCTCGGGCTCGAGGGTCGAGGTTCCGGACTTCTTCATCGTCGGGCATCCCAAGTGCGGCACGACCGCGCTGTACGAGATGCTGCGAGTCCACCCGCAGATCTACATGCCGGACGTGAAGGAGCCGTGGTATTTCGCCAGCGAGCTGCACGTCCGCGCTCCGCCGCGGCCGCAGGGGATGGCGCAGACACTCGAGGAGTACCTGGAGCTGTTCAGCGAGGCCGAGAGCGGACAGCGCGTCGGCGAGGCCTCGCCGCATTACCTGTGGTCCCACACGGCCGCACAGGCGATCGCCGAGGTGAAGCCCGACGCGCGGATCATCGCGATCCTGCGCGAGCCCGCCAGCTTCCTGCACTCGCTTCACCTGCAGTTCGTCCAAGTCTATTACGAGACCGAGGCAGACTTCAGGAGGGCGATCTCGCTCGAGCCGCAACGGCGGGAAGGTCGCGACGTTCCACGTTACAGCTACTGGCCGCAGATGCTCCTGTACTCGGAGCACGTGCGTTATGTGGAGCAGCTTCGACGCTTTCACGCGGCGTTCTCGCCGGAGCAGGTGCTGGTGCTGATCTACGACGACTTTCGCAGCGAGAACGAGGCGACGGTGCGGCGCGTGCTGCGCTTTCTCGACGTCGATGACACCGCGGCGATCGAAGCCGTCGAGGCCAATCCCACGGTTCGCCCGCGATCGCAGCTGCTCAACGAGCTCGTACACGCCGTCGGCGTGGGACGCGGACCGATCTCCCACGCCTTCAAGGAGACGATCAAGGCGGTGACCCCTTCAGGACCGCGGCGCAACGCGCTCTACGCGCTGCAGCGCCGCCTCGTCTTCGGCGAGCCGCGGCCGCCCGAGGAGGCGCTGATGCGGGAGCTGCGACTGCGCTTCAAGGATGAGGTCGTGGCGCTCAGCGACTACCTCGGTCGCGATCTCGTGAAGCTGTGGGGCTATGACGCTCTCGGCTGAGCCCGACGCCGCGCAGGACGTCGGTGAGCTGCGCGCGCGCGTCCCCGACTTCTTCATCGTCGGGCACGCCAAGTGCGGCACGACGGCGCTCTACGAGATGCTGATTCGCCATCCGCGGATCTTCATGCCCGAGCTCAAGGAGCCGCTGTTCTTCGCCACCGACCTGCGCGCACGCTTTCAACGGCGCGCCGCCGGTTCGCTGCCGAGCACCCTCGAGGACTACCTGGCGCTGTTCGTCGGGGCCGGCCCGCAGCAGCGGGTGGGGGAGGCCTCCTCCTCCTACCTGTGGTCTCGAGAGGCCGCGGGCCACATCGCGCGCCTGCAACCCGGCGCGCGCATCATCGCGATCCTGCGTGAGCCCGCGAGCTTCCTGCGCTCGCTTCACCTCCAGCTCCTGCAGAATCACATCGAGTCCAAGAAGGACCTGCGCCAGGCGCTGGCGCTGGAGGAGGACAGGCGTCAGGGCAAACGGATACCGCGCCGCTCCACGCGGCCGCAGGCGCTGATGTACTCCGAGCGCGTTCGCTACGTCGAGCAGCTGCAGCGCTACCACGCCCTCTTCGGAGCCGATCAGGTGATGGTGCTGATCTACGACGACTTCCGGCGTGAAAACGAGGCGACCGTGCGTCGCGTCCTGCGTTTCCTGGAGGTGGATGACTCCTATCCGGTGCATGCGACCGAGGCCAACCCCACGGTACGGATGCGCTCGCAGCAGCTCGACGACCTGGTGAACGCGGTGTCGGTGGGGCGCGGGCCGGTCTCACGGGCTGTGAAGGCGTCGGTGAAGGCGATCACGCCGAAGCAGCTGCGCGGCGAGGCGCTGAAGCTGGCGCTCAACCACGTCGTCTACGGCGGCGTCACCGAGCCCGACGAGAGCGTGATGCTCGAGATACGTCGCCGCTACAAGGGCGAGGTGGTGGCGCTGAGCGAGTACCTCGGTCGCGATCTGGTTGCCGAGTGGGGCTATGACGACATCGGCTGAGCCATCGCCCCCGGCGCGACACGCGCGCGCTGCGGCGGAGGACGGCGACCGCCTCTCCGGCGAGCAGGCGCCGGGCAGGCTCCCGGACTTCTTCCTCGTCGGGCACTCCAAGAGCGGGACCACGGCGCTCTACGAGATGCTCAGGCGTCACCCGCGGATCTTCATGCCCGATCTCAAGGAGCCTGTCTTCTTCGCGCAGGAGCTGCCCCGCCAGGCACATCGCTACGAGGCGCCGGCGACGCTCGAGGAGTACACCTCGCTGTTCGCGCCGGCCGAGCCCGGCCAGCTGACCGGCGAGGCCTCGGCTTCGTATCTGTGGTCGCGCACGGCGGCCGAGCGCATCGCGCGGGCACAGCCGGATGCGCGGATCATCGCGATCCTGCGCGAGCCCGCCAGCTTCCTGCGCTCGCTGCATCTCCAGTGCGTGCAGTCGCACTACGAGACCGAGAAGGACCTGCGCAGGGCACTGGATCTCGAGGAGTCGAGGCGGGAGGGACGCAACATCCCACCTCGGTCGCTGTGGCCTCAGGTCCTCTTGTACTCCGAGCACGTTCGCTATGTCGAGCAGCTGCGCCGCTATCACGAGCGCTTCGCGCCCGAGCAGGTGCTGGTGCTGATCTACGACGACTTCCGCAGCGAGAACGAGGCGACGGTGCGGCGCGTGCTGCGCTTCCTCGACGTGGACGACGCGGGCCCGGTCGAGACCGTCGAGGCCAACCCGACTCTCGCCATGCGCTCCCAGCGCCTCGATGAGCTCGTGCACGCGGTCTCGGTGGGCGCGGGGCCCGCCTCGCGAGCCGCAAAGGCGGCGCTCAAGGCGCTCATGCCACAGCGGATCCGCCGACCCGCGCTCAAAGCGGTTCAGCGCCGCTTCGTGGTCGCCGAGCCCGAGGAGCCGGACGCCGATCTGATGCTCGAGCTGCGTCACCGATTCAGGGGTGAGGTGCTCGCGTTGAGCGAGTACCTGGACTGGGACCTCATTACACTCTGGGGCTATGACAGCGTCGCCTGAGTCCTCGCGCGAGGACGGCTCGGCGGCCCGGTCGCAGACGGTGAGCGGGCGCGGTGTCGCCGCCGTGGAGCCGCAGATCGCGGCCCCCCACGGAAGGGTGCCGGACTTCTTCATCGTCGGCCAGCCCAAGAGTGGCACGACCGCTCTGTACGAGATGCTGCGCAGCCATCCGCAGATCTTCATGCCGGATCTCAAGGAGCCGCGGTTCTTCGCCAGCGACCTTCCGTCTCCCTTCAACGAGCGCCCGAACGGCGAGCCGCCGAAGACGTTCGAGGATTACCTCGCGCTGTTCGCTCCCGCCACCGCCGAGCAGCGGGTGGGGGAGGCCTCGACCGCATACATCTGGTCGGATACCGCGGCGGGGCTGCTCGCCCGGGCGCAGCCGGATGCGCGCATCATCGTGATCCTGCGCGAGCCTGCGAGCTTCATACGCTCGATGCACCTGCAGCTGCTGCAGATCCGCGTGGAGAGGGAGCGGAGCCTGCGCAAGGCCATCGCCATGGAGGACGCCCGGCGCGAGGGACGCAACCTCCCGGCGGTGGTCTCGAACTGGCCGAAGGTGCTCATCTACACCGACCGCGTCCGCTACGTCGAGCAGTTGCGCCGCTTTCACGCGGCGTTCTCGCCGGAGCAGGTGCTGGTGCTGATCTACGACGACTTCCGCAGCGACAACGAGGCGACGGTGCGCGCGGTCCTGCGCTTCCTCGACGTGGACGACACGGTTCCGGTCGCGGCCAGCGAGGCCAACCCGACCGTCCGCCTGCGATCGGTTCGCCTCGACGAGACGGTCCGCGCGCTGTCGGTCGGACGAGGACCCCTCAACCGCACCGTCAGGAGCACCGTCAAGGCGCTGACACCCCGCCGGCTGCGTCGCAGGGCGCAGCGGGCCGTGCGCAGTCACGTCGTCTTCGGCTCCCCACAGCCGCCCGACGAGGAGCTCGACGCCGAGTTGCGCCGACGCTTCAGGGGCGAGGTGGTGGCGCTGAGCGAGTATCTCGGCCGCGACCTCGTGAGCCTGTGGGGATATGACAGCCTCGACTGAGCACTCCGCGCCTCCCGGGCGCCCCGCGGATGCCCACACCCGGAAGTCCGGGCCGGTGCCCGACGAGGACCTCTCGCAGCGGCTCCTCGCAGCGGCGAAGCAGCGGCGGATCCCAGACTTCTACATCGTCGGGCACCCCAAGAGCGGCACGACCGCACTGCACGAGATGCTGCGCAGCCATCCGCAGATCTTCATGCCGGATCTCAAGGAGCCGCGGTTCTTCGCGACCGACCTGCGCGGGCGCCTTCAGAGCCAGGCGGGCCCCGGTCCACGAGCGCAGCTCCCGGAGACGCCCGAGGAGTATCTCGACCTCTTCGACGGCGCCGCGCCCGAGCAGAGGGTCGGAGAGGCCTCTCCCTCCTATCTGCGCTCCGCCAACGCGGCCGCCCTGATCGCGCAGGCGCAGCCCGGCGCACGGATCATCGCGATCCTGCGTGAGCCCGCGAGCTTCCTGCGCTCGCTGCACCTCGAACTGGTCCAGAACCACGTCGAGCGCGAGCAGGACCTGCGCAGGGCGCTCGCCAAGGAGAGCCTCCCTCGGGTCCCGGCCGCCGGCGAGGGCGCCTCGGCGCCACAGCTGCCGCGCTACTCCGATCGGGTGCGCTACGTCGAGCAGCTGCGCCGCTATCACGCGGTCTTCCCGGCGGAGCAGATGCTCGTTCTCATCTATGACGATTTCCGCCGTGACAACGAGGCGACCGTCCGCAGGGTTCTGCGCTTCCTGGACGTCGAGGACGCACTCCCGCTCACGACGGTCGAGGCCAACCCGACGGTGCACGTGCGCTCTGTGCGCCTCGATCGCGCGGTGCGCCGGCTGCAGGCGGGGCAGGGACCGCTGTGGCGCACCGCCAAGGCCGCGGTCAAGGCGATCACGCCGGCGCGGCTGCGCGGAGGCGCGCTTCAGGGGGTTCGGCGCGGTGTGCTCTACGGCGACCCGCGCCCACCCGAGGAGGATCTCATGCTCGAGCTGCGCCGGCGCTTCAAGGCGGAGGTGGTGGCGCTGAGCGAGTACCTGGATCGCGACCTCGTGACCATGTGGGGATATGCCGACCTCAAGTGAGCTCCGGGCCCTCGGGCCCGCGGCTGACGGGCCGCTCGGCGCTGCCTGGCGTGCCGATGCCGAAAGCAGACAGGAGGCGGCGCTGCTGCCCGGCCGGACCGTCGTATCGTGCTCGGCTCCATACGGGAGCGGCGGCCTGGGGCGCCATCTGCAGGAGATCGTGGACGCGCTCGATCGCCGCGGTCAGCCGTCCAGTTGCCTCTGCGGCTCGGTTTCCCCCTCGGCGATCACCCCGAGCTCTTCCGCGCTGCGCGAGGTGCACGCGGGCGTGCTCGGCACGAGGCTCGCCCGGCTCGTGGCATTCTCTCCCGCCTGGCGCACGTGGGCCACGAGCGTGGACTTCGACGGGCGGGCGGCGCGGGCACTGGCGCCCGCAGAGCACCTGGTCGCCTTCAACGGCCAGGCCCTGGCCCAGTTCAGGCGCGCTCGGCGCGGGCTCAGCGAGTCGATCTCGCTGGTCGCGGCGAACTCGCATATGCGAAACGTGGTGTGCCAGCACGCCCAGGCATATCGACGCTATCCCTTCGAGCGCTCCTGGACCACACATCTGCTGAAGCGCAACCTGCTGGAGTACTCGCTTGCGGACCGGATCTATGTGGCGTCCCGCTACGTCTGGGAGTCCTTCCGCGAGGAGGGCTTCCCGGAGGACTCGCTCGTATATCTGCCCCTGACGCCAGATCCCCGCTACCAGGCGCAGGGCGAGGGAGCGGCCCGGTCGGACGCGTTCGAGGTCGTGTACGTCGGCAGCCTCACCGTCCACAAGGGAGTCCCGCTGCTGGTGGAGGCGTTCTCGCGACTCCCCCACCCGGACATGCGCCTGGTGCTCGTCGGCGGGTGGGCCACGCGCGGGATGCGGCGCTTCATCGAAGGAGCCTGTGCTCGGGACCCGCGCATCAGCGTACGCCCGGGGGACCCGCTGCCGCATCTGCGCCGCGCGCGACTGTACGTGCACGCGGCCTACGAGGACGGGTTCGCCTACGCCCCCGCCGAGGCGCTCGCCTGCGGCGTACCGGTGATCGTCAGCCAGGACACCGGGATGAAGGAGCTGATCGCCTCGAGCCGATCCGGCACGATCGTGCCCACGGGCGAGGTGGACGCCCTCACGGAAGCCATCGGTGCTGCCTACCGCGGCGAGATCTGTAGTGGCTAGCGGGCGCGCGCTGAAGACGGTCGCGGTCGGCATGTCGGTGATCCCGACGTGCGGCGTGCGAGCGCACGCCGGCATCCTCGCGGATGCGCTGGGCGAGGTGGACGTCTCCTGCTCGCTTGAGTGGCTCTCGCGCAGCGAAGCCTCCCTGGGCGCCGCCCGCTCGGACGTGCGCGGGTGGACGAGGCAGCTCACAGCCGCTCTCGACGGCTCGGACCTCGATGCGATCCTGCTGCACTACTCGGTCTTCGCCTACTCCTACCGCGGCCTGCCGTTCTTCGTGCACCCCACGCTGGCGGCTCTGCGCAGCTCGCGCCTACCGGTGATCACCGTGGTGCACGAGCTCGTCTATCCGTGGACGATCGGGGGATGGCGCGGCAAGCTGTGGGCGCTGAGCCAGCGGGCTGTGTTGATCGATGTCATGCAGGCATCGGCAGCCGTGCTCGCCACGGCCGACTTCCGCGTCGAATGGCTCGGATCGCGACCCTGGCTGCCTCGGCGCCCCGCCACGTTCGCCCCGGTCTTCTCGAACCTGCCGGCGCCGAGACCGCGAGCGCGCTCGGAGGGTGCCCGCGCCGTCATCGGCCTGTTCGGCTATGCCTACGAGGGCGCCGCGAGCGCGCTGGTGCTCGATGCGCTGCGGGCGCTGCTTGACCGCGGCGTCGAGGTCGAGCTCGAGCTGCTGGGCGCACCTGGACCATCCTCTCCAGCGGCGGAGTCGTGGGTGGCGGGCGCACGCGCGCGCGGGCTCGCGGACTCGCTCTCCTTCAGCGGCACGCTCGAGCCGCAGGAGCTCTCGGACGCGCTCGCGGGCTGCGAGGCCCTGCTGTTCATCGGCGCCGGCGGACCGTCCTCGCGCAAGGGAACGCTGGCCGGGTCGCTCGCATCCGGCGCGCCCGTGATCGCGCTCGACGGACCGCGCCGCTGGTCGGAGCTCGTGCGCCACGATGCGGTGCTCGTGGTGGAGCCGACATCCAGCGGTCTTGCCGAGGGGATCGCCTCGCTGCTCGCCGACGAGGGCCGGCGCGATGCGCTCGGCAAACGCGGGCGGGCGTTCGCCGAGCAGCAGATGGGCCCGGCGCGCACCGCGGCCGCGGTCCGCGGCCTGCTCGACGAGGTCGTCGTCTAGGCGTGCGTCTGTGCCGGGACCCCGCCGCTGCCGGGGTCCGGCCGGCGCGCCGAGCGGGCGCTGCGGTAGGCGTCGAGGAGCGCCTCCACGTGGCGCTTCGCTGAGAAGCGCGCAGCGACCACCTTCTGGCCCGCCATCCCCATCGCGCTCTGGCGCTCGGGGTCGGCGAGCAGCTCGTTGAGCGCTCGCGCCAGCGCCGAGGCGTCGCCGGGGGGGAAGGACAACCCGCTGACGCCGTCCTCGAGCCAGTCGCCGATCCCGCCGGTTGCGCTCGCGATCACCGGGCGCCCGGCCGAGAAGGCCTCGATTCCGACCAGCCCAAACGGCTCTGGCCACAGCGATGGCACCACGACGACCGACGCTTCGGCCAGCTCCTCGGCGAGCAGCTCCGCGGGAAGCCAGCCCTTGAAGCGGATTCGCTCCTGGAGGCCCAGGCGGCGAGCGAGCTGGCGCATCGACTCCAGCTGCCAGCCGTCACCGCATATGACGAACTCACCCTCGACCTCGCGGGCGGCGCGGATCAGCGTGTCGAGTCCCTTTGCAGCCACGACTCGACCGGCGAACACGACGCGCCTGCGCGAGGAGTGTCTCGAGCCGAGCTTCGGCGTGGTCGTGGTGAACAGCGGCACCCGCCATCGTCGCGTGACGCCGTTGGCCGCCAGGTGGCGCTCCACCGAGCTCGAGTATGCGACCGTCATGTCCGCGGCCTTCAGGGCCGCGAGCCCGCGCCCCGATCTCCTGTATGCGGCGGGCAGTCTCGTGGGGTCGCGCCTGTGCGCGCAGCCGCGCAGCAGGAGGTTGGGGATACAGCCCGGGCCATGAGAGCGTGTGCATTCGTGCCCCGGCTCGAAGTAGTACAGGCCGGACGGGCACGCACTGTATCCATGGACGCTGATCAGCACAGGCGCCTGCTCGCGCAGCGCATCGACGATCTCTGGATCCTCGAGCTCATGAAGGTGAATCACGTCGGGATTCAGTGAAAGCGATTCACCGAGTCGCTCGCTAACCGGAGCGGCAGGGCTCAACAGCTCGGGGCTGTGAAATACGGTGACACCGGCCGGGCGCTCGTCGGACTCGATTCGCGCCACCAGCACCTTCACATCCAGGCCGTGCTGGGCGAGCGCGGTGGCACTGGCCTGAACATGGGTGGCAATTCCGCCGTTCCTGGTCCAAACAGGTGTGACGAGCAGCACCGATCGCGGCGTCGACGAGTCGGGCTCAGGGGTGGTCAAGAGATGACCGTCGGTGGTTATCATCCGGAGGTCGATGATATCCGTCGCGGCGAGCTGCCGGCCAAAGGAGGCGGGTTTGAGCCGCTCGGGCCGCGCGGCGATCTGCAAGACTGCGGCCCATGACGGAGCCACCGAGCTCATCTGACTCTTCACCTCCTGGCACTTCACCTCGGTCAGCCCCGGAGAGGCCGAAGGTCGTCTATGTCATGGGCTCGGGTCGCAGCGGCAGCACGATTCTCGGAATCGCGCTGGGAAACTGTGCAGGCTTCTTCTACGCGGGGGAGCTTGACAACTGGCTGACGAGGTCGGGGGTCGCGACACTGGGTGGCTCGGAGCGAACGAGGTTCTGGAGCGCTGTGCGCGATGAGGTCGGTGGTGAGGATCTCTTCGGCAGCGAATGCCATCGCTATCTCGAGCGCTCGGGTGCGATCCTGCGCGCCAACAGGTCGCGGATCAGCCGCCGGCTGCGCCCGCGCTACCTCCGCGTCACCGCGGATCTCTATCGGGCGATCGCCCGCACGGCGGGAGTGACATACGTCCTCGACACGGCGCATTTCCCGCTGCGCGCCCGCGAGCTGCAGCGCATCGGCGAGATCGAGCTGTATCTCATCTTCCTTGTGCGCGACCCCCAGAGCGTCGTTGCATCCTTCGCCCGCAACCTCAACAGCCGCGATGCCCACCGGCGCTGGCTGCTCGCGCTCAGCACGAATGCCGATCTGTGGCTCACGCACCTGCTGTCCGTGATGGTGTTTCTGCGCCAGCCGCGCGAGCGGCGCATGTTTCTCCGCCATGAGGACCTCCTCGCGGACCCCGAGGGCGTGTTGCGTGACATCCTCGTCCGCCTCGGCTCTCCCGCGGAGCTGGGAGACCTCTCATCGCTGAGCACCGGCCTGCCGCTGCGCGGCAACCGGCTGATCAGCTCCGACTTCGTCGCCTTGAAAGCGCAGCCCGAGCGCCCGGCCGGAGGATCTCGCCTCACGGCCGTCCTTCAGCTCCCCTGGCGGGCGGTCTTCTCGCGGCTGAGACCGATGGCGATGGCGTCGGCGTCCTCCGCGCCGGGCCGTCCCTCTGATCACGTGACCGCGATCTAGCCATGCGTCTCTACAAGCGGGCAATCGGGGCTGTGTCCCGGCGCACGGGCAGACCGGAGCTGCTCGCCGCGGTTGATTCCTCGGCGCGCCAGGCCCAGGGGGATGAGCTTGCGATCAACGCGATCCTGGCGAGCTCGCTGCGCGGCGACGGGACATACGTCGACGTGGGAGCCAATCGCGGGCAGATTCTGCGTGAGGCCCTACGAATCGCGCCGCGAGGGCGCCACATCGCGTTTGAGCCGATCCCGAGCCTCGCCGACGAGGTGGCTCGCGAGCTCCCACTCGTCGATTGCCGCACGATGGCGCTCGGGGCGCGCAAAGAAGTGACACAGTTCTGTCACTTCACCCTGCTCGATGGCTGGAGCGGCCTGCGGCGACATCCAACCATCAGCGATGAGCAGGGTCGCCCCGAATACATCGATGTCGAAGTCTCCACGCTGGACGCCGAGCTCGAGGCGGTTACCCCGAGCGTGATCAAGATCGATGTGGAGGGCGCGGAGCTCGCAGTGCTCAAGGGTGGCCGCTCACTGCTCTCGAGGGCGCGGCCGCTGGTGATATTCGAGCATGTCGCTGATGCGGCTGCGATGTACGGCGACGAACCGGAGGCTCCGTGGGATCTCCTGAGCGAGCTGGGTTATCGCATATTCTCTGTGACAGGTCGTGGACCATTCACACGCTCGGCATTTGCAGCGGAGAGCGCGGTCGTCAACTGGCTGGCGACACCGGATATGGCCGCGCCGGACGCTTGAGCGTTGGTTTCGCCGATGGTACGATGGCGTCCTTGAAGATCGTCGCGATCCTGCAGGCTTACAACGAGCAGCGCTTCATCGGCGGGTGCCTCGATCATCTAGCCGAGCAGGGGATCTCGGCCTATCTCATCGACAATGAATCGAGCGACGACACCGTCGCGATCGCCGAACGCAGCCTCTCTCGCAACCTGATCGGGATCGAGAGCCTCGCGCGTGACGGGCACTTTGCCCTGCGCAAGCAGCTGGCCCGCAAGGAGGAGCTGGCCCAGAGCTTGGACGCCGACTGGCTGATCCATCTCGACGCGGATGAACTCCGGGTGTCCTCGCAGCCGCGCTCGACACTCGCCGAGGCCATCGCCGAGGCCGATGAGGCCGGGTTCAACGCGGTTAACTTCATCGAGTTCGTCTTCATGCCCACGCGTGAGGCGCCCGATCACGAGCACCCTGACTTCGTGAAGACGATGCGCTCGTACTATCCCTACATACCGCGATTTCCGCACCGTCTGAACGCCTGGAAGCGTCAGGACGGGCCGATCGAGCTTGCCGCCGGTGGCCACGTGGTGCGCTTCCCCGGCCTGAGCATGTCGCCGCGCTCGCTGTACTCGCGCCACTATCTGTTTCTCAGCGTCGCGCACGCGGCGCGCAAGTTCGGTCCCGAGCGGTATGCGCCGGAGGAGGTCGCGCACGGGTGGCACCGCTGGCGGGTTCAGCTCAACCCGGCGAAGATCGAGCTTCACAGCGAAGCGGACCTGCGCGGCTACGTCGCCGACCATCTGCTCGACGCCTCCGAGCCCTTCACGCAGATGGACCAGCTCGTCAGGATCCGCCCGTCGCGGCGTCGCTCGCCGGCATGGCTCAGGCGTGCCGTCCGCGGCGGCAGGTCGCGGACGCGGCGCCTGAGACGAGCGATCAGCGGCTAGCAGCGCCCGGCTTGACACTCCGGTGAAGACTGGGATACCTTGCTGTCATGGGCATCGTTGAGCGTGTTCCAGCGCCGGCGATCCGTTGGCTCAGAAGGCAGCAGTTCCGACCCGTCATAGGAGGGGTCGTGCGATCGATGAGCTCCTCGCTGCGGCACGGGCCGCGCGTGGTGGCCCACGGGCGGGCGGCCGGATTGCTGATCGATCCCTCCGGCGCCAACGCCGGCTTCGCCCTCGGCACCACCGAGCCGCTGATCCAGGACGTGTTCGCCGAACACGTGCACAGCGGCGGGGTGGTCTGGGACATAGGGGCGAACATCGGGTTCTTCAGCCTGATCGCCTCACGCCTCGTGGGGGACGGCGAGGTCGTCGCCTTCGAGCCGCTGCCGGCCAACCTCGAGGCGATTGCCCGCAACCTCGAGCTCAACGGGGCCACGAACGTGAGGACGGTGGCCGTCGCACTCGGCGAGGCGCCGGGCGAGGCCGATCTGAGCCTGCACTCCGAGAGCACCTGGGCGAAGCTCGACACGAGCGCCGATACGGCCTTTCAGCAGGAGCTCGAGGTCACGGGCCGTGTTCGCGTGGAGGTCTCCACGATCGACCGCCAGCTGCAGACGCTCGCCGCGCCAGACCTGGTAAAGATCGACATCGAGGGGGCCGAGGTGGCCGCGCTGCGCGGCGCCTCGACGCTGCTCTCAGAGGTGCGACCCACGCTGATCTGCGAGTGTCACGGCACCAACGAGGCGCTCAGCGCGCTGCTTGAGTCCCACGGCTACAGCCTGCAGACGATCGAGACGCCCGAGGTTGCGCCGCGTGAGGCCAAATGGGATGTGCATGTGCTGGCGACCCCGCAGCCGCGGTCCTGACGGCGGCTGTGGCGAGGCCGCTCGTCGCGGCGATCAGGTGGACTTGCCCAGGCCGCGCAGCGCTGGGCGCGAGCGACGCGAGGCGGCGCGGAGGGCGCCGCGGACCCCGGAGCGAAGTCGCCCGCCATCCATGACCGCGGCGAGGGCCAGCTTCCAGGCTCCTCGCAGTCGCCGGCCGTTCACCATGTCGGTGGCGCCCAGACGGTAGTAATACATTCCGCGCACGCGCCGCCCACGCTTCAGACGCCGCCGAAGGGAGGCTGAGGCCAACGTGGCCGCGAACTCCTGGCTTCCGATCGGGGCTTCGCCGCCGGCGCGCCTGCGCTGGTTCTCGGTCAGGCGCAACAGGCCCTGCTGCTGATCCCAGAATCGCGCGAGCTGCACCGAGCCCGCTCGCTTGCGGTAGTAGACGAGCGGCTCGGGCAGGTTGAGGACGACGCCCAGCTCGGCCATCTTGCAGAAGAAGTGGAAGTCATCGGCGGCTCCGTACTCGGTGCTGTAGCCACCGACTGCCAGGAAGTCCGCGCGGGAGTACATGACCGACGAGTGGATCACGAAGAAGATCCGCCCCGCCTGCCTGATGGCCTCGTAGTCCTCCTGCGAGGTCGGTCCCATGATCGCGGGCGATATGACCTTCTTGGCGTCGTTCATGTTGTAGCCGTGCGTGCCGAGCAGCGCTATCCGCCGGCTTCCCTTCCAGTCCCGGATGAACGCGGCCTGGCGCTCGAGCTTGCTCGGCGCCCACACGTCATCGGAGTCGCAGCACGCGATCCACGCACCGCGCGACTCGGCGATCCCGCGATTGCGGGCAGCGACCACCCCGGAGCGCGCCGAGAGCCGCACGTAGCGCACCTCGACCCCGTTTGCCTCTCGTGCGGCGAACTCGCCGACGAACTGCTCGGTGCCGTCGTCGGAGCCATCGTCGCTGACCACCACCTCGAAGGGAGGCAGCGCCTGCCCGACGATGCCCCTCAACGCGTCGCCGAGTCGCGCGACGTCATTGAAGGTGGGAACGATGACGGAGATCGAGGAGGACTCGGGCGCCGAGGTTCGCGGCGCCGGATCAGTCGATGCGGTCATAGCCCCAGAGCGTCACGAAGTCGCGGCCCAGATACTCGCTCAGCGCCACGACCTCGCCCTTGAAGCGACGACGCAGCTCGAGCGTCAGCTGCTCGTCCGGGGGCGGTGGGCTGCCGTAGAAGACGCGGTCGCGAATCGCCATCGCGGACTCGCGGGTCAGCCGCCGCGGCGCCAGCGTCCTGGCCATGGCCTGCACGGCTCGTGGCACGGCGCCCTCGCCCGCCGCCAGGGTGTGCATCAGCGCGTACAGTCGCCGCGAGCGCACGCGCACCGTCGGGTTGGCATCGCGCACGACGACGGGCGGGCTGTCGTCGAGATCCAGGAAGCGCCACACCTTGCGGACGGTCGCCTCGTTGTCGCGGCGGAAGTCCTCGTAGGCCAGCACCAGCACCTGCTCTGCACCGAACAGCGAGTGGTAGCGGCGCAGCTGCTCGACATAGCGCACGTGCTCGGAATAGAGGGTGGCGCCGGGCCAGTAGGGGTTGCTCGGCAGATGCCGACCCTGGCGCCTGTCCTGCTCGAGCTCGATCGCCTTGCGCAGGTTGGTCTCGGGCTCGATGTAGACCTGCACGAACTGAAAATGCAGCGAGCGCAGGAAGCTCGCGGGCTCGCGCAGGACGGCGATGATCCGCGCATCAGGCTGAACCTCGGCGATGCCCTGGGCGGCCGTGTGCGACCAGAGATACAGGCAGGAGGCCTCGCCGATGCGCTGCTCGGGCATGGCTCCCTCGAACAGCGAGAGATACTCATCGAGGTTCTTCGGTGTCCTACCGGTGCCTTCGGGCCGCGGCGCCGCCGGTGGGTGTACCTCCTGGGCGAAGAACCACGGCTCCTTCCGGGGCATGTGGATCTGGGGGTGTCGGCGCAGCATGTCCCACAGCGCGGTGGTGCCGCTCTTGGTGTGCCCGACGATGAAGAAGTCGGGCGCTCGCCTGTGCGAGGTCAGCTCAGGCGCGGGTGACTCAGCTGGCGTCGCCATCGCCAAGGAGCTTACGTGATCGCCTGTGAGCGAGAGCCTTAGAAACGCCCTGCTCGCCGCGGGTCAGGCGCCTGGGTATTCGACGTTCAGCATGCGCGGGTAGTCGGTGGCGGCGAATTCGAATTCGGCCGTGTTGCCGGCTCGTGACAGGAGCTTCGCCGGCGTGGATTCGCCCCGCAGCGGGTCATACGCGCTCACCGACGGCGCCTGGCTGGTTTCCGGGAGATTGCCGAGCGTGATCCGGAATGTCTCGTTGGGGAGGTCGAAGCGGTTCACGTCGCTCGCCGGCTGGTTGGGTTCATAGAGGGTGAGAAGGTCGCGAGTCATCACGTAGACCGGGATCACGAAGTGCGTGGGGGAGGATTGGAAGGGGAGCACCGCGAGCACGTCACGGTCGTACAGGTCCGGGTGCGCCGCGGTGCCGTCACCGCTGAACTGGGAGTGGTTGCCTTCCTGGGCGATCGATGTGAGCGTCAGCTGTCGCGCGGCGCCCTCGGGTCCGGGTCCCTGGAACTGGGAGAACAGGTTGCGGAAGCCGGTCATCGTTTCGCCGCCGAGCTGATCGCCCGGGTAGGTCCCGGGCTGGGCTTCGAGGGCCGAGTAGAAGCTCTTGCCGACCAGGCTGAGCGCACCGGGTGCGGCCGCGAAGAAGTACTCGCGTGTCATGCCCTTGTTGATCATCGCCACGAGGCTGCGCAACAGCGCCTTGGCCTGGAAGTGCGCCTTGTCGGCCGCTGTGAGAGTGACGTTCGCGGGCGTCACCCCATCGGGACCGACCGGCGTTCCCTTGTTCGCGCCGAGGTTGTACTCGGTCATCCACTTCTGAACCGGGCTGCCACCCGCCGGACCCACGTAGCGGCCATGAGGCAGCTTGTAGATGTTGGTCGTGATCGGCGCGATGTCGCGCGTGATCGTCTCGGTGTTGGTCGCCGTCAGGTAGAGCTCGGGAAACAGCGACTGATAGGTGGGAATGAACAGCGGCTTGAACGCGGCACCCGGTTCGGTGTCTTTGAAGCCCAGGGCGTTGACCGGACGGATGGATCGTTCGGGGTAGCCGCTGGGGTAGCTCCGCGCGCCGTTGTACAGGTGCTTGCTCAGCGCCGTGAGCCCAAGCGGGGCATCTGCGCCTGAGGGGAACGGGGTCTGGCTGGCGAAGCCGTTGGATATGCCGACGCCCGCAGGGATGCCGTGGGCAGGGTCGCGCACATAGGCGACGGTTTCCTTGAGCAGCGTGCTGCGGATCTTTTTGGTGACTTCTTTGTCGACCCCGACCGCTTTGCCCGCGCCGGCCTGCACGCTCGCCTTGACCTGCGCCGACGTCGCTGGGCCGGCTTCGGCTTCGGCTTCGGCTTCGGGCGTCACTTCGGCTTCGGAGCGTTCCAGGGCTTCGGAGCTATCGCGGGCTTCGGGGCTTTCTTCGGTTTCTGTGCCGTTGCCTTCCGCGGCCTGCGCCTGGGCGCTGGCGGCTTCTGCGTTGGCGGGTTCCGCGCTCGGGGCTTCCGCGCCTTCTTCCCCGTTCGATGTTTCGGCGGGCGGGTGGTAATAGTGTTCGTAGTTGAGGAACTGCGAGCCGAAGGAGAGCTCGTTCCAGACCTCGAGGTCGTAGCCTTCCGGTCCGAAGATGCTCGCGGCCTCCCGGGAGACCGTGGCCACGTAGCTCAGCCAGCCGTCGAGGGTTTCCTGGAACGCGGGATTGGGTTCGCCGTTCGCGAGCTTGGGCGCCTCGAACGGCGCGTAGCGCAGCGTCATCGCGCGGTGTTTGCCGGCCGGGAGGGGCTTGCGCAGGGGCTGGGAGAGGGTGGCCAGGCCGGCGGGACTCACCGAGGTGACGAGGATGTCGGGGCCCGTGCCGAAGGTCAGTTCGTCGAAGCCCGTCTTTCCGGGCACGACGCTCGAGGCGCTCGCCTCGTCGAGGGTCACCGTCGTCGCGCCGACCGGCGCGGGCGAGAGCGTGGTCAGCGAGATGGGCCTGGCCGGACCGGGCTGCCCGCTGTTGGCGTTGAGCAGGATCAGCGGCCGCAGGCCGTGGTTGTGCATGGCGCTGAGGATCGTCCGGATCTTGGTCTCGTTGACGAACTTGGTCGGATCTTCATAGGACAGCGCGCTCCAGGGAACTTCCCGGCGGGCGAGCGTGAAGCCGCTGTCCTGCAGGAGCTGGGCGACGGCTTCCGCGTCAGCCGGCGCCACGTTGAAGTTGATGCCGAGAGAGCTGGTCAGGGTCGAGGCCGGCCACGTGTCGAAGTAGGCCCGCCAGGGCTGCAGCCAGAAGGAGCTGCTCCCGAACGGCACCCTCGTGAGGTAGCGCGTGTCGATCGGGTCGGTGAGCACGCCGTTGGTTTCTTCGGGCAGGGGGGTTGCGGCCGGGGTCGCCTGCCCGCCGGTTTCACCGGGCTGGCCGCCTCCCGCCTGGTGGCGTGAGCTGGTCGTGGATTCGCCGGGCGCGGGACCTTCGGAGGGAGAAGGCGAGGCGACCGAGCCGCCTTCGGCGCTGACGATCAGGCCGGAGCTCGACAGCGGTCCTATTACGTGTCCGCCCCGGCTTCGCTTCGACGACGCGTTCGTGCACCTGCGTGCTGCGCGCAGCCGAGCGGCCGAGCTCCTCCCATGACCCGACGCGGCCCCGGCCAGCCTCGAGGCGCTCACAGCGCAATGCTTGGAGGCGGCGAGGCGCCGAGCCGAGGCGGCGGGCCGGTGCGAGACGCCGCCGAGCGCCGAGGTCGCGATCAGCAGGCAGCAGCTCAGGGCCAGGGCAACGGTCGCGAGCAGCGATCTCGCCCTCGTCCGGCGGCGAGAGCGGTGAGTGTCGGAGGACGTGGGTGAGATCGGCATTCAAGGGGGCAGGCGGTAGAGAAGGTGCCTGGCACCGGTGTGATCGGAGCCCGCGAAGGGAGGCTTGACGTATGGGGGCGGCGATGGACATTCGGACCTCAGGGGCGAGCGTGGCGTGGGTGGCCGGCCAGCTCGCGATACACCCGCTGGAGCTGTTCGGCCACCGCGTCCGGGTGGTAGTCGGCGAGGGCCAGGCGGGCGGCGCTCCCGAGGCGCTCGCGTTCGGCCGGGCTCTCGGCCAGGGCGCGCATGGCCGCGGCGAGCGAATCCCGGTCGCGGCTGCGGAAGAGGCGGCCGGTGATCCCGTCGGATATGAGCGTCGCGGGACCGCCCTCGTTCGGGGCGATCACCGGCCGGCCGGCCGCCATGCCCTCGAGGACCACCTGCCCGAACGGCTCGGGGCTGATCGAGGCATGGACGAGCACGTCGAAGGAGGCGAGCTCCCGCCACACATCCTCGCGAAAGCCGCGGAACTCGACGCGCCCGGCGAGCCCGAGGCGCTCCGCGAGCTCGGGGAGCTCGCGTTCGAAGGCCTCCTCGCCGAACATCGCCGATCCCACCACGACGGCTCGCGCGCCCCCGCCGGGAAAGGCGCGGGCGAAGGCCTGGAGGAAGAGGTCCTGTCCCTTCCACGGCGCGATCCGCCCGACGATCCCGAAGATCGGCTCGCTTGCGCCCGGTGGCAGTGTCGAAGCCTGAGGTTCGACGGAGTCGGGGATGACGCACCGCGCACCGCCGCGGCCCGCAGCTCCCAGCGTGTCCATCGTGGCCTGCGAGTTGGCGATGACGCGATCGGGAAGGCGGCGAATCAGACCTCGCATGAGGCGGACGGCCGGGCGCGGGAGATAGTCCTCGGCGATGCGGTCGCGCACGTGCCACACCACGGGCACGCCCGCCGCCCTCGCCGCCAGGCTTCCGTGGACCCCGGACTTCAGGGAGTTCGTGTGCAGCACATCGGGCCGCAGCTGGCGCAGGCGCAGAGCGAGTCGGCTCACGTAGGCGAGCGTCCCGAGCATCGCGCCGGGCGAAGGTCCGCCGATCCGCACCGTGTCCTTGCGCAGCTCCCGCGCGGCGGCGTCGATCGAGAGGACCTCGACCGAGATCCCGGCCTCCTGGAGTCGGGCGAGGAGCGGCCCGTCCTCGCCGAGGATCACGTGTGGGTTGACGTCGTGCAGGTGCCCAAGCACGCGCAGCAGGGCGATCTCACCGCCGGAGAGGCGCGCGACGTGATCGAGGTAGACGACCCGCAGGCGCTCGTCTCGCGTGCGGGTGGCGAGGCGGTCATAGAGCTCGCGATGGCGTGCGCCCACCGTGGGCCAGTCGAATCGCTCGGCATGGCGCCGGGCGGCCGAGCGAGCAGGCAGCTCTCCCCGCGCTGCGCCCTGCAGCCGCCTGCGCAGCGCTTCGGTGTCTCCGGCTGCCACCACCAGCGAGCGGTCGAGGCCGACGACGGTCTCGGGCAGACCGCCCGCGTCGCTGACGATGCTCGGGGTGCCGCATGCCGCCGCCTCGAGCACCACGAGGCCGAAGCCCTCGAATGCCACGGACGGGACGACCGCGACGTCGGCTGCCCGGTAGGCGTCGATCAGGGTGGCGTCGTCAACGCGACCCATCACCCGCACGCCTCCCGCGAGGGGCGCTCGCGAAGCGCGCCCGGCGAGCTCCCCGCGCAGCGGGCCATCGCCCACGATCAGCAGGACCGAGCCTTCCGGCAGCTGCTCCTGCAGAGCGCCCCACGCATCCAACAGCCCGTCGATGCCCATGCGTGGCACGAGCCTGCGGGTGCAGACGGCCACGAACGCCGCGGGGCCGATCTCCAGCCGGGCGCGGGAGCTCGAGCGCTCGCCGGGAGTGAACACATCCAGTGCGACCCCCGGGGGAATCACGTGGATCTCCCAGGGCGAGACGCGGTAGCGCTCGACGAGCAGCCTGTGAAAGGCACGGGACAGCACGACATGGGCCTCCGCATGTCGCAGGGCCCGCCGCTCGAGCATCCTGCGCAGCGCGAGCCTCACGCCGGATGCGTCACCCGCGGCGGAGCTCTCGTCTGCCCAGGGCCCGTGGAAGTGGAACACCGCCGGTCGCTTACGCAGTGACCCGAGCAGCAGCGGAGCGGCGGCATACAGCGCAAAGTGGGCGTCGAGGAGCTCCGCGCCGCGGCCCGCACGGGCGGCCGCCCGCCAGTACTGCGCCAGGCGACGCGGGAGCATGGTGTCCTGGCTGGAGACCGCCACCACCGAGGCCGGCGCGTCCTCGGCCGGTCCGAGCACCACCCCCCGCGCCTCGGGCAGCTGCTCGAACAGGTCGCGGTAGTAACGGTCCAGTCCCCCCAGTGACGCCGGAAACCAGCCCATCCCGAGCATCAACACCGCACGGCGCCGGTTCGCGCGGGCGGGCGCGGGCTCCTGCCAAGGTGTGCTGACGCTGTTGGACAAGCTCCTGCGCTGCCTTTGACCGGAGGTCCGCCCGCTGGCGGGGTCGAAAACGTAGCAGTCGCCGCCCGGGAAGCCCAAGCGGGCGAGCTCACAATCTTGACAACCCCCGGAGCGGCTGACAACCTAACGTCCAGTGCCTGCTTCGGCACCAGATCACTCCAGCCGCCTGGCTCAGGCCACAGCACGGATGCCACCCGCCTACCACCTAACGCACCTGCGCGAGCTCGAGTCCGAGGCCGTCCACGTGATGCGTGAGGTCGTCGCCGAATTCGAGCGCCCGGTGCTGCTGTTCAGCGGCGGCAAGGACTCGATCGTGCTGCTGCGCCTTGCCGAGAAGGCCTTCAGGCCGGCGCCGTTCCCGTTCCCGCTGATGCACGTGGACACGGGCCACAACTTCCCCGAGGCGATCGAGTACCGCGACCGTCGCGTCGCCGAGCTCGGCGAGCGCCTGATCGTGGCCTCCGTCGAGGACTCGATCCGCGAAGGCCGGGTCGTCGAGGAGACGGGCCCGCGCGCCTCGCGCAACTCGCTGCAGACGGTCACGCTGCTGGACGCGATCGCAGAGCACGGCTTCGACGCGGCCTTCGGCGGGGCCCGCCGCGACGAGGAGCGGGCGCGGGCCAAGGAGCGGATCCTCTCCTTCCGCGATGAGTTCGGCCAGTGGGAACCGCAGCGCCAGCGTCCGGAGCTGTGGAGCCTGTTCAACGGGCGCATCCGCAAGGGCGAGCACGCGCGCGTGTTCCCGATCTCCAACTGGACCGAGCTGGACGTGTGGCAGTACATCTACGAGGAGGGGCTGGAGGTGCCCGCCATCTACTTTGCCCACGAGCGAGAGGTCTTCGCCCGCGATGGGATGCTCTACGCTGTCAGTCCATTCGTAGAACTGATGGAAGGGGAGCGGCCCTTCATGGCCAGCGTGCGCTACCGAACGGTCGGCGACATGAGCTGTACGGGAGCCGTCGAGTCCGATGCGGGCACGCTCGAGGCGGTCGTGGCCGAGATCGCGGCCACCGAGCTCACCGAGCGCGGCCAGACGCGCGCCGACGACCGCGTGACCGAGGCGGCGATGGAGGATCGCAAGCGGCAGGGCTACTTCTGATGTCCGTCCCCACCAATCGATCCGACCTCGCGAGCAACGGCAACGGCAAATCCGTGGTGAAGGGGGAGGGCGCGCTGGCGTTCGCCGGCGAGAGCGCTCAGGAGGCCTTCAAGCGGCTCACCGAGCGTCCCGCGGACCTGTTGCGCTTCGCCACCGCCGGCTCGGTCGATGACGGCAAGAGCACGCTGATCGGCAGGCTGCTCTACGACTCAAAACAGGTGCTCGCCGACCAGCTTGCGCACGTCGAGCAGACAAGCCAGCGGATGGGCCATGACTTCCTCGATCTGTCCCTGCTCACCGACGGCCTGCGCGCCGAGCGCGAGCAAGGGATCACGATCGACGTCGCCTACCGCTACTTCGCCACCGCCCAGCGCCGCTTCATCATCGCCGACACGCCCGGGCACGAGCAGTACACGCGCAACATGGTCACCGGCGCCTCCACGGCCGACCTGGCGATCGTGCTCATAGACGCGCGCAAGGGCGTGGTCGCCCAGTCCAAGCGCCACGCCTTCATCAGCTCGCTGCTGGGGATCCCGCACGTGGTGGTGTGCGTCAACAAGATGGACCTGGTCGACTACGACGAGGCGGTGTTCGACCGGATCGTGGCCGAATTCGACACCTTCGCGGCGCGCCTGGAGCTGCCGGATGTGACGTTCATCCCGATCTCGGCCCTGCTCGGCGACAACGTGGTCGATCGCTCGGAGTCGATGCCGTGGTACCAGGGCCCGCCGCTGCTCTACCACCTCGAGCACGTCCACATCGCCTCGGACCGCAACCTGATCGACGTTCGCTTCCCGGTGCAGTGGGTGATTCGTCCGCCGGCCAGCAGCGTGAGCGACTACCGCGCATACGCCGGCCAGCTCGCCGGCGGGATCATCCGCCAGGGAGACGAGGTGGTGGTGCTCCCCGGAGGGCAGCACACGACGGTGGCGAGCATCGACACCTTCGAGGGGCCCGTGGCCGAGGCCTTCCCGCCGATGTCGGTCGCGCTGAGGCTCAGCGACGACATCGACGTCAGCCGTGGCAGCACGATCGTGCGCACGCAGAACCAGCCGACGGTCTCCGGACGCTTCGAGTGCCTGCTCTGCTGGATGTCCGAGCAGCCCCTGAGCCCGCGCAGGCGCTACATGGTCAAGCACACCACGCGAACGGCGATGGTCGGAGCCGTGGACGTGCGCTACCGGATCGACGTGGAGACCCTGCACCGAGACGAGAGCGCCACGACCTTGGAGCTCAACGATCTCGCGCGCGTGCAGCTGGAGCTCAGCTCGCCGCTGGTGTTCGACTCCTACAGGCGCAACCACGTCACGGGCAGCCTGATCGTGATCGACGTGGCGAGCAACGAAACGGTCGGGGCCGGGGTGATCCTCGACACCGAGGTCGAGGGCGCGCACGGGCCGCAGACCAAGAGCGAGCGATCTCCGAACGTGCGCTGGCAGGGCACGCGCATGACTCGCGAGCGGCGCTGGCGGTCGCTGGGGCACGGGGGCGCCACGCTGTGGTTCACGGGCCTGCCGGGCGCGGGCAAGTCGACGGTCGCCGCCGGCGTGGAGGAGCGTCTGGTGCAGGCGGGTCAGGCGGCGTTCCTGCTCGACGGCGACAATCTGCGCCACGGCCTCAACGGGGACCTCGGATTCGACGAAGGGGCGCGCAGGGAGAACGTGCGGCGCACCGCCCACGTGGCAAGGCTGCTCGCGGAGTCCGGGACGATCGCGCTGGTCAGCCTCGTCAGTCCCTACGCCGCCGATCGCGAGACCGCCGCGGCCCTCCACGCCGCCGACGATCTCGACTTCATCGAGATCTACGTCAACGCTCCGCTGGAGCTGTGCGAGCAGCGCGACCCCAAGGGGCTCTACGCCCGTGCGCGCGCCGGTGAGCTCGCGGGTCTCACCGGCGTGGGAGCTCCATATGAGGCGCCCGCCGATCCCGACCTGGTGCTCGGCTCCGATCAGGAAACGATCGAGCAGGAGGTCGATCGGGTCATGGAGCTGCTCGCCGCGCGCGGGCTGACCTCGATCTGAGGATCAGCCTTTTTTCTTGCCCTTGCCCTTGCTCTTCTTCTTGACGGGCTTGTGTGTGCGGATCAGGATGTCGCGGCTGTAGCCGGACACCAGCGGGCCGCCCTTCGCGAGCCTGACGTACACGCGGTAATAGCCGGTGGTCGGAACCCCGACCACGGCGCTGAAACGCGACAGCGAGACGGTGGCGCGCTTGAGCTTGGTGGCGCCCACCGGCACGGCCTTCGGACCGGTGGCTTCGCGCTTGCCGGTTTCCTTGGCCGGTCGCAGCAGCTCGATGACCACCCCGCCGGCGACGGCGGGTGAGACGGTCCCGTACACGCGCGCGAGACCCGCCTGCGAAACGGAGCGCACGTGGATGGTCACGTTCACGGCGACGTGGACCGTCACCGTCGGGCTGTTGAGCTGGCGCGCGCCGAGCGCCACCACGCGGAACTCGGTGCTCTGCGTCATCTGGGAGATCTGAAAGGCGAAGCTGCCGGTGGTCGTCGTGGCCGTAGTCGGGCCAACGGTCACAAAGCCGGCTTTGAAGGGGTAGGCCTTTGCCTGCAGCTCGATCGCGTGGTTGGCGCTGCCGAGTCCCGTCAGCGTGCCGCTGAGGACGTAGGAGCCGCGGTAGCCGGTGAGGTGTTCGCGTGACTTCGACTTGGCGAAGGCGATCCTGAGCCGCTTCTTGGCTTCCGCGATCGCCTCGTCCTTGCCGATCGATTCGCCGTCCTTGTTGACGGCGATCACCCGGTAGTGAAAGCCGACGAGCAGGCCGTTGATCGGCTGGCTCACCTTGACGGACGTGTAGCCGCTGCCGATCGATACGGGGAGCGTCTTCGACCCGTATGAGGTCGTGGGCCCGTACTCGAAGTAGTAGACCGTTTCCAGGCCATCCGGGTTGACGGTCGCGCTGAGGGTTCCCGCGAACCCGTGAAAGTCCCTGATCACTCCGGTCACCGCGTGGGGCTTTTTCGGTGTGGGCGTCTTGGTGGCCTTCGAGAGCGCCGGCGAGGCGGATGCGAGCAGAGGGGACAGGCTCGCGACGGCCAGTGCCAGCAGGACCCTCGAGCCGTGGCTCCTGGAGCTCCTCATATCTGGGTGCCTACTGTTCTCATCGTCTCCTGGCTCCTCGATTTGTCGTCGATCCACGGCACGTAAGACCACGCCTGGCGGCGGTCTCGCGCCTGATAACACGTTTGGTGTCGATTCGATGCGGCACGAGGCGCCTCCGCGGCACTCGGCTCGAGATCCTACCGCAGGGGGGTTGACTTCAAGCCGGGCAACCGCGGGCCACCGGGGGCCGGCCCGAGCGGTGGCAGGCTTGATACCTATAAATCTGATATAACCAGTGAGGAACTGGCCATCGAACCCCCGGAGCTCCCCATGATCCTCCTGCTCATCGCCGGTGCCTGGATAGCCGTCCTCTCGCTGGTCACGGGCGCCTGCATGGCAGCGCGCGCGGGCGACCTTCAACAGATGGGCTGTGCGTCCGCCCAGAACGGGTGGGGCCGCACAGACGCTCACGCGTGGCGCACCGAGTCGCACAGCTGGCAGTCCGCCTAGGGCGAGAGGCGCCCGCTCGGGCCGATACACGCGCCTTTCACAAGATCGTCACGCCTGCGCGCGCGAGGGGCTCGACCATAGCGAGAGAAGCTCGCAGAGCTTCCCCATCGAGCACCCGGTTTGACACATCCTGTCGCCGACTCCGCAGACCCGAAGGTAGTCAACTTGCCCACCGAATCGATCGCAAGCTCATCGTCGCCCCATGCGGGCACGACGCTGCAGTGCGCGCGATGCGCTGCCCCGCTGGCTCCAGAGCAGCGCTACTGCCTGGAGTGCGGCGAGCGAAGCGTTCCGATCAGCAGCGTCCTGCTCGACGGTCCGCCCCAGCGTGGCGGACCGCAGGCCGCTCCCCCGATGCCCCCATCGACGCCGGGCATGCCGCCGCCGCGTGACGCAGGACAGGGCAACAACGGCACACTGACGCTGCTCGCGGGCGTCGGCGTGCTGCTGCTGGCGATGGGCGTCGGCGTGCTGATCGGGCGTGCGAGCGCCTCCAAGCAGAGTTCAGCGGCGCCGCAGGTCATCAGCGTGGCCTCCACGCCGGCGGGCGGCGCGGGGGCCGCCACCACGAGCACGGGCGCAGGCGCAGGCGAAGCGTCCTTCACCGACGACTGGCCGTCTGGAACCAGCGGCTACACCGTCCAGCTGCAGACGCTGGCGCAGTCGGGCACGAGCGTGAGCGCGGTGCAGGCGGCCAAGTCGGCCGCGAGCGCCAAGGGCGCCAAGGGCGTCGGCGCGCTGAAGTCAGAAGACTTCTCCAGCCTCAGCACCGGCAGCTACGTGGTCTACTCCGGCGTCTTTCACAAGCGCGCCGAAGCCGAGAAGGCGCTGCCGGCCCTGCGCAAGAGCTTCCCGGGCGCGAAGGTGGTCAAGGTCTCAAACGCGAGCTCGAGCTCGGCCGGGGAAAGCTCGGGCGCGGCCTCCAGCCCCGGCTCGAGTGAGAGTCGTCCGGCTCCGCCCACGGTGCTCAACAAATTGAAATCTGTCAAAGGCAAGAGCTACGAGGAAAAATCCAAGGAACTCCCCAACGTCGTGGAAACCGGATAGCGCCATGGGCATTCTGCGCAAGCCCCTCGACGTGGACGACGAGCAGACCGCGGCGGCGCCGCTCAGCCCCCCGAGCCAGACGGTGGGTGCGCCTCTCGGCGTTCCCGCGTCCGGCTCGCCGCCCTCGCCGCCCGAGGCGGGCGACCTGCGTCGCCGGCGGGACGCCCTCGCCGAAGAGGTGACCGAGCTGCATTGGGATCTGGGCGGGCTCGCCTACGAGATGGCGATTCGCGATCACTTCCGCCTGGACGTGCTCGTGCGACGCGCCGCGTTGCTGCAGGAGCGCGACGCGGAGCTCGCGGAGGTGGAGCGCCTGTTGCGCATGGAGCAGGACGGCGTGGCCGGGAGCTGTCCGAGCTGCGCCGCGCCGCACAGCCGCGGCGCGCTCTACTGCTGGCAGTGCGGGGCGACGCTGATGCAGCGGCTGCCGAGCACGGCCGTCGAATACGACGCTGCCACCGCGGTGATGGACGCGCTGATCCCGCACCCGGCAGCTCCGGCGCCGGAGCCGGCTGCCAGCACGGACGAGTAGGAGGCACCGCCGATCGGCGCCGAGGGCCCCCAGTTGTGCGAGAGCTGCGGATCGCCGCTCGCCGTCCACCAGCGCTACTGCCTCTCGTGCGGCCGGCGCATCGGCTCGCGCAGTCCGCGGCTCGAGGAGCTCCTGGGCCGCGTTGTCGGCCGGGCGCACCCAGCCGACGCCACGGCGCAGAGCCCAGCCGCCGTGGAGAGCGCCGCCGTGGAGAACGTCGCCCAGCCGGCTCCTGCGGCCGTAGGGCCCGCGCGCGGGTGGATGGGCGCAAGCGCCCTGCGGCTTCCCGCGCCGAGGATCTCGGCCCTGCTCGTGCTCGTGTTCCTGGGGTTCGGGGTGCTCCTTGGGAACGTCGCAGCGACGCGCCCGAGCGCATCGCTCGCCTCGTCGCGCTCGCCGCTGAAGGTCGTGCTGCCCTCCTCTGAGCCTGCGGTCCCGTCGACCTCGACCTCGACCTCAGCCTCAGCCTCAGCCTCAGCCTCGGCCGAACCATCATCGACGGCGAGCAGCGAACCGCCACCGGCCGAATCCGAACCGACACCGGCCGCGGCCCCGGCGGCCGCGAGCCCCACGACTCCTACGACGGCGCCGTCGAGCTCGAAAGGCAGCTCAGAAGCCTCGGAAGGCGCGGCGCCCAAGCCTGCAGCGGGCTCTCCGGCGAAGAAGCTTCCGCCGATCAAGCACGTGTTCGTGATCATGCTCTCCGACCAGCCATACGCGGCCGTGTTCGGACCTTCCTCCGCCGCGCCCTACCTGGCGGGAACGCTGGAGCACCACGGGGAGCTGCTGGTCCACTACGACGCCGTGGCCCACGAGGAGCTGGCCAACGAGGTGGCGCTGCTGAGCGGCCAGGGGCCGACAGCCGAAACGGCGGCCAACTGCCCCGACTACACCGCGATCGCGCCCGCGAGCGTGGGCGCCGACGGACAGGTGCTGGGCAGCGGCTGCGTCTATCCCCAGGCCACGCAGACGCTCCCCGGGCAGCTGGCGGCCAAGCACCTCAGCTGGCGGGCATACGTGCAGGGGACCGACGAAGGCGGCACGCCCGGAGCGTGCGCGCACCCCGCCCTCGGGCAGGCCGATCCGACGGCCGCCCAGGGGAGCGGGTCGGGGCCGTACGCGACCTTCCGCAATCCGTTCGTGTACTTCCAATCGCTGGTCGGCTCGCCGGCGTGCGCCGCCGACGACGTCGGGCTCGGGCAGCTGAGTGGCGATCTGGCCAACGCGAAGCGAACGCCGAGCTTCTCCTACATAGTGCCGAGCCGCTGCCGCGACGCCAATCCCACCCCGTGCACGGCCGGCGCGCCGGCCGGGCCGGCGCAGGCCGACACGTTCCTGAGGCAGGTCGTCCCGAAGATCCTCGAATCGCCGGCCTACAAGGAAAGCGGGCTGCTCGTGATCAGCGTCGACGAGGCGCCCTCGAGCGGTGAATTCGCCGACTCGAGCGCGTGTTGCGGTCAGCCCGCGTTTCCGAATGTCGCGGCGTCGGCACCGAGCGGTCTCTCTCCCCGAGGGGGCGGCTCGGTGGGGGCGCTGCTGCTCTCGCCCTACGTCAAGGGCGGGGAAACCAACCAGGAACCGTTCAACCACTTCTCGCTGCTGCGCACGATCGAGGACCTATTCGGCCTGGGGCATCTGGGCTACGCCGGCCTGTCGGCGGTCAAGCCCTTCGAACCGTCGATGTTCACCGCCGGCAAGAGCTGAGCGCCGGCTCCGAAACGAGACGCCGGGCTCGTCCGCTCGACGCCCGCGAGCTGCTCGTAGGTGATCGCGCTGCGGTGCGTGCCCGCGCGTGCGAGCACTCGCTCCAAGGCCATCATGTGGCGCGGATGGCTGAGGTCGGCCGGGTGGATGTCCAGCCGCAGCGTGCTCGTGGGCAGCAGCGATCCGGCCCGCAGCAGGGCCGGTGAGAGGACACGGCTGAGCGGCCCGGTTGCGAGGCTCAGGGCGGGAGCGAGCCCGCCGATCTGCGAGCTGGCACGCTCGTCGGCCTCGAGTCGAGGTTGGGCGCGATGCACGCGCAGCAGCCCCGCCCACCACTGGAACTTCAGGCTCAGCGTCGCGCGCAGCGCGGAGGTATAGGCGTAGGCCGGCGCCACGAAGCCGTCGGGCTCGATGCCGGCGAGCTTGAGCAGACGCCAGCCGGCGTGAACCGCGCGGCGCGTCTCTTCACTGTCGAGCCCCACGAACTCGGCGCCGCGCTGGCCATGGGCTGCGGCGAGCAGCTGGCGCGGCGAGCCGCCGGCGCGTGGCCGGACGTGGCGGAAGCCGTGCTGGGCGATCGAGTCGCCGGCCATGCGACGCTCTCTGAGCCAGTCCACCATCTCGGGCGAGCGCTCGCCGACCGGATGCAGGTCGCGGGCGGGAATCACGAGCAGGGTGACCCGCTCGACGCCGTGGTCGTAGAGCCAGTCGCGGATCAGCGCACACGGCTCGAAGGTGGCCGGCTCGATCCCGTGCAGCGCGACGGCGATCGTGCGCGGGGAGCCTGTGGGGGTCTCGCCGCGCATGTTCTCCTAGGCCGCCCGGTCCTGCGCGCCGCTGCGCACAAGACGGTCCTCGTCGCCGAGCAGCGCCCGGCGATAGCCGTCGGCCAGCCGCTGCAGCGTTCCCTCCCAGGTGCGTGCCCGCACCGATTCGAGCGCCGCGCGCGCCAGGCGGCGGCGCAGCAGCGGCGAGCCGGCGAGCTCGAGCAGCCCCTCGGCGAGCTGCTCGGGGTCGGGCTCGCGCAGCAGGCCGCTGACGCCGTCCTCGAGCAGCGAAAGCGGCCCGCCCCTGGCGACCGCGATCACCGGCAGGCCGCTGGCCTGCGCCTCGAGCACGACCTGGCCGAAGGTGTCGGTGGCGCTCGGGAACAGGAAGACGTCGGCGTTCGCGTAGGCCCGCGCCAGAGCGTCGCCCTCGAGCCAGCCGAGGAAGGTGGCGCTGTCGCCGAGGCGCTCGCGCAGATGGTGCTCCTCGGGACCGCCACCCGCCAGCACGAGCTGCAGGCGTGGCTCGCGCGCGCGGGCGAGCAGGAAGGCCTCGGCAAGCAGCTCGACGCCCTTCTCGCGCGTGATCCGCCCGGCGTAGAGGACTGAGATCGTCTCGCTCGACGAGGGCTCGCGCAGGGAGGGGTCGAAGCGCGAGGTGTCCACGCCGCGATCCCAGCGCAGCACGCGCTCGCCGTCCACGCCGAGTCCGCTTAGCGCGAGATCGGCGGCGACGGAGGGGGAGAGGACGACGTCGCAGGCTCCGTAGAAGGCGCTCACGGCGGCGGCCATCGCCGCAGCCACGCGCTCGTCGCCGGAGCGCAGTCCCGCATATGCGGTCAGCTCGGTGTGGTAGCTGCCCACCAGCGGCAATCCGAGCGCACGCGCGAGGAGCGCGCCGGCGGCGCCCACGGGACCCGGTGAGCAGACGTGGACGGCGTCGAAGCGCCCGTCGGCGAGGGTCTGCACGGCGGCGGGCAGGCTGGGGACGCCGATGCGCAGGTCGGGGTAGAAGGGCACGTCGATCTCGGCCACGGCCGACAGGCGCCGGTCGACCTCGGGGTCGGTTCCGAGGACCTCGATCTCGTAGCCGGGCACGCCGCGCTGGCGGATCTCGGCGATCGTGCGCGTGACGCCGTGGGTCGAGCCGATGCCGTCGACCATGATCGCCACCCGCGGTGTCTCGCCGTCGCGGGCGCGGCGCTCGCCGGTGCGCTGGGCGAGGCTGCCGGCCCCGGCCGAGTAGGGGATTTCGGCCAGCTTGACCTGCTCGTTCGCGAGGAACGCGGTGGCGGGCGCGTAGGGGATGGCGGCGATGCACGCTTCGAAGATGCCCTCGGCGGCGGCCTGGAGGTCGGCGCCTCCCGCGGCGGCGCCCAGGGCGACGTTCACGGCGCCGCGCAGCTTGCGCTCGTGGACCCGGCAGGCCCGGCGGTAGAGGCCGGCGTGGCTGAAGCTCTCGTCCTGCATCATCGCGAGCAGCCCCTGCTCGTCGAGGTGATCGAGCTCGACCGCGCTCAGCCAGGCGCGCAGCAGGCAGCGCGCGTCATCCGGGGAGAGATCGCCCGCCACGGCGCCGTGGCGCGCGTCGGCCTCCCGCAGCAGGCGGCGCATCATCTCCATCACCCGCAGGGGGTCCGGGCGCGAGGCTGGCGCGCCTGTCGCGTCGAAGCCGAGCGAGCGCACGGCCAGCGCGATCGCGGCGTGGGCCCACTTGGCGGCGCTGCCCTGGGCTCCGCGGGCGAGCACTCTCCCGGCGCGCATGTGCTCCAGGAGCTCCGCGGGGGTGGCGGCCGGCGGCGCTTCCGTGAACGTGCGCCCGATGTCGACCCCCGCGTGGTCGTCTGAGCCGGCGATGCCGATCCCGTCCCTGGTGACGATGTAGGTGGCCGCCGGGCTGTTGAGCTCGGGGGCACGCGCGCCGTTGCGGATCTCCCACACGCCGAACATCTCGGCCAGGCGCCGCCGGTGACGGGCGGTCAGGGGGGCGCCGACCGTGTAGTAGGGGTGGGCGAGCGCACAGGCGATGTTGCGCTCCTGCAGGTAGGCGGCGCACACCTCGACGTCCCCGCGGTGTGCCTGCAGCCAGTCGTGGTCATCCGAGGTGATCCCGAAGCAGAGGACGTGAACGGCCTGTGGCTCGCCGCGGAAATGCGCGGTCAGCTCCTCCGAGACGAAGACGTCGGGGCGGTCTGAGATCTCCAGGACGCCGGCGATCGTGTCGTGATCGGTGATCGTCACGAAGTCCATGCCGCGGCGCTTGGCCAGCGCGTAGACCTCCTCTGGAGGCGTTGCGCACTCGGGCAGGCCCACCGCCCGCTGCACGCCGAGGCGTGACTCCTGCGAGGCGGTCGAGTGGCAGTGCATGTCCGCCCTCGTGTTCTGCGGCGGCTGTGTCGGTATTCCCTCGTCGTTCATACCAAACAGATTTCCCTGCAAAGTGCGGATTTTTGTGACCAAGCCGCAACGATGGTGTGAAGCGACGGTGAACGAGCCGAAGCGTTCGCGGCGCTCGGACTCCGCTCAATGCGGGACCGATGCGCCCAACAGGGCGGCGCCGGCGCCGATCGCCCCGGCCAGCAGGAGCGTGAGGACGACCCCGCGACCGAGTACCAGCAGCGCGACCGCGGCGGCTGCGAGCAGCGCGAGCTGCCAGCCGGCGCGGAAGGCCATCGCCAGCGGCACGGCCGCGCCCAGGATCGCCCCGGCGGCGCACGGGGCGGCGCCTCCCAGGAAGGCCAGCACGCGGCGGTCGACGAGCAGGCGCTCGAAGCGGGCCGCTCCGAGCAGGATGAAGGAGAACGAGGGTGCGAACGCCACGAGCGCGGCGAGCAGGCCGCCCGCGAGGCCGCCCGCCGCGTAGCCGACGGCCGCCACGGTCTGCGTGACCGGTCCGGGCGTCACCTGGCCCAGGGCGACGGCGTTGAGGAACTGGGTGTGGCTCATCCAGTGGTAGGTGCTGACGGCGTCGCTCTGCATCAACGGGACGATCACGAAGCCGCCGCCGAAAGCCAGCGCCCCAACCTTCAACGCCGTCCAGACGAGGGCAACGGTGCCGCCGGGGGCGGCGGCGAGGCCGAGGAGCATCCACGGTTGTGCTCCGGAGAGGAGGCCGAGCAGACGCCGGCCGAGCAGCTCGAGCAGGCCGCATCCGAGCAGCACCAGCACCAGCCACGGACCGGTCAGGGCCGCCGCGAGCGCCCCCAGGAGCGCGTATGCGAGGACCCGTGCTCGCCGTGAGCGGGGGGTCTGGGCCCAGATCGGGCGGGCGATGCCGAGCCCCGCGCGGACGGCCACGGCCGGCACCGCCGCGCCGGCCCCCATGCCGGCGCCGCGCAGCCATGCGGGCGGCGAGCCGGAGAGAAAGAGGACCGAGAGCGCGAGGATCGCGACCAGCCCGGGCAGGATGAAGGACAGACCCCCGAGCAGCGCTCCCCGCGCGCCGCGCAACCGCCAGGCGCAATAGATCGCCAGCTGCGTGGAGGCCGGCCCCGGCAGCAGGTTGGTGGCGGCCAGCGCCCGCTCGAACTGGACGCTGGTCAGCCAGCCGCGTCCGGTGACGCACAGCTCGCGCAGCAGCGCGATGTGCGCGGGCGGCCCGCCGAAGCCGATGCAGCCGATGCGCCCCCACTGGCGCACGATCTCAGCCAGCGGCGGCTCGGCCTGAGTCTCCTGCGGCGCCATCGCCGCAGCGTATGTGCTTCGCCCGGGGGACCGGTCCACCCAATATGCTCTCGCGGCGATGATCAGCCTGCTGGCAGTTCCCCTCGCGTCGGCCCTCAGCTACTTCCAGGCGATAGTCCTGGGTCTGCTGCAGGGCGTGAGCGAGCTCTTCCCGATCTCGAGCCTCGGGCACACGGTGCTGTTCCCCACGCTGTTCGGGTGGAACGAGCTCGTCAAGGCGCAGTCGCAGTCGGAGTCCTTCTGGCTGGCCTTCGTGGTCATGCTCCACGTCGGCAGCGCGCTGGGTCTGCTGGCGTACTACTGGCGCGACTGGGTCGAGATCGTCAAGGCGTTCTTCCACACGCTGGCCACGCGACGGGTCGAGACCCCGACCGAGCGCCTTGCCTGGCTGCTGATCGTCGCGAGCATTCCCGCCGGGATCATCGGACTGGCGCTCGAGCACCAGCTGCGAACGCTCACGGCCAAGCCCGAAGTGGCCGCCGTCTTCCTGATGGTCAACGGGCTGATACTGCTCGCGGCCGAGCGCTTCCGCCGGCGCGCCGAGGTGCGCGAACTCGCGATCCGCGAGGGTGCCAAGCCGGACGGGGCGCGCGAGCTCGCGACGCTCGAGTACCGCGAGGCGCTGGTGGTCGGGGTGGCCCAGTCCACCGCCCTGGTGGCGGGGATCAGCCGCGGCGGGGTGACGATGGGCACAGGCCTCGCGCGGGGGCTTGACCACAGCGACTCGGCGCGCTTCGCCTTCCTGCTCGCCACGCCGATCATCCTCGCCGCCGGGCTCGTCAAGCTCCCGGACCTGTTCGGACATCTCGGCAACGGCATTCGCGGGCAGGCGTTCGTGGCCTGCGCGGTCGCTGCCGTCACGGCCGTGTTCACGGTCCGCTTCCTGGTCCGCTACTTCAAAACCCGCACCCTGACCCCGTTCGCCGTGTACTGCCTGGTATTCGGGCTGGCGATGGTCATCTACACGCAGACCTGATCGCGGCGGCACCGCCGGTCGCTCCTATCCGGGCCTGGGCGCTCGCTCCCGGCTTCTCGAGGCGCTTGCACCATCATTAGGCCGATGCCCGCTCCGAGAACCCCGCCAAAGATGTTCGAGACGCGCAGCCAGGCCTGGAAGGAGGTGGGGCTGCTGCGCCAGATCAATCCCCGCGTGGTCAAGCGCGCGCGCCTGGAGGCGCTGGTGCTGCTGCCGCTGTTCGTGGGCATCGTGGTCCTCTACGACCACCGCGTCAGCCTGTTCGGCACGAAGGTGGCGGCCGTGGCGGGACACGGGGCGGGGATGAGGCACGGCGTGTATGTGCAGGCTCTCGCCGGTCATCCCGCGGAAATGAGATTGGAAAAAGCGCTGGACACCCCGATCACGGTCGTGACCGTCATCGCCCTGGTGATCCTGGGGTGGGCGATCGCACGCGACGTCGGCCGCGGCCTCGGGCCGCCGCTGTTCCGGCGCCTGGACCCGGCCACGGCCGGCACGGTCGGGTTCCTGATCCGACTGGCCACGGTCGTGCTCGCGCTGCTGGTGGCGCTGCGGGTCGCGGGGATCGAAGCGAAAACCCTGGCCCTCGGCGGCGCGTTCACGGCGGTGATCTTCGGGCTGGCCGCCCAGCAGACGCTGGGGAACCTGATCGCGGGAACGGTCCTGCTCAGCGCGCGTCCATTTCGAGTCGGCGAGCGCGTGCGCCTGCAGGGCGGCGGGCTCGCGGGCCAGGTCGAGGGCACGGTCAGCTCGCTGGGCCTGCTCTACACCACGTTCGCCACCGGCGATGACGTGGTGATGGTTCCCAACAGCGTGGTGCTCAACGTGGCGATCCTGCCGCTGCGCGAGCCCGAGGCGGTCAACCTGCGTGCACGCCTGCGCGCGGGCATGAGCCCCGGGGACCTGCAGGAGGTCCTCGAGAAGTCGTTGCAGACACCGATGCGCGGCGCGCCCCGCATCACCCTGGAGGAGCTCGACGGGGAGGAGGTCGTCGTCCGCATCGCCGCCACGCCGCGCGTGGCCAGCCAGGGTCGTCAGCTGGCCAGCGAGCTGCTCGGGATCGTCTCGCGCGAGACGCGACCGCGCGAGACCACGCCGTAGCGCAGGAACAGGTAGGAGCCGCTCTGCAGCACACCGCGCAGCTCGAGCTCGACCGGAGGCTCGAGCTCGGCCCCGGCGAGGATGCGCAGCGCCTCCCCGCCCGCGGGCTCGCCCCCGGCGAGAGTGGGGGAAACGGACAGGAACAGCTCATCGAGGAGACCGGCGGCGAGCAGCTGACAGGAGAGGTGCGGGCCTCCCTCGCACAGCAGGCTGCGCACGCCGAAGCGCTCGCCCAGCTCGAGGAGCGCGGCGGGGAGGTCCAGGCGCCCCTCGCGCTCGGCGCGCACGTAGTCCACGTGCGCGCGACTCCTCGGCAGGCTCGCCGCCGAGCTGGTGAGGATCGCCACGCGCGCGGATGGCTCGCCCAGCAGCGGGATGTCCTGATCGAGCGCCAGGCGACCGGAGACGATGCAGGCCAGAGGCTCCTCGCTGAGGCCTCGCTCTGCTCGCAGCCGCCGCCTCGAGGGGTCGGAGATCATGCGCCCGTAGCGCTCGGCCCGCACCGTCCCCGCCCCCACGAGGACACCGTCGACCGCCGTCCTCAGGCCGTGAAAGAGCGCACGGTCGGCCGGCCCGCTGATCGGCCCCGAGCGCCCTGAGACGGTCGCCCGACCGTCGACCGTCGCGACCATGTTGAGCAGCACGTGCGGTCGCCCAGCGGGCGCGGAGGGGCGCCGCCATAGCCCGAGATCCTCCACGATCTGCTCGACCGTGCCGGGATCCCCGGGGGCGAGAAGGCGGCTCAAACGCAGCTGTTCGTCGGCGGCCACGCTCGAATGCCCGCTCGCCTGCCCGCTCATGGGACCCAGCCTAGCTGCGCGTGCAGCGATCGCGGCCGTCGCGGGCGGGGATCGATTCGCAACATTCCCACAACACGTGAGGATGGCTACGTGCTACGGTCGTGCGTGAATGGCCGGCAAAGACCGGCGAAAGTAGTGCAAGCGCTCGCAGGTCGAAGCTTCGAGAAGCATCCTCCGCGTAGCAGCACGCACATACCGTGGAGGAGTTCGCACAATGCCTACTGGCACCGTAAAGTGGTTCAGCGACGACAAGGGGTTCGGCTTCATCACCCCCGATGACGGCGACAAGGACCTCTTCGTACACCACACCGGGATCAACGGCGAGGGCTACCGCTCTCTGCAGGAGGGCGCCAAGGTCTCCTATGACCCGGAGCAGGGCGACAAGGGCCCCAAGGCCGTAAACGTCCAGACGATCTAGAGCGCTTCAGCGACAGATCAGCTTTGCGAGGGCTCGCTTCGGCGAGCCCTCTGCGTTTGGGGGCGGATAATGTGGCGGGCGTCCAGCATGTCCTCCGGCGACGCCACCACCGTTCCCCTCCGACCGACGCCGCTGGACGGCCTCAGAAGCCGCCTGGCGCGCCGTCTCGGCGGCGGGCGCGTGGGGGCGGCGGAGAGCGCGGGCACGGGCATCCGCACGGGCGCCCTGGCGATGGGCGCGATCGTCGCGCTGAGCCTGCTGGTGGTGGTGATGGCGGCCGACCGCCCGAGCCTGCTCACGCCCACGACCCACACGAACTACTTCCCGCACTGGATGGCGGGTCCGCTCGGTGGTCTGTGGCCCGGGTTGACACACAACGGCACGACGCTGAAGTACCTCTTCAGCGGCGCCATCGTGCTCATGTACCTCGGCTACGTGCTCGTGCTGCGCTCGGCGCCGCGACTGCCGCTGCGCTGGATCGTGGCGGCGATCCTGGCCGTGCATGTGATCTTCCTGCTCTCACCGCCGCTGGCGCTGACCGACCTCTTCAACTACGTCAACTACGGGCGCATGGAGGTGGTGCACCACCTCAACCCGTACACGACGATCCCGATCTCGGAGCCGCACAACGACCCCAGCTACATCCTCAGCAACTGGCATCAGCTGCTGAGCCCCTACGGGCCGCTGTTCACGCTGCTGACCTTCGCGGTCGTGCCGCTCGGGGTGGCCGGCTCGTTCTGGGCGCTGAAGGGAATCCTCGCGTTGGCCAGCCTCGCCATGATCTTCCTGGTCTGGCGCTGCGCGCAGATGCTCGGGCGCAACCCGCGCGCCGCGATCGTGCTCGTGGGGTTGAACCCGATCGTGCTTGTGTGGGGGCTGGGGGGTGACCACAACGACTTCCTGATGCTGGCGTGCATCATGCTCGGCTTCTATCTGCTGCTCCGCGGGCGCGAGGACCCCGCTGCGGGGCAGGCCGCCGTGCAGCCGGCTTCGCACTCGCCAGTGCGTGCGAAGCGCCCAACGATGCTCGACATACGGGGATGGCTGCTCCCGCTCTCGGCGACCGACATGGGTATCGGCGGCGCGTTCGTGCTCGCCATCGCCATCAAGGCCTCGGCGGCGGTGCTGCTCCCGGTCATGCTGGCGGGCCTGCTGCGCACCCCGCGCAGGCTGGTGCAGGTGATCGTCGGGATGATCCTGGCGGGCGTGGTGGCGGGAGCGCTGAGCCTGGCGGCCTTCGGTTTGCACATCCCCGACCTGAGCACCCAGGGCAGCCTCGTGACCAACGAGAGCATCCCCAACCTCATCGGCCTCGCGGTGGGGGCGGGCGGCGAGAGCACTGACCTGCGCCTGCTGATGAGCGTCGTCCTGATCGCGTCCGTGGCCGGCTGCTGCTGGATGGCATGGCGTCGACGGGACACGATCACCGCCTCGGGCTGGGCGAGCGTCGCGCTGCTGCTGACGCTCAGCTGGGTGCTGCCCTGGTACGTGCTGTGGATACTGCCGCTGGCGGCGTTGTCGACGTCGCGCAGGCTGCGCACGAGCGCCCTGGTGATCGGCGCCTATCTGATCGTCGCCTGGGCGCCGGTCTCGGGGCTGTTGTGGAACGCGATCGGCTTCCACCCCGAAAAGACGTCCCTCGGACGCCTGCACCAGCGTTACGTCCGAGAGCTCTTGAACTGACGGTGCCCGGAGCGGATCAGGTGCTGCGTATGTCCTCGACCCGGCACGGCACATCGCGATCCAGGATCTCCGGATCTCCGCTCAGCAGGGTCAGGTCGCGAGCGCGGGCTGTGGCGATCGCGAAGCAGTCGGCGAGCGCGATCGGCATTATCGCCTTCAGGCGCGCCGTCTCAACCATCAACGCGGTGCCCGGCAGATCCAGCTCGATCGTCCGGCGCATCTCCGTGAGCACCTCGTCCGCTTCGCTACGACCGTGGTCTCGCTCGACCCGGTAGTAGACCTCGACGGCGTTCACCCAGCTCATGAGTGGCCTGGCGGCCACGACCTGCTCGAGGCGCCGGTATGCCGGCTCCTCGCCATCGAGCCAGGCCAGAACCGCCCACGAGTCAAGGCAGAAGCTCAACGCGGCTCACGGGCGCGATCCTCGAGCAGGCGCTGAGCCATGCCGGTCAGGGCGAAGCGGCCGCCCAGCCCTTGCCCACGCCGCGCGGCCTTGATGCTGACGCGCTCGCCATCCATCTCGAACTCCACGTCTGCACCCGGCAGCAGCCCTGCGCGCTCGCGCATCTCCTTGGGGATCACCACTTGACCCTTTGCGCCTACGCGATGAGTCATACCTGTGCAGTATAACCCTAGTCGCCGTCGGTCCCGGGCGGGCGGCGCTCGAGCTTGCGCTGGGCGGCCCGTCGCTTCTCCGCCAGCCTGCGGGCACGCGAGGCGCCGGTGGGGCGGGTGGGGCGGCGAGGGGGGGAGACGGTGAGCGCGGTCTCGATCCGCTCGGCCAGGCGCGCCAGGGCGAGATCGCGGTTGCGCGCCTGGGAGCGCTCATCCTGGGCCATTGCCACCAGCCGCGGCCCGACGCGGTCGAGCAGCCGAGCTCGCTGCGTCTCGCTCAGAGACGGCGAGCCCACGACGTCGAAGACGGCCTCGACACGGGATGCGGTGACATTGGCGTGCTGGCCTCCAGGGCCCGAGGGGCGGCTCGTGCGCATCGTGATCTCGGCGAGCGGGATCTCGAGGCCGCCCTTCACGCGCAGGAGCTTGTGCTGGCCGATCTGCGATCGGTCGATCTCCGGCCGCTCGTCAGCCTCGCTGCCTGAAGGCGCCGGCACGACGGCTCACTTCGCCTGCTCTGAGGAGAGGTCGTGGAGCGCTTTGACCCGCTGCTCCTCGCCCTCGGGCACGCGCCCGTCGCGGCCGACATAGCCGTCCTTGCCCCCGGCGCACAGGTAGACGGCGTCCTCCTCGCCGACGTTTCGGATCTTGCGGACGGTGGCGGCATCCACGCGCGCCATGCCACCGGCGCCGAGCCGCTGCGCCGAGCCGTCGCCGAACTCCATCTCGATGACCCCGCGGTGAACGAAGTAGAGCTCCTCCTGGACGTCGTGGTAGTGGAAGCCCGTTTCCAGTCCCGCTGGCAGGACGATCGCGTTGACGCCGAAGGCGGTCACGCCCAGCCCCTTGCGCACCTTGCGAAAGCCGCGTCCCTCGCCCAGGTCCTCGAGGTGGGCGACGGCATAGCCCTCCCCCCGGGTCACGGCCGGGTAGTCCTTCGAAGCCTCCATCTGCATCCTCCTCTAATGGTCCGCCACGGTGCCGCTCTCCGGGGAGAGCGGCCGGCCCTCGCTCGCCCAGCGGGCGAGGCCTCCGGACATGGAGTATGCCTCGAAGCCGGCCGCACGGAACGCCTGTGCGGCCATGTCCGAGCGCCCCCCCACGCGGCAGTAGAAGACGACCGGGCGCCCACGATCGACGCTCGCGGCCTGGGATGAGAGCTCGACGAGGCCGATCAGGCGGGTGCCCTCGATGTGCCCGGCCTCGTGCTCGTAGGGCTCGCGCACGTCGATCAGCTGCAGGTCGGGATCCTCTCCCAACCACTGCTGGACCCGCGCGGGGTCGATGTCTGTCGACTTCTCAGCGCTCATGAGCTACGAGCCTACTAGCGCCGCCATGCACATCCGGCGCTCAGCAGTAGGTGCGCTCAACAGCGTGCGTATCGTATAACAATGGTTATACGCAAGCCGCGCGAGGGATGGTGATACCGATAGGGGGAGATCCAAACTCTCGAACCCGCGCCGGGGGGTCGCGTGAGCGCCGCGAAGCGGGCGTCTCATCACTAGGATCAACGGCATGGAGGCGGTCAGCGACGTCTACACGATCCCGCGGGAGCACCTCGACTTCTGCGCCACGATCGGACAGATAGCACGCGAGCGGATCGCGCCGCGCTCGGCTGAGATCGACGAGCGCGCGGAATACCCCTGGGACGTCCGCAAGGTGCTCGCCGAGCAGGACATCCTGGGTCTGCCGTTTCCGAGCGAGTACGGAGGCACGGGCACGGGCACGCTGATGCTGAACATGGCCGTCGAGGAGATCGCCAAGGTGGATGCGGCCTGTGCTCTGATCCTGATGGTGCAGGAGCTCGGCACGCTGCCGATCCAGCTGTTCGGAAGCGATGATCTGAAGGAGCGCTTCCTGCCCAAGTGCGCAACCGGCGAGTGGTCTCCCGCCTTTGCCCTGTCCGAGCCCGAGGCCGGCTCGGACCCGGCCGGCATGAAGACCACGGCCGTCAGGGACGGCGATGAGTGGGTGATCAACGGCACCAAGAACTGGATCACCAACCTCGGCATCGCCGACTTCTACATCTGCTTCGCGGTCTCAGACCGCGAGAGCCGCCGCCTGACCGCCTTCGTCGTCGAGGCCGACCGCCCCGGCTTCAGCGTGGGCAAGCTCGAGCACAAGCTGGGCATCAGGGCCTCGCCCACCGGCCAGCCGATCTTCGATGAAGTGCGTGTCCCTCACGAGAACGTGATCGGTGAGGTCGGAAAGGGGCTCTCAGTCGCGCTCGGCACGCTCGAGCGCACCCGCCTGGGGGCCGCGGCGCAGGCCGTGGGGATCGCCCAGGGCGCCACCGACTACGCGGTCGCCTACGCGCGCGAGCGCAGGCAGTTCGGCAAGGCGATCAACGAGTTCCAGGCGATCCAGTTCAAGCTGGCCGACATGGAAACACAGACGGCCGCTGCCAGAGAGCTCCTCTACAAGGCGTGCGCGATGGCCGATCAGCGTCACCCGCAGCGCGCGAAGTACTCCTCGATGGCCAAGGTCTTCGGCTCGGACACGGCGATGGCGGTGACGATCGAGGCGATTCAGGTCCTGGGGGGCTACGGTTACGTGAAGGAGTATCCGGTCGAGCGCATGATGAGAGACGCCAAGATCACCCAGATCTACGAGGGCACCAACGAGATCCAGCGTCTCGTGATCGCCCGCACCCTCAAATAGGACTCTCTCCGCCCGGCGATGCGCGAGCCACAGCCTCCCGGAGCCTCCAGTCACCTGCGCCGCGTCGGCGTGGCCGCCCTGATCGCGATGTCGGCTGGACTGGTCGTGCTCGTGGTCAGCCAGGGGTTCAGCTCGATCGGGGCGGTGCGGGCGCTCGAGGACATCGCCCTCGGTGTGATCGTGGCCGCGGCCCTGATGGGCAGCGTCGCCTTCGTGGCCGTGCGCCTGGCCGGCTGGCGCGAACCGGAGTCTGAGGCCGAGTTCGAAGAGATCGTGCGCCACTCCGAAGCGCTGGCGCGGGACGGGTTGGCCGTCGCCCCCGATGAAAGCTACTTCCTCGAGCTCGATCCGCTCGATGACGAGGACTTCGAGGAGCTTGTGCGCGACGCCCTCGACGACCTGCCCGACCTGCTGCGAAACGCGCTCGCCCACGTGGCCGTGGTGATCTCCGACGGCGGTCGCCGGCGCGGCGCCTACGGCCTATACCAGGGCGATGGCGCCACCCGCGACAACTATCACGATCGGATCGTGATCTTCCGCGACACGCTGCGCCGCGACTTCGGCCACGACCCCGATCTCCTGCGCGACCAGGTCACGCGCACGGTCCGGCACGAGCTCGCCCACCACGTCGGCTTTGACGAGCTCGGCGTCTCGCGCCTCGATCTATAGCCGTTCCCATAGGATTCCCGGCCTCGCGCCAACCGGTGGCATGAAGCCGCCCGCGCGAACCATCGACCAAGAGGAGAAGAGCCCTACATGCCTGAAGCCGTGATCGTCGACGCCATCCGCACGCCCATCGGACGGGCGATCAAGGGATCGCTCAAATCAGTCCGCGCGGACGACCTGGCGTCGATCCCTCTGAAAGCGATCCTGGAGCGCAATCCCCAGCTGGACTCGAGCACGATCGTCGACGTGATGATGGGCTGCGGCTTCGCCGAGGGCGAGTCGGGCTACAACATCGGCCGCAACGCCTCGCTGCTTGCCGGCATCGACTTCCACGTGCCCGGAACAACGGTCAACCGCTTCTGCGCCTCCTCGCTGCAGACGGCGCGCATGGCCTTTCACGCGATCAAGGCGGGAGAGGGCGACACCTACATCGCCGCCGGCGTCGAGGCCGTCTCGCGGGCGGGCGAAAGCGCTCCGTTCGAGTTCCACCACGAGCTGGACGGCTCGGAGGGCTCGATGTACAACGTCTACATCCCGATGGGTCTCACGGCTGAGAACGTGGCGGAGCAGTACAACGTCAGCCGCCAGGCTCAGGACGAATGGGCCGTCATCTCCCAGGCGCGCGCCGTGGAGTCGCAGACCTCCGGGCACTTCGACCGGGAGATCGTGCCGGTGACGGCGCCCGCGCACAAGGACAAGGACCGCGAGGGCAACGAGATCGACGTGCCCGAGCAGGTGGTCAGGAAGGACGACGGCCCGCGCGCGGGTACGACGCTCGAGAAGCTCGGCGCCCTGCGCCCGGCGTTCAAGGAGGGCGGCACGGTGACTGCCGGCAACGCCTGCCCGCTCAACGACGGGGCGGCGGCGCTCTTGATCATGTCCGAGGAACGCGCCCGTGACGGCGGCTTCACGCCGAAGGCGCGGATCATCGCCTCGACGGTCACGGCGATCCGCCCCGAGGTCATGGGCATCGGGCCGATCCCGGCGATCAAGCAGCTGCTCAAGAACACGGGAATGTCGATCGGCGACATCGACATCGTCGAGATCAACGAGGCGTTCGCCGCCCAGATCGTGCCCTGCAGGGAAGAGCTGGGGATCGACGAGGAGAAGCTCAACCCGTTCGGCGGGGCGATCGCGCTGGGGCACCCCTTCGGGATGACGGGCGCGCGCATCATGACCACGCTCCTGAACGGCCTGGAGGCTCGCGAAGGGACCTACGGCATCGAGTCCATGTGCGTTGCCGGCGGCATGGGCATGGCGATGCTGGTCGAGCGCCTGTAGCGCTGCGCTCGCGCTACCCCCGCGCCTGAAGCTGCCCCAGGCGCGGGGGGGGG
>Ga0207927_1000032_pt1 | contig 57398 bp, 53 predicted proteins | sample NGESurdeep072012_2_FD_184456 | JGI IMG/M metagenome (GOLD analysis project Ga0207927, IMG submission 184456) | Arctic peat soil microbial communities from Barrow, Alaska - NGEE Surface sample 210-2 deep-072012 (SPAdes) | ecosystem: Environmental > Terrestrial > Soil > Wetlands > Peat ... | reverse complement strand
GGACATCGCGACCGGTCGTTAGTGCTGTTGATGTATCGGCATGGACTACGCGTCAGTGAGGCGATCAGCCTGCGCTGGAAGCAGTTTGACCTCAAGGCAGGATTGTTCGCAGTCCAGCGCTTGAAGAATGGCGTGCCCTCGACGCACCCACTGCGAGGTCCCGAACTGCGGGCTTTGCGACAGCTACGGCGCGAATGGCCGGACAGCCCTTACCTCTTCATCTCCGAGCGCGGCGGCCCGATGACTGCGAGCAATGTGCGCAAGCTCGTGACCCGCACCGGCCTTGCAGCCAAACTGCCGTTTCCCATCCACCCGCACATGCTCCGCCACGCCTGCGGCTTCAAGCTCGCCAATGAGGGTCACGACACCCGATCACTGCAGCACTATCTCGGCCACAAGAATATCGCGCATACGGTGCGCTATGCCGACCTGGCACCGGATAGATTCAAAAGATTCTGGAGAGACTGAGTTGATCACTCCAAAGACCGGAAGGTCCGGTGCCGACTGCCTTGACCCCCATCACCGCCTAGAAGGCGAAGTGGTCACTCGTTGGTCACTCAAGATAAGCGGCTGGTGATCGTCTAACGGCAAGTGATTGATTTAATTGCGCGCCCGGACGGATTCGAACCGCCGACCACCTGGTTCGAAGCCAGGTGCTCTATCCAGCTGAGCTACGGGCGCGTTGCGGCAAGTTTAGCCGAAAGTTCGCGACACCTTTGTATTGGATGGCGAGCGCGGCGCGGAACTGAATCGATCGGCGATCAGGACTGCTCTTTGGGCGGTGGCAAGAGATTGACCAACAGCACCCGTAGCCCCCAGTTCGCCACCTTCGGATCGTACTGCCAGATCTGCACATAGGCATGGGTGCTGCGCTTGTTGCTGTCGGCGAGTTCGCCGACGGAATACATCAAGCTTGCATCGGCCGATCGACCGCGAGCCACACCTTTCCAAGTTCCCTTGATGGGATGTTCGTTGAGATACTCGTTGGCCGCCCCTGCCCCGCCGATTGGCGATTGCCCATCCGTGAAGAATACAAAATCAACATCGCGGCCGTAGGTGCGCAGCGCTGCGGCAACTCCGTCGCGTCGCGCGGTGTCTTGGAAATCGCTCACCGCATGACCCGCGGCGTCTTGCGCAACGAGATTTGCCGGAGGCTGTTCGGTCGCGCTCACCGCCGCCTGGCCCGGCAGCAGATTAGGCTCGGCTATCTTCGGCATCGCGTGCGAAATTCCGCCGTCGATTTGCACGTGCCATTGGCACGCCACGTCGCGCTTCCAAATGGTCAGAAAATGCCCATAAAGCTTTTTGCCGCTATCGAAATTCGTGTAGACCCAAGGTCCGGCGGTAAAGCCGAGATCCCCGCTCGGCGCGACGTCGCCGATGGCCGGATACCACTCAAGGGTGTTCTTGCTCTCCTTGGCGGCTTGGTAGATCGGGCGACCCGGCGCAGGGGCCGGATTCAGCACCCAGGAATCCTCGGCCAGATATTCCAGAAAGGCACCGGCCACCGAGGTTTGCGCCTTTTGGCCGAACGCATATTCGGCCTCGAGCATCGCCTTGAGCGCGGCGCGCATGGTCGCGCAGGCCGCCGGACCCTTCTGCTCGGCCGCGGGCGCACCAAAGGCGATGCTCGTGAGCGTCAGCAGCGCAAACGCGGCAGTGCCCAGGCTGGCTTTGCGCATCGATAACTCCAACAAAATGCGATGGCGGCTCGCAGTATGGCCGCTTGGCTGGGCTATTACCCTGATCGATCAAGCTCATGGATCCGCCAAGCTACTGCGCCAGGTCGCCAGGGCGTCCAACTGCCGCATAATAGACCATATAATCAGTAACTTATGCAGCTATCGGGGAACGCTGGCGGCCTTACGCCCTTGGCCGTAAGATCGCATTGCTACCGATAAACGTTCGCACCGATAACTAGAGGACTCCCGATGAAGGCTTGGATACCGCTTATGCTGCTGGTTTCTGTACTTGGCTCCGTCGCTCATGCGCAGCCGACTTGCACTTATCCGCGCGCGCCCGACGCGATCCCCGACGGCGCCACGGCGACGAAGGAACAAATGATTGCCGCCAAAAACGACGTCAATCGATACAACACCGACATGAATGCCTACTTGGATTGCATCAAGCAGGCACTCGATGCCGCGACGCCCAAGGATCCGTCCAAGCTCTCGGCCGACGAAAAGAAGAAAGCTCTGGATCAGGAGAAGATGCTGACCCAGAAAAATAACTCTGCGGTTGACGAACTTCAGGCGGTGGTTGGACGTTTCAATGAACAGCTGAAGGCTTATAAGGCCGCACACACACCTTGAAGCGGGTCGCGGCGGATCACGTCTGTCGCGATTTTTTTAAACTATGCAGGCTGGCATGCTTATCACACCGCGTCTGGCCGAAGAGGCGATCAACTCTCGGCTGACGTGTCTACCCATCGAATCACTGCCGCTGACGCAGTGTATCGGGGGGACACTGCGGGAAAATATATACGCCGAGCGAGATCAGCCGCCCTTCGATCGCGTCACGATGGATGGGATAGCGGTGGATAGCGAGTCGCTGCGCCGCGGCGTGCGCCGCTTTCGCATCCAAGCCACCCAACCGGCCGGTTCGCCGGCGATCAGGCTAACCCGAGATGACGCCATCGAAGTGATGACCGGCGCCATCCTGCCGCTCGACAGCGATTGCGTGGTGCCGATCGAGCAGTATCAGGTCGAGGATGGCATCGCGTCGCTGAAATCGACGGCGGTTTCGACTCCCTATCACAATGTGCACCGCCGCGGCAGCGACAGCCGCCAGGGGACCCTGCTCCTCAAGACCGGCAGGTTATTGCGCGCGCCGGAAATCGCCGTCGCCGCGTCGGCCGGCATGGCGCGGGTACGAGTGAGCAGCCAGCCGGCGATCATGATCGTCTCCACGGGCGATGAATTGGTCGAGCCCGGGGATCCGATCGCCGAATACCAGGTGCGCCGCTCCAATGCCTATGCGGTCTCCGCGGCGTTGCGCACGCGCGGCTTCGGTCGCGTGGGCGATGACCATGTACCGGATGACGAACATCTGCTACACGAGCGGTTGGCCCTGCATCTGACCACCCATGAAGTCGTGATCCTGAGCGGCGGCGTATCGATGGGCCGATTCGATCTCGTGCCCAAGGTGCTGGCGCAGCTGGGGGTGCAGCAAATTTTTCACAACATTGCGCAGCGTCCGGGAAAACCCATGTGGTTTGGAATCGGCCCGCAGGGGCAATCGGTGTTCGGATTGCCGGGCAACCCCGTTTCAACCTTGGTGTGCCTCATCCGGTACGTGATTCCCGCGATTGCCGAAGCCATGGGCACGTGCCGCACCGCGCCCGAACGCCTGGCCTTGGCGGCTCCGGTCACGTTCCAGCCGCCGCTCACGTATTTCCTCCCCGTCGCCGTCGAGCATGACGACTGGGGGCGCCCCTGGGCCACACCGCGACCGCCGAACGGCTCGGGAGATTTTTTGAGCCTGGCCGGCACCGACGGCTTCGTCGAGCTTCCCCCCGGCCCGAATACCTACCCGAAGGGCTTCGTCACCAGCATGTATCGCTGGTGAGCTGAGAAACATGAAACAAGCATCCAACGTCCGCGACATTTTGGGCGCCGGTAATCCCGTCGATCGCCTCGGGCGGCCGCTGCACGATTTGCGCATTTCCGTGATGGATCGCTGCAATTTCCGTTGCCCCTACTGCATGCCGAAGGAGCAATTCCACGAGCACTACCGGTTCTTGAAGTCGCAGGAACGCCTGTCATTCGATGAGATCGTGCGTCTCGCACGGCTGTTCGGCAGCCTCGGGGTGCGCAAGCTCCGTCTCACCGGCGGCGAGCCGTTGTTGCGCGCGAATCTGGCCGATCTGATCGGCGACCTGACCGGCATACCGGAAATCGAGGACATCGCGCTCACCACCAACGGCGTGCTGCTCGCGCAGCACGCGGTCGACTTACACGCCAACGGCTTGAGGCGGGTCACCGTGAGCTTGGACACGCTCGATAAGGACATCTTCGCCCGCATGAGCGGCGGATTCGGTGCGCTCGAACAGGTCTTGCACGGCATCGATGCCGCGATCGCCGCCGGACTCTCGCCGGTGAAGATCAACGCGGTCATCGAGCGCGGCATCAACGATCATGGAACGCTCGATCTTCTGGAACGGTTTCGCGGGATGCCCGTGATCGTGCGGTTCATCGAGTTCATGGACGTCGGCAACCGCAATGAGTGGCGTCCGGATACCGTGGTCCCGTCGCGCGAGCTGGTCGCGCGCATCAAAGCGCGCTGGCCGATGCACCCGATCGCCGAGAATTACCGCGGCGAGGTGGCGCAGCGCTGGCGCTTCGACGACGGCATGGGCGAAGTGGGATTCATTTCCTCGGTGTCGCAACCCTTCTGCGGAACCTGCAGCCGGGCGCGCTTGTCCTCCGAAGGCAAGTTCTATACCTGCCTGTTCGCGACCCACGGACTCAATTTACGCGACGCGCTGCGCAGCGGCGCGACCGATGCCGACTTGCTGCAAATGATCCGCGGCACCTGGCTCGAACGCACCGATCGCTACAGCGAGCAGCGCGATGAGCTGCGGCAAGCCCGCAATCCCGCGGAGCAGAAGATCGAGATGTACTACATCGGCGGCTGAACATCATGACGTTTTCACATCTGGATGCCGAGCGGCGCCCCACCATGGTCGACGTCGGCGACAAGGCGGTCAGCGAGCGAACCGCAATCGCCGAGGCGCGTGTGCTGTTTCCCTCGAGTGTCGCCGCGGCGCTGCGCGAGAGCGGTCTGCGCTCGGCCAAGGGGCCGATATTCGATACCGCCATCGTGGCGGGAGTCATGGGCGCCAAGCGCACCCACGAGTTGATTCCGTTTTGTCACCCGCTCGGGTTGGAGAGTTGCCGCATCGCCATCGAGTTGGAGGGCGATGCCGCGGTGATTCGCTGCACGGTGAGCGTGCATCACAAAACCGGCGTTGAGATGGAGGCGCTCACCGGCGCCAGCGTGGCTGCGCTTACCGTATACGATATGTGCAAGGCCTTATCGCACGACATCGTGATCAGCGAGGTTCGCTTGCTCTCCAAGGCCGGCGGCAAGAGTGATTACCTGCGCGAGGCCGCGCGTTGACCGGGCCCGCGGCAATACCCGCGCCCGCCCCCGTGTTCGGACTGATTCTCGCCGGGGGTTCGAGCTCGCGCATGAAGCGCGATAAGGCGGCGCTCCTGTATCAAGGCGAGAGCCAGCTCGATCGCGCCTGCGCGCTCGCAGGCCGGCACGTGGGCCGGGTGTTCGTCTCGGTCCGCGCCGGCCAGGACACGGATCCGGTGCGCGCGCGCCGGCCGCTGATCATCGATTCCGTCGCGGGCGGCGGCCCCATCGTCGGCGTTCGTTCGGCGCTCGCGGCACATCCGGACGCCGCGTGGCTGGTGCTCGCCTGCGATTTACCGTTCTTGAGCGACGCCGCGCTTAGCTATCTGTTGGCCGAACGCGACCCAAGCCTCATGGCCACCGCGTATCGCAGCGCACACGACGGCCTGCCCGAGCCTCTGTGCGCCGTGTGGGAGCCGAGGGCCGCGAACGAGCTAGCCACATACCAGGCAGGAGGCGGCAGCTGTCCGCGCAAGTTTTTGATGCATCGCGCCGTGAAAATTCTTGAACCCCCGGATCGACAGGCACTCGATAACGTCAACACGCCCGAGGAATACGCGCATGCCCTGCGGTTGCTCGACTCCGGTGCCGAGGCCAATCCCATGCAGCTCAAAATTCAGTATTACGCCCTGATGCGCGAGCAGGCAGGCCGCTCCGAGGAAACGGTCGAAACTGAAGCGGCCACCGCGGCCGATCTGTACTCGGAGTTGCAGGCGCGCTATGGCTTCACCTTGTCGCGTGAACAGTTGAAAGTGGCCGTCAACAGCGAATTCTCCACCTGGTCGCGTAAATTGGTCTCCGGCGATGCCGTAGTGTTCATACCGCCGGTGGCGGGCGGCTGATGCGCTTTCGTTTCGCGCACTCGGCCATCGATACGGCTGCGGCGCGGCTCGAGTTGCTCGATCCCGGCGCCGGCGGCTACGTGAGCTTCGAGGGCTGGGTACGCGATCACAACGAGGGACAGGAGGTCACTCGGTTGGAATACGAGGCTTTCGAAGAATTGGCGGTGAAGGAAGGCGAACGCATACTTGCAGAAGCGCAAAATCGCTTTCCGATCAGACGCGCCTTGTGCATCCACCGCGTGGGCTCGTTGGATTTGACCGACATGGCGGTATGGGTGGGCGTGAGCTCGGTGCATCGCGGCGAAGCCTTCGATGCCTGTCGGTTCATCATCGATGAGGTCAAACACCGGGTCCCCATCTGGAAGAAGGAACACTATCGGAACGGCGACTCGGGCTGGGTGAACTGCGAGCGCTGTGCGGCCTCGCCGCCGCATTCCCGCGGACACGAGGCTGCGGTGTAGCGACTCCGATGCAGCCCGACTATTCACGGCAAGTACTTCTCAAGGAAGTGGGTCCGGCCGGCCAGGCCAAATTTGCGCGCAGCCGCGTTCTGATCGTGGGAGTCGGCGGCCTGGGCAGCCCCGTGTTGCAGTACCTGGCGGGCGCCGGTGTCGGATTTTTGGGATTGGTCGACGCCGATACTCTGCACGCCAGCAATCTGCATCGACAACCGATATATGCGCGGGATCGGGTCGGCGAAATGAAGGTCCAATTGGCCGCGAGTGCGGTCGCGAAGCAAAATCCCAGCGTGCGGGTTGAAACTCATGCCGCGCGTCTCACGGCCGACAACGCGCTCGATATGATTCGCGCCCACGACATCGTCGTCGACTGCAGCGACAATTTCCGCACCAAGTTTCTGATCAACGATGCGGCGGTGCTCGCGCAGCGGCCGGCCGTGTTCGCAAGCGTCTATCAATACGAAGGCCAACTGCAGGTCTACAAACCGGAGCCGAGGCATGCCTGTCTGCGCTGCGTGTGGCCGGATGCGACGGCCGACGGCGTGGTCGGCAACTGCGCCGAAGCGGGCGTGCTCGGGCCGGTGCCGGGCACCTTCGGCGCGCTGCAGGCGTTGTTGACGCTCAAAATCCTATTGGGCATGCCGGGCCAGCTCGAGGGCGAGCTCTTGTTGTTGGATTTCATGAATTTTTCCAGCGTCAAAATCCAGGCGCCGCGCCGCCCCGAGTGCATCGCACCGCGCTGCGCGCTCATTCGTGAACTGCCGCCCGAAGATGCCGCCATCGAGATGCGCTTCGCCTCGCTCGGCGCCGCGGCACAGCACCGGCTCGAATTGATCGATATCCGCTCGGCCGAGGAATTCGCCGCGGCGCCCACCCCTGCCAGGCACATCCCCATGCCCACGCTGCTCGCCAACCCCAAGCTGTTGAGCCCCGGGGTCGAGTACCTTTTTATTTGCGCATCGGGCAAGCGCAGCCTCGCCGCCGCCCGCGCGCTGCGCCAATCCGGACTCCGCGTGCATTCGCTTGCCGGCGGGCTGCAGGCGCTGGCGCCCGGTGATCGGTAGCGTGCGCTTCCAAAGCAAATTGCCGGATGTCGGCACCACCGTATTCACGGTGATGTCGCGCCGTGCACAGGAGGAAGGCGCACTCAACATCGGACAAGGATTTCCGGACTATCCCATCGATCCACGCCTCGGCCAGTCGCTCATCGAAACCATCGCCGAGGGGCGGAATCAATACGCTCCGATGGAGGGCGTGATCGAGCTGCGCGAGCAGATTGCGCGAAAGATCCATGCGAGCTATGCCATCCAAGTCGATCCGCGGGCGGAAATCACCGTCACCTGCGGCGGCACCGAGGCCTTGTACGATTCGATTCAAGCCGTGATCGGCCGCGGCGATGAGGCCATCATCTTCGATCCGGCGTACGACGCCTACGAGCCCGCGGTCCGCTTGGCGGGCGGCCGCTGCATCCGAATCCCGATGGCGCCGCCCGAGTTTCGCTACGACTGGGAGCGCGTGCGTCGGCATCTCACTGAGCGCACGCGCTTGATCATCGTCAACAGTCCGCAGAACCCGAGCTGCACGGTCGCGGAGCGCGCCGATCTCGAGACTCTCGCGGCGCTCGCTCGCGACCGGCCCATCAGCATCCTGGCCGACGAGGTGTACGAGAACGTGCTGTTCGACGGCAGATCTCACGCCTCGGTCCTATCGCACGCGGAATTGCGCGAACGCAGCTTCGCGGTGTTTTCGTTCGGCAAGACGCTGCATGCCACCGGCTGGCGCGTCGGGTACTGCGTTGCGCCGCCCAAGCTCACGGCGGAATTGCGCAAGGTCCATCAGTTCAACACCTTCAGCATCGCCGCACCGCTGCAATATGCGATTGCGCGCTACTTGGAGCAGTTTCCCGACGCCTGGACGGGACTGTCGGCGTTTTTCGAGGCCAAGCGCGATCTGCTCGCGGGGCTGCTACGTGGCTCGGGATTCGAGCCGCTGCGCGCGGCGGGAACTTATTTCCTGCTGGTCGATTACGGCGCGCTTAGCCGCGCCAACGATCTCGAATTCGCGGACCGGCTGATGCGCGAAGCGAAGATCGCGACCATTCCGCTATCGCCGTTCTACGCCGCGGCTCCGACCATGACGCTTTTGCGCCTGTGCATCGCGAAACGCGACGAAACCCTCAAAGCCGCCGCCGAGCACCTGTGCACGTTCGCGGCCGGGCACCCTCAACCTTAAAAGGATCGACTCAGCTGTCCGGTGTGCCGTGGCGGTGAGGCGTCAGCGGCAGGCTCTGCCGCCGGCGTATGCGCGCGGCGTCCATCAACATGCGTCCGGCCCACCGGTACACATTTCTCTCCTTGACCGTCTGGCGCATCAAACTCATCCGACTGCGCCGCTCTTCCCGGCCCATGCGCATCGCCGTCACCATGGCGTCGGCGGTTTCGTTCACGTCGAACGGATTGATCAGTACCGCCTCGGTCAATTCTCGGGATGCTCCGGCGAAGGTACTGAGTATCAGCACGCCGTCTTCGTCGTCCCGCGCGGCCACGAACTCCTTGGCAACCAGATTCATGCCGTCGTGCAAACTGTTGACCAAGCAGAAGTCCGCGGCGCGGTACAGTTCGAACACGCGGTGCGGCTCCTGATGTTCATCGACGAGAATGATCGGACGCCAATCACCCTCCGCGAACTTTGCGTTGATCCGTTCCACTTCGCTGTAAGTCTGTTTCTGCAGAGCCTGGTATGCCGGCAATTGACTGCGCGACGGCGCCGCAATCTGCAGCAAGCAGATGCGCCCTCGATGCCGGGGATTCTTGTCCAGCAATGCCTCCATCGCCTGGAATCGCTCAAGAATGCCCTTGGTGAAGTCCCAGCGCTCGACGCCGAGGCCCACGACGACACCCGCGCCGATGCGATACCGCTCCCGCACCAACGTGCGACAGGTGGCGACATCCGGAATATCCTGCAGCCAGCGCGGCGGCCACTCGATGGAAATCGGGTAGGGAGCGACGAGGCACACGTGACCCTTCAGAGTGACCGTCATGTGCTCATGGTCGATTTGGCACTCCACGAAACGATCCACGGAGTCCAGGAAATTCTGACAATGGTAGCGCGTGTGAAACCCCAGGATGTCGGCCGACAGCATGTGCAGCAACATCTCGCGCTTCCACGGACACACGCCGAATGTCTCGGCATTCGGCCACGGGATGTGCCAAAACAGCGCGATAGTGGCCTTGGGAATTCTTCCGCGGATGAGCTGCGGCAATAGTGCGAAGTGAAAGTCTTGGATCAGCACCACCGGACTGTCGGTGGTGGCTTCCGCGGCCACCACCTCGGCGAACTTCGCATTCACCTCTTCGTAGGCACGCCAGTCGCTGGCGCGAAACGCCGGCCGAACATAGGCCAAATGGCATAAGGGCCACAGGCCTTCGTTCGAAAAACCGTAGTAGTACCCTTGCTCCTGCGCGTTCGTCAGCCACACACGCCGCAGCGTATAGGACGGATTATCGGGCGGCACCCTGATTTGATCATTGCGATCCACGGTCTCGCGATCCGCGGCGCCCGCGCCGTGCGCCACCCAGATCCCTGAACAAGCACGCATAATCGGCTCCAACGCCGTCACCATGCCGCTCGCCGGGACTTGCACCACCGGATGCCGCTGCGGATCGAAATTGTGGACATAGGGCTCGCGATTCGACACGATGATAACCTGTGACGAATGCAGATAATCGCGCACCACTTGCCGCAGCGCCTGCGGGGTCCAGTTCTCGTGAAAGTCGATCTCCAGTCGCTGCGTCTCCTCGGCCTCGGCCAGCACCTGGCGCACTTGCGACAGTATCGGCATCGAGGAGCGTGGCGATTCGGCATCGTCGAGAAACCGCTTGCCGCGAATGTCGCCGATCAGCATCTTGACCCAGCGGCGCAGCTGCAGCCATGCTACCAGCACGAACAGTAGCGCCAGCAGCAGCACCGAAATTGCGACGAACACGAGCATGAAATCCCTGGCGGTTCGTTGCCTGCGATCGGCGAAACTCAAATCATGCAGCATCAGCACGCGAAACGGCTTCGGCTGGGCAGCGTCAAAATCGAAGCGCGACACTTGTATGGAGCCGGACGGCAATTGCACGACCCGCGCCGCGGCGGGCTTCGCGTCGCTCTCGGAGGCGCAAGAAATTGTCGCCGGCGTATGCTCGGTTTTATAGATCGTCGAGCCGTCGGTACGGCACACCAGGATCGCAAGCAGGCGTTGGTCGGCGGTTATCTTCGCGATGTAGTTTTGGAGCCGCGCCGCGTTGCCGTTTTCGACCAAATCCGTGATCGACTCCTCCATCGAATGCATCACCAACTGGGCGCGCAATTCGACGTCCGATCGAAACCACTCCGCCAACAGCCGTTCGATGTACGGCAAGCCGACATACGCGACCACGCACGAAGCGAATGCGATCGGCAATACGAGACGTAACATTATCGAGCGAAACATCGCGCGTCCGTTGGAAGTGCTGGCTTGTCCGGTGGTGCAGACAAGATACATACATTCCGTCCACCAGTCCCGGTTTTCGCCCTGTGCGGCCTCCTGTAAGGATTACATTCGAGCCGGCGCTTGCGAAGCATTGGCGGCGGCGACACTATAAGCTATGTGACCTTGTAGGCTATGCTTGCATATGATGCAAATACCGCCGCCTTCGCCCTCCCTTGATTGGTGTTTGTTTTTGGATGTCGACGGAACTCTGATCGAATTGACCGACTCGCCTCTAGAGACCTTTGCGGATCAGGAACTCAAGAATTTGTTAGGCATATTGATGGAACGGTTGGACGGCGCTATCGCATTGGTGAGCGGTCGCAGCATCGAGTACCTCGACGCGCTATTCGATCCTCTGCGACTGCCGGCGGCGGGACTGCACGGCGTCGAGCGGCGCAAGGCGTCGGGCGGGATGCAGGGCGCGTGCTTCGTCGACACCCGGCTCGACCGGGTACGTGTGGCGGTGCGAGCGCTCGCCTCGGCTCATCGGGGCACCTTCGTCGAGGACAAAGGCCGCACCATCGCGGTGCACTTTCGCATGGCGCCTCGCCACGAAGCGAGTATTCGCGAGTCGCTTAACGCCATCGCCGCACCGCTCGGCAGCTCCTATCACATCCAAGAAGGCAACATGATCTTGGAGATAATGCCGTGCGGCTTCAACAAGGGAGCCGCCGTCAAGGAATTCATGAACGAGCCGCCGTTCTCGGGCCGGCGGCCGGTATTCGTCGGCGACGACCTCACCGACCAGGGAGGCTTTCGCGTGGCCGAAGATCACGGGGGGGTCTCGATCGCGGTCGGCGATCGCGTGCAGGGACAATATCGCCTCGACGACTCCGCCGCCGTGCGCCGTTGGTTGCGGGGCATCGCCGCACTGCATGATTCACGCCGCGAATGAGCCCGGTCTCCGACTTGGATCTCGCGGTCATCGGCAATTGCCAGGTTGCCGCATTGATCGACTGTCGCGGCCGAATCGTGTGGATGTGTCTGCCCAAACCGGATGCGGATCCGGTGTTTTGCGCGTTGCTGCGGCGCGATGGCGGCGGCTCCGTCAGCGGTGTGTTCGCGGTCGATTTGCGCGATATGACCCAGGCGACGCGCCGGTACGTGCGCAACACTGCCATCGTGGAGACCACCCTCACCGACGCGCACGGCAACTCGCTCAAGATCACCGACTTCTGTCCGCGCTTTCGTACGCGCGGCCGCAATTTCAGACCCATGGCTTTGGTGCGCCTGATCGAGCCGATCAAGGGTCGGCCGATCGTCAATGTGCGACTGCGGCCGCGGTGCGACAACGGGGCGGATGATCCGCAGCGCGTCGCCGGCAGCCATCACATTCGTTTCTTGTCAGCGGCGCTCAACTACCGCGTCACCACCAATAGTTCGCTGTCTCCTCTGCTCGACGAGAGCGCCTTCGTGCTGGGCACCCCGCTCGCATTCATCCTCGCACCGGACGAAACCATCGAGGAGACGCCTCTCAACCTGGCGAGGTCCTGGCTTGAGGAAACGCGCACCTACTGGCACGAATGGATTCGCGGTTTGGCCGTGCCCTTCGATTGGCAGGAGGCGGTGATCCGCTCCGCAATTACCTTGAAATTGTGCACTTACGAAGACACGGGCGCCGTGCTCGCCGCCTTGACCACGTCGATTCCGGAAATGGCCGGCAGCGTGCGCAATTGGGACTACCGCTTCTGCTGGCTGCGCGACAGCTTTTTCGTGATTCTCGCGCTCAATCATCTGGGCGCCACCAACACCATGGAAGGTTACCTGCGGTATCTCGACAACATCGTTGCGCGCAATCCCGGAGGGGATCTGCAGCCGCTCTACGGCATCATCGGCGAGGCGCACATCGAAGAGCGCGTCATTGAGACGCTGGACGGTTATCGCGGCATGGGACCGGTGCGCGTCGGCAATCTGGCCTTCGGGCAAATCCAGCACGATGTGTACGGCGCGGTGGTACTCGCAGCGCGGCAGTTGTTTTTCGATCAGCGCCTGACGAATCCCGGCGGTGCCGCGATGTTTGCTCGCACAGAGGTGCTGGGCGAGCGCGCAATGAAGACATTCGGGACGCCCGATGCGGGCCCCTGGGAATTTCGCGGAATCGAACGAGTGCACACCTTCTCGGCCGTGATGTGCTGGGCCGCCTGCGACCGGCTGGCGCGAATCGCCGCGCAGCTGAAAATCGACGACCGGGCCGCATTTTGGCGAACCGCTGCCGAGTCCATGCGCGCACAAATCCTGGCGCGCGCCTGGAGTCCGGGCAAACAAACATTCGTCAGCGCCTTCGACGGTGAAGATCTCGATGCCACCGCACTGCTGCTGCCCGACTTAGGGTTCATCGAAGCGACCAATCCGCGCTTCGTCTCCACACTCGATGCCATCGAGCGGACTCTCGTGCGCGGTGATCTCGTGTATCGCTACCGGCATGCGGATGACTTCGGCGTCCCCGCGAATACCTTCACCATGTGTTCGTTTTGGTACGTCAATGCGCTTGCCGCCGTCGGCCGCTTGGATCGGGCGCGCGAGCTATTCGAGAGCCTGCTGCGCCGGCGAAACAGTGCGGGGCTGTTGTCCGAGGACATCGATCCGGTGAGCGGCGAACAATGGGGTAATTTTCCGCAGACCTACAGCATGGTCGGTGTGATCACCTGCGCCATCCGCTTGAGTCGCTCGTGGGAGGAGATGCTGTAATCCTCGGCCGGTCGGCGATATCAGTCGCGCGTTTGGCCGGTGCCGCGCACCAGGTATTTGTAGCTCGTCAATTGCTCGACGCCGACCGGACCGCGCGCGTGAAACTTATCGGTGCTGATGCCGATCTCGGCGCCCATGCCGAACTCGCCGCCGTCGGCGAACTGCGTCGACGCGTTGTGCAGCACGATCGCGCTGTCGACCTCGGTCAGGAACCTCTCCGCAACCGCGTGATCGTCGGCGATGATGCAATCGGTGTGTTGCGAGCCGTACTTGCGGATGTGCGCCATCGCCGCATCCGCATCATCGACCACGCGCACCGCGATGATGGCGTCGAGATATTCCGTGTACCAGTCCTGCTCGGTTGCGCTCTTCACGCGTACGACGCAACGCGCCGTCGATTCATCGCCGCGAACCTCGCAGCCCGCCTCGAGCAACATCTCGATCAGCGGACGCAGGTGCGTGTGCGCGCAACCGCGGTCCACCAGCAAGGTCTCCGCCGCGCCGCAGATGCCGGTACGGCGCATCTTCGCGTTCAGCACGATCTCCAGCGCCATCTGGAGATTCGCGCTGCGGTCGACGTACACGTGACAGACACCCTCGAGATGCCCGATCACCGGTACGCGCGCTTCCTTGCGCACCCGCGCGATCAGGCTCTTGCCGCCGCGGGGCACGATCACATCGATGTCCTCGGCCATCTCCGCCAGCATGTAGCCGACGGCCGCCCGGTCGGCGGTGGGCACCAATTGTATGCAGGCGCCCGGCAGACCGGCGCTCTTCAATCCCTGGTCCAAACAGGAGTGAATCGCCGCATTGGAATGCATGCTTTCCGAGCCGCCGCGCAGAATCACGGCGTTGCCCGACTTCAGGCACAGCGCGCCGGCATCGGCGGTGACGTTCGGGCGGCTTTCGTAAATGATGCCGATCACGCCGAGCGGCACCCGGCGCCTCTGTATGACCATGCCGTTGGGCCGCGTCCATTCGGCGAGCACGGTGCCGATCGGATCGGGCAGTTGCGCGATGCTCTCCAGCCCGCGGGCCATGGTCTCGATGCGCTTTTCGTCCAGACGCAGCCGGTCGAGCATTGCGCCCGCGGCGCCGTGGCTCGCCGCCTCCCGCATGTCGAGCTCGTTCGCCGCCAGTATCCCGCGGCTGCTCGCCCGCAACGCGGCGGCCGCGGCCTTAAGCGCGCGATTCTTTTGGTCGCTCGAGGCCAATTCGAGCCGCGAAGCGGCGTCCCGTGCCGCACGGCCGATCGCGCGCATGATATCCGCCACCATCACGAATCCCTCAGCAATACCAAGTCGTCGCGGTGCACGATTTCATCGCGGCCTCGATACCCCAGGGTCTTTTCAATCTCGGCCGACTGACGGCCGATGATGCGTGCCGTATCGCTGTCCGAATAGGCGCAAATGCCGCGCGCCACCTCCATCCCGTCGGGTCCGATGATGCTGACCGTATCGCCCCGTTCGAAGCGTCCAACGGCGCGCGTCACGCCGGCCGGCAATAAGCTCTTGCCCTGCAGCAGGGCGCGCACCGCGCCGTCGTCAACCGCGATCGCGCCGGCCGGCTTCAACGTCCCGGCGATCCACTGCTTGCGGGTGGCCATCGGCGTCGAGGTCGGCACGAACCAGGTGCAGCGTGCGCCCTCTTCGATGCGCCGCAGCGGATGCTGCAGCGCTCCTTTGGCGATGCACATGTGACATCCCGCCCCCACGGCAATTTTGGCGGCGGCAATTTTTGTCTGCATGCCGCCGGAACCCATGTCGCTGCTGACCCCGCCCGCCATCGCTTCGATTTCAGGGGTGATCTTGAGTACACGGGGGATGAATTCGGCTTCCCTGTGCTCAGCGGGGTTTGCCGTGTACAGCCCGTCGATGTCCGACAACAGCACCAGACAATCGGCGCCCGCCATTTGTGCCACGCGTGCGGCCAGCCGGTCGTTGTCGCCGTAACGGATCTCGGCGGTCGCCACCGTGTCGTTTTCGTTGATCACCGGTATCGCGCCTAGGGACAGCAGCGTATTAAGCGTACCGCGCGCATTCAAGTAGCGGCGGCGCTGCTCGGTATCGCCCAAGGTGAGGAGAATTTGCGCCACGGTGAGTTCGTGGGCATCCAGCAGCTCCTTGTAGGCGTGCGCGAGGCGAATTTGACCGACGGCCGCGGCCGCCTGACTTTCCTCGAGCTTGAGTTTGCCGGCGCTCAAGCCTAGGTGCCGGCGGCCAAGGGCAATGGCGCCCGAGGAAACCACAATGACCTCTTGGCCGCGCTTGCGCAGGTGCGCCACGTCCGCCGCGAAGCTTTCCAACCAGGCACGATTGAGGCGTCCCTTGTCCGCGTCGACCAGCAACGCAGACCCCACCTTGACGACGATACGGTTGGCGTCGGCCAGGCGTCGGGCAAGGTCTCTGCGGTCAGCAATGTTCATGTGTATGCAATATTGCCATTTACTTAGCGCAGCGGCCTCCCCTAATATTCGGCTCGACAGCAGCACACCAGTCAGGAAAGGACGATCTTACGTGGGCAGAGAGTACGAACCGACCGTCGGGCAGTGGTACGATGACCTGGAAAATGACGAAACCTTCCAGGTGCTCAAAGTGGATGAAGACCGAGAAATCGTCGAGATTCAGCATCTGGACGGTGATATCGAGGAATTGGACGTCGACGGCTGGGCTGAGCTCGATCTAGAGCTCGGTGAGGAACCCGAGGGCTGGTCGGGCTCCAAGGCTGAAAAAGATGTCGAGGACGAAGAAGAAGACAAAGATGACTGGGACGACGAAGACGATGAGGATGATGAGGATTTGGACGACGACGACGATGAGGATCGCGAGGAATACTAGGAGCCCCTCCCGGCGCGCCGCGTGACGGGGCGCTCACACCCGCTTTAGCCAGCCGTGGCTGTCGGGCGCCTCTCCCTGTTGAATGGCGACCAATGCGGTTCGAAGCGCCCGGGTGAGCGGACCCACCTCGCCGCTTGCGACCCGGTGTTCAGCGCCGCGATAAATCAAGGTGCCCACTCCGGCGAGTACCGCCGCCGTTCCCGACAGCGCCGCTTCTCCGGATTTCACCCATTCGAGCATTTCCCCCACGTCGAACACCCGCTCCGACACCGCAAAGCCTCGGTCGCGCGCGAGCGTTAATAGGGAATCACGCGTTATGCCGTGCAAAAACGTGCTGTCCAGGCCGCGCGTCAAGAGCGCACCGTCGCGGATCAGCAGGAAGTTGGCGGCGCCGGTTTCCTGCACCTCTCCGCCTGGGCAAAACAGCACTTGATCGACCTGGAATTTTGCCCGCGCGCTCAAGGTGGGACCGAGCGCCGCGGCATAGTTGCCGCCGGTCTTCACCATGCCCATTTGCGCCGCCGAGCGCGTGTGCTCATCGTCGACCAGGATGCGCAGCGGCTTCATACCGCCGGCAAAGTAATCCCAAACCGGGCTCGCAAGCACCATCAGTAAGGCCTCGCTGGTCGGCGTCGCTGCCGCGCCGATATTTGCCGTGGTGCCGATCAATATCGGCCGCAGGTACAGAGCGCCGGGCGCCTCCGGCACGACGTCGCGGCAGCGCTCGATCACGCTGCGCACCATCTGCGCGAGCTGCGCTGCATCCGGCTCGGGAAGCACCAGTTGGCGGGCGCTCTGACGCATGCGTTGGATGTGCCGATCCATGCGAAAGACGTGGATGGAGCTGTCCGCATGCCGAAAGGCCTTGAAACCCTCGAAGCAGGTGCTCGCATAGTGCAGCACATGCGCTGCCGGAGACAGTTCGATCGGCGCCACCGGCTTGATCTCGGCCTCGCCCCAGCGACCTTCCTTGTAAGCGGCAACGGCCATGTGAGAGGTCAACAGGGTGCCGAACGCGGGTCGTTTGGGAGGTGCGGTCATGGGGACTTCGCCTTGAGTATGAAGATCATCGCCGGATGCTCGAGCAGCTCTTTCAAGGCTTGAATCATCGCCGCTGCATCATAGCCGTCCACGAAGCGATGATCGAATGACGACGATAAATTCATGATGCGACGAACCGCTATCGCACCTTGGTGCACGACCGGCCTGTCTACCGCCTTGTTGAGACCCACGATGGCGACTTCCGGGGCATTGATGACCGGCGTCGAGGCGATGCCGCCGAGCTTGCCAAGGCTCGTGATCGTTATCGTGGAGCCGACCAGTTCGTCGCGCGTCGCCTTGTTAGAGCGCGCTCGTTCGGACACACGGCGGGCCTCCGCGGCGATCTCCCACAAACCCAAGGCCTGGGCATTGCGCAAAACCGGGACTTTGAGCCCATCCGGCGTCTGCGTCGCGATGCCGACATGCACGGCGCGATGCCGGACCAACACGCCGCGCGCCGCATCGTAGAGCACATTGCACTGGGGAAACGATTCAAGCACCCGCACCAGGGCCGAAATGACCAGAGGCAGATACGTGAGTCGGGGCTCGCCCTTGGCCAACTTGGCGTTCATTTGCGCACGCAAGGCCTCGAGTTCCGTGACGTCCACTTCCTCCACGTAGGCGAAATGCGGAATGTCCCTTTTGGCCGCGCTCATGCGTTCGGCAATCAATCGGCGTACCCCGATCACTTTGATTTCCGAGGTTGCCGCGGCCGTGGGCGCAACATTTGCGGCTTGGCTCACGGCCGCACCGACCCCGGTCGAATTGAGATCGCTGCGCAAGATGCGCCCTCCGGGACCCGAACCCGCGGCGCTCGACAAGTCGATCCCGGCTTCCCGAGCCCGGCGCCGATTGGCGGGAGAGGTCATGACCCGACCTGCGCGTCCCGCCTCGATCGGAGTTCCGGGGAGATCTTCAGCGGCCGCCGCCGGCGCCTTCAGCGCGGCAGATACCGCTGCTGGGGCGGTCATGGGTGCTGGAGCGGTCGCGGGCGCCGGGGCCGCATCGGTCTCGAACACGATCAGGGGCGAACCCACGGCGACTTTGTCGCCGGGGGCTCCGGTGACCGAGAGCACGCGTCCGCTGACCGGCGCGGGAACCTCGACGGCCGCCTTGTCGGTCATGACCTCGACAATGACTTGATCCTCGGTGACGACGGCGCCCGGTTGCGTGTGCCAGGCGACGATCTCGGCCTCGACCGTGCCCTCGCCCAGATCCGGCATCTTGAAAACGAACTGGCTCATGTCGGCTCCATGACGGCCTTGACGGCCGATGCGACTCGCGACTGACCCGGAAAATACTCCCACTCGAAGGCATGCGGATAGGGCGTATCCCATCCGGTCACGCGTTGGATCGGCGCCTCCAGGTCCCAGAAGCACTCCTCCTGCACCACCGACACGATCTCGGCCCCGAATCCCGAAAAGCGCGTGGCCTCGTGCGCCACCACGCACCGGCCGGTCTTCTTCACCGAACTGCAGATCGTGTCGACGTCGAGCGGTACGAGCGAGCGCAAATCGACGATCTCCGCGTCCACCTTGAGCGCCGCCGCCGCCGCCAAGGCGACGAACACCATGGTGCCGTACGTGATGATGGTCACCTGCGAGCCGCTGCGCACCACATCAGCCGAGCCCAGCGGTACGGTGTAATAGCCTTCCTCGACCTGCCCTTTCGGATGAGCGCTCCAGGGCACCGCGGGCTTGGTCGGGTCGCCGTCGAAAGGACCGTTGTACAGACGCTTCGGCTCGAAAAACACCACCGGATCGTCATCCTCGATCGAGGTGATCAGCAAACCCTTGGCGTCGCGAGGATTCGAGGGCATGACCACCTTGAGTCCGCTCACGTGCGTGAAAATCCCCTCCGGACTTTGCGAATGCGTCTGACCGCCCCGAATGCCGCCGCCGCACGGCGTGCGTATGGTCACCGGCGCAAAGAATTCGCCGGCGCTGCGATAACGCAGCCGGGCCAATTCGCTCACGATTTGATCGAACCCCGGATAGATATAGTCGGCGAATTGAATTTCTGCGACCGGCCGCAGACCGTTCACGCCCATCCCGATGGCGGCGGCAATGATCCCGCCCTCGGCGATCGGCGTATCGAGCACTCGATGTTCGCCGTACTTGCGCTGCAGACCTTCGGTGGTGCGGAACACTCCACCGAAATACCCGATGTCCTCGCCCATCAGCACCACCGACGGGTCGCGCCCGAGCATGATGTCCATGGCGGAGTTGAGCGCTTGGATCATGTTCATGCTGGCCACGGGCTAGCTCCGTTCCATGCGCATCAAGGCGCGCTGGCGCTGCAAGTGCTGCGGCATTTCCTTGAATACGTCCTCGAACATCAGATCCGGATCGAGCTTCGGTCCCTCGTTCAGAGTGCCGTAGGTCACCGCCTCCTGCCAACTCGCGCCGACCAGCGCCTCGAGTTCGCTGGTGAGCGCGCGATGTCTCTGTTCGGACCATTCGCCGAGTTTGATCAGATGCCGCTTGAGTCGCTCGATCGGATCACCCAGCGGCCAGTGTTCCTGATCGTCTTTGGCGCGATAGCGGGCCGGGTCGTCGCTGGTGGAATGGGCGGAAGCGCGATACGTAACAAGCTCGATCAAGGTCGGCCCGGCGCCGGTGCGCGCCCGCAGCGCCGCCCACTGCGTCACCGCATACACCGCCAGAAAGTCATTGCCGTCCACGCGGATGCCGGCAATGCCGTAGCCGGGGCCGCGCGCGGCAAAGGATCGCTGCTCCCCGCCGGCATAGCCTTGAAAGGTCGATATCGCCCACTGGTTGTTCACCACATTGAGAATGACCGGCGCCTGGTAGACGGAAGCAAACAGCAGCGCATAGTGAAAATCCGCCTCCGCGCTGCTGCCTTCGCCGATCCAACTTGCCGCCAGATGATCCTCCCCCTTGATCGCCGCCGCCATGGCCCAGCCGACGGCCTGCGGAAATTGCGTCGCCAAATTTCCGGAGATCGAGAAAATATTCCCGGCCTTGGAGTGATACAGCACCGGCAGCTGACGGCCCTTGCACATATCGCGCGTATTGGACAGCAACTGGCACATCAGATCCACGAGCGCGATTCCGCGTGCAATCTGCAGACCCTGGTTGCGGTACGACGGGAACAGCATGTCGCCCGGGCGCAATGCCATGCACTGCGCGACCGACACGGCCTCCTCGCCCAACGAACGGATGTAAAAGGAAATTTTGCCGGCGCGCTGCGTGCGCTGCATGCGCTCGTCGTAGATGCGCGTCAGCAGCATGTGCCGCAATCCGACCTGGAGTTCGGCCGGGTCGAGGTGCGGGTGCCAGGGGCCGACCGCGTCGTCGGCATCGTCGAGCACTCTCACCATCTCGACGGCCAAGGCTTCGATGTCGCGCGCGCGCGCATTCACGTCCGGTCGCCGCACGGCGCCCGCGGGCGATATTTGCACGTAGCTGAAATCGGGTTTCTCGCCCGGTCGGGCCGGGGGGCGGGGCAGATGCAAACGCGAGTGTTTGTTCATAGTTCTAACTTACGTCCGACGGCGCTCTCATGTTGCATTCATTAAGAAACGACCGGATAATCCGGTATGTTCATTCCTTTATTTCGCGAATAATGGAAAATAATAACCATCAAACGATCGACCGGCTGGATCTGCGGCTGCTCGACATTTTACAGCGCAATGGCGCCCTGTCGGTGGCCGAGGTGGCCTCCCAAACCCGCATCTCCACCACGACCTGCTGGCGGCGCATTCAACAACTCGAGCAAAGCGGCGTCATCAAGGGGCGCGTTGCGCTCTTGGACCGCAACGCGCTCGGCCTCGACGTCACCATCTTCGCGCACGTCAAGTTGGCAACCACCGGCCGCGACGCGATCGCCGAATTCGAAGCGGCGATCCGCGAACGCGCCGAAGTGCTCGAGTGCTACACGCTCACCGGCGAATGGGATTTTCTGTTGAAGATCGTCACCAAGAACATCAAGGCCTACGAAGCATTCTATTTGGATTACCTGTCGCGGATACCGTGCGTGCGGTCGGTCAATTCATCGGTCGCGGTCACCGTCATCAAGGAATCGACGGCATTGCCGTTGGGCAGCATGGACGGACATCCCGCACCGCAAGCCCGGTGAGCCTGCGCGCGCCGCCACCCGCTCACCGACTGCGCCCCGCAAAACGGCGGATGCGTACGCACGCCTCGCGCAGCGTCGCCTCCTCGGTGGCGTAGCACAGGCGTACGAAGCCGGCGGTTCCCTTGCCGAAGGCCCCGCCGTCGAGCACCGACACTTTCTCCGATCGATACAATTCGCACATGAAGTCGTATCCGGACAGCCCGGTGCCGCCGACGTCGATCAACATGAACATGCCGGCGTCCGGCGCATGGCATCGCAGCCCGGGAATTCCAGCGAGTCCCGCCAGGACCACATCGCGCCGGCCGGCGCAGAACTCGCGCATGCGCGATTCCGCGGCGGCGGCAACTCCCACCGCGGTCAACGCAGCTTCTTGAATGAACCCGGGCAGACCGTACAGCATGCACAAGGCCAACGCTTCGGCGTGAGCGACCAGCCGTTGGGGTCCCACCAACCACCCGGCGCGCCAGCCGGGCATTGCGTGCGTCTTGGACAGACTACTGACGGTGATCACCTGCTCGGGCAGGACCGCCGCCAGGCTCGGAACCCGGCCGGCGGGAGCGAGCCCCGCATACACCTCATCGGACACCACCCACAGCGCATGACGCCGCGCCAATTCGCCGATGGCGGCAAGATCCTCGGCGCCGATGACCGCGCCGCTGGGATTATTCGGCGTGGCGAAGAAAATCGCCCGGGTTCGTGGCGTAATCGCCGACTCGAGCGCCGCCAGATCCACTCGAAATCCGCTGGCTGCCGGCGCGGGCACCCGCACCATGCGTGCGCCCGAGACCTCGAGCGTGGCGGGATACGTCGGGTACAGAGGCTCGAACGCAATCACCTCGTCGCCGGGGCCCGCCAAGCACAGCGACGCGATGAACAACGCGTTCTGCGCTCCCGCGAGGAAAATCACGTTGGCCGCTTCGACGGCCTGGCCGGTGCGTTCACGATGCGCGCGGGCTATGGCCTCGCGCAGCTGATCGCGACCCGGCACCGGCGTGTAGTGCGTATCGCCGGCCCTTAAGGCTTCTATCGCGCGCTCGAGCACGGGCGGCGGCGTGTCGATATCGGGGTCGCCGATGCTCAAGATGATGACGTCCTCGCCGCGATCCTGCGCCGCGCGCGCCGCATAGTGTATTGCCCACGCATCGGCACCGTCGCCGGTTATTCGATCCACCAAGCTCGAAAATTTCATCCGCAATCAACCTTGTTTCTCTTGCCTGCCGGAAGCGCGGCAGCTTACTTTTCGGATCGCCGCATGCCATCCTAGCGCGGTTTCCCGCGCGGCGTTCAAGAAGGCGCATATGTCACGCAGTATCGGTCGCTATCTCGTCGAATTGTTGGTCGCCAACAGCATCGATACCGTGTTTGGAATCCCCGGCGTTCACAATCTGGAACTTTATCGCGGGCTCGCCGCCGCGAATCTGCGCCACATCCTGGTACGCCACGAGCAGGGGGCCGGCTTCGCCGCCGATGGCTATGCGCGCATGAGCGGCCGCGTGGCCGCCGCCTTCACCATCTCCGGCCCGGGTCTGACCAATATCTTGACCTCGGCTGCCCAGGCCTTCTCCGATTCGATCCCACTGTTGGTGGTCGCGACCACTCCGGTGCGCGCTTCGCTTGGCAAGCAATGGGGCGTATTGCACGAATTGCATGATCAATGGGCGCTCGCCGCCGGAGTCTTTGGGGTGGCGCGAGCCGCCGCGAGCGCCGAGGACGTGCGCGATCATTTGCGGGTCTGTCTGGCGTCGCTGCGTGCCGGACGCCCACGCCCGGCGTACTTGGAAATTCCACTCGACGTGCTGGCCGAGACGACCGCGCTGCCGGCGGATCGCTTCGCCGAGGCGGCGCCCCTGCCTGAAGGCTCGGACGAGCAAATCAACGCGGCGGTTCGCCTATTGGACCGCGCCGCACGACCCGTCGTGATCGCGGGCGGCGGTGCGTGCCGCGCCGGAGCCGAATTGCAGCGTTTGCTCGAAACCCTGGATTGCCCCCTGGTGACAACCGCGGCCGGCAAAGGCCTGCTGGCCCACGATCATCCAGCCAACCTCGGCACCGCGCTTCCCTACCGGGGAACTCGAGCGTTGATCGCCGATGCCGACGTGGTGCTGGCCGTGGGCACCGAGATGGGTGAGACCGATATTTACTTCGCCTTGAAATTGCCGATCGGCGGCCGATTGATACGCATCGACATCGATCCAAATAAGCTAGCGGATCATTATGCGGCCGAGGTGCCGGTCTGGGGCGATGCGCGCCTTTGCCTGCACGCGATCAATCAAGGATTGCCGGCTCGTTCCGGTTGGCGAACCGCCACCGGCGGCGCGGCGCGATTGCACAACGAGATCGCAGGCACGTTCGATTCGAAGGCGCGCGCGCAGTTGGCCGCGCTCGATGCCATACGCGCGGCGCTGCCGCCGGACGGCGTCGTGTTCAGCGACATGACGCAGATTGCGTATTTCGGGAATTATGCGTACCGAACCGATCGGCCGGGCCTGTGGTTCCATCCGTCCGGCTACGGCACCCTGGGCTTTGCGCTGCCCGCCGCGCTCGGCGCCAAAATCTCGAGTCCCGCACGCGCGGTGCTGGCGCTTGCCGGGGATTTTGGTCTGCAATTCACCTTGGGAGAGTTGATGACCGGGGTGGAGGCGGCGTTGCCTCTGCCCCTGGTCGTCTGGAACAATTCGGCGCTCGGGCAAATCCGCGACGACATGATCGCGGCGAGCATTCCGCCCACCGGCGTGAGCGCGCGCAATCCCGATTTCGTGGCGCTGGCGCACGCCTGCGGCGCCGCGGCGGTACGGGCGCGAAACCCGGCGGCCCTGACCGAAGCCGTACGCGCCGCACTCGATCACCCGGGTCCGACCTTGATCGAAGTGGTCGCCTCCGACTTTTAGCGCATCAACTCGGCCACTGCCGGCGACGGGTTGCCGCCGCATATCAACACCACGATTTTCTTGCCCGCGTAGCGCGCCGCTTCTTTGAAATACGCCGCCAACGCGACGCCGCCGGCCCCTTCCATGGCCCAGCCCTGCGCATGACCCCAGCGCATCGCGCGCAGGATTTCCGCCTCGCTCACCAACACGCCGCGGTGCATGACCTGCCGGCACAGACCGAAGGTGATGGAGCCGGACTCGACGCCGCCCGCGGTGCTCTCGCTCAAGGTCGGCTTCTCCGGCGCAACGACAATGCGGCCGGCTTTGATGCACTCGTACAGGACCGCGGAATTTTCCGGCCAACAGCCGATGATCTCGCAATTCGGCGCCCGGTGGCGCAGATAGGAACCGATGCCGCTGATCAGCCCGCCGCCGCCGGTCGCGATGAAGATCGCGTCCAGATCCGGCAACTGGCGCATGATCTCGACCGCGATCGTGCCCTGCCCTGCCACCACATGCGGATCATTGTAGGGAGATACGTAGGTGCGCCCCGACTCACGGGCGGCGACGCGCGCCGCCAGTTCCGCCGCCAGCGGGTCGTCTCCCACGATGCGAATCCGCGCACCGTGCTCGCGTATTTTCTCGCGCCTGGCCGGGCTCACTTGCGCGCTCAAAAACACTTCGGCATCGATACCGAGGAACCGCGCCGCCGTCGCGACACCGAGTCCGTGATTACCGGTGGATGAGGCAATGACTCCCGCGGCGGCCGCCGACGGCTCGAGGCTCATCAGTTTATTGGTCGCACCACGCAACTTGAATGAACCGCTGAGCTGCAATTGTTCGAGCTTGGCAAAGGCCGAGTTCGCGTTTATCTGGAGTTCATCGGTCCCGAGGGAAACCAGCGGGGTTTCCCGCACCAGGGAATACACTCGATTGGCCGCTTCGTTGATCAGCGGCAGCACTTCGTCGGTCAGCATCGCGGCATCTCTCTGGTGCAAGCCTCATGAGGCAAAAGTTGAGCGGCTTGGTATTATTGCAGAGATCTAGAGATGGAAGCCGACGAGGCGTCAATAACTTAAACCAAACGGGGATTCGCATGAACAAGTCGTCGATTCGCATCGCGGCGCTCGCTGCCGCACTGGTCTCGCTGCCGGCGTGGGCCGGCGAACATTTCGCCGTGGTCGAGCGGCCGTATCTGGACACGGGCGACTCGATGATGGCCGTCACCGGCGGCACCGGCAAATACGTAGGCGCGAAGGGCAGCATGAAGCTGCATCCGCGGGACCCGACGCCCACCGCCTACGATTTCACCTACGACTTGCTGTAGTGGCGTACACCGCCGCGCACGCGCGGCGCAGCAGAACGGATTTTCCGGCTCTGCTGCGTCCGCGCGAGGGTGTTGAACTCGCTTTTTTGGACGGGCCGGGCGGCAGCCAGGTCCCGACCGCGGTCATTGAGGCGATCGGGGATCTCTATGCCTCGTGCAATGTGAACACCCACGGCAACTTCCCTCCGTCCAGGGAAGTCGACCGTCGCATGCAGAATGCGCGCGAAGTTCTCGCCACGTTTTTAGGTGCCGCGTCCGCCGAATGCATTTCGTTCGGCCAAAACATGACCACGCTCAATTTCTTCTTGAGTGCGGCGATCGGCCGCGCCTTGAAGCCGGGCGACGAAGTGCTCATCACCGAACTCGATCATGAGGCGAATCGCGGCCCGTGGCTGCGCCTCAAGGAGCACGGAGCGGTCATACGGGAGGTGCGCCTGAAGGAATCGGGCGTGCTCGATGTCGAGGACATGGCGGCCAAGATCTGCGCGCGCACCAAGGTCTTCGCGCTCGGGGCCTCCTCCAATGCGCTCGGCACCGTCAATGACATTGCTCTTGCGCGGCGCCTGACTCGCGCGGTCGGTGCCCTGCTGGTGGTCGATGGCGTGCACTATGCGCCGCATTTCCCGCTCGATGTGCAGGCCATGGATGCGGATTTTCTGCTGTGCTCGGGCTACAAATTCTACGGCCCGCACGTGGGCGTGCTGTATTCGAGGCCGGGCGCCCTGGAGCGACTGCCCACCGACCGTTTGAGCGTGCAAGACCCGGCGGCGCCCTATCGCATCGAAACCGGCACGCTCAATCACGCCGCCATCGATGGTTTGCGCGCCGCGGTCGAATACCTCGCCGGTTGGGGCGCGGGCGCCACCTTGCGGGAGCGCCTCGTCGATGCCATGTCGGGCATTTCCGCCTACGAACACCAGTTGGCCAGTTACTGTCACGAGGGGGTACGGCGCATACCCGGGGTTCGGGTCTGGGGGCCGGGATTCGAATCGCGCGCGCGCGCGCCCACTGTTTCCATCACGCTCGACAAGCACTCGGCCGCCGCCGCCGCAACCGCCTTGGGTGCACAGGGGATTTGTGTCTGGGACGGCGACTTTTATGCGGCGCGCGCCGTTGAAGTGCTGGGACTCCAAGAACGGGGCGGCCTGCTGCGTACCGGGATCTCGATGTACACGACGCAGGCTGACATCGACCGCCTGCTGACCGGAATCGCCGCGCTCGCCTGAGGCAGCCCGGTACTTCGCGGGCGCGGGGCCGCGCTCCTCATCTGGCATTTCGCGAAAATCATGGTCAAATAGGCGCATGGACAATCCGATGCGCACCGACGGCTTTGAATTCGTCGAATATGCCGCGCCGGATCCCGAATCGTTGCGGCGGCTGTTTGAGACGATGGGCTTACCGGCGGTGGCACGGCATCGATCGAAGGATGTCACGCTGCACCGACAGGGAGACGTCAACTTCATCGTCAATGCGGAGCGCGACAGCTTCGCCCAGCGGTTCGCGCGCGCCCATGGCCCGTGCGCATGCGCGATGGCCTTTCGCGTCGCCGACGCCGCGTTCGCCTACGCCCGTGCCCTCGAACTCGGTGCCAAACCGGGCCCGGCCACTGCCGGCCCCATGGAGCTCAACATCCCCTCGATCGAAGGGATCGGCGGCAGTTTGATTTATCTGGTGGATCGCTATGGCGAGCGCACCATCTATGACGTGGATTTTCTGCCGGTCGCCGCCGCAACCGCCGACAGCGGCGTCGGCCTCACCTGCATCGATCATCTGACGCACAATGTGCGGCGCGGCAATATGAACTTGTGGGCCGGCTTTTATGAAAAATTGTTCAACTTTCGCGAGATTCGCTACTTCAGCATCGAAGGCCGGGAGACCGGCCTGTTCTCGCGTGCATTGACCTCGCCGTGCGGCCTGATTCGCATACCGATCAACGAAAGCCAGGACGACAAGAGTCAAATCGAGGAATATCTCAACGAATACAAAGGCGAAGGCATCCAACACATCGCCTTGGCCAGTGACGATATTGCACGCACGGTGGACGCTCTGCGCGCTCGGGGCATCGAGTTCCAGGATACGCCCGACACCTACTATGAGGGCGTAAATGCGCGCGTGCCGAAGCACCAGGAGTCGTTGCAAGAGCTTGCGCGGCGGCGCATCTTGATCGACGGCAGCGCCGATACTGGAATTTTGCTGCAGATTTTCACCAAAAACGCCATCGGGCCGATTTTCTTCGAAGTGATTCAACGCAAGGGCAACCAGGGCTTCGGCGAAGGGAACTTTCAGGCGCTGTTCGAGTCCATCGAACTCGACCAAAAACGCCGCGGCGTCATATGACACCCGGCTGGGCCCAAGGCGCCCGGTTGAACTTCGGGCATTTGCCCATATCTAATGCAGCGACGGTCGAATCGACCGATAGGGGGTTGATCATGCGAAGACTGATTGCTGGATCCGTTGCTGCTGCGGCCTTGACTTTTGCGATGACGGGCGTACCGGCCCTGGCGGCGGACGGCGAGCCGACGATGCACCAGATCTATGAGGCGGCCAGGTCCGGCCATCTCGATCAAGCGCAGGAGATGATGAATCAAGTGCTGCGTGATCACCCGGAGAGCGCCAAAGCGCATTTTGTTCAGGCCGAGCTGTATGCTCGGGAAGGTAACGCCAAGCTGGCTCGCAGCGAACTCGGTCGCGCCGAGCAGCTCAAGCCCGGTCTTCCGGATGAAAGTCCGCAGGCGGTACAGGCTCTGAAATCCGAACTCGGCCTCGGCCAACGGGGCGAGGGCAACTTCGGCTCGAGCACCGCGCCGGCTGCGCCGCATTTCCCGTGGGGCACGCTGCTGGTCCTCGCACTAGCGATCGGTGTGCTCTGGATGCTGTTCCGCAGACGACATAGCGACGTGCAATATCCGGCCGGCACGGTTCCGGCCGGCGGCGCACCCGCTGCTTATGGCCCAGGAGGCTATGCCGGCCCGGGCGGGACCGGCAGCGGCATCGGCGGCACTATTGCCGGGGGGCTCGCGTCCGGCCTCGCAGTTGGCGCGGGCGTGGTGGCGGGGGAGGAACTTGCACATCACTTCCTCGACGGCAGTCGCGAATCCGGCACGGTACTGCCTCCGGCCGGTGACGGCTCGCGTTCGTCCAACAGCGACATGGGGGGCACCGACTTTGGCGTCAACGACCCCGGTTCATGGGACGACAGCGGCGGCGATGCGGGCGGCGGTGGCGGGGGCGACTGGAGCTGACGGCGGGCGCCGCGCGCTCCAAGGCGCCGATCACCAGTCTCTTCAGCTCAGAATGATCTTTGGCGCGGTCGCGAGCCCTTCGACGATGAGCCGGTTGACGCGCCGAACGAAGGCCACCGGATCCTCGAGCTCGCCGCCTTCGGCCAGCATGGCCTGGTCGTACAGCAGGTGCGCGAGATCCGCGAAGGCAGCTTCATTCGCGGCGCCCTTGAGCCGCTCGACCAGTGGGTGAGTCGGATTCAACTCGAGAATCGGCAGGGTCGCGAACGGATTTTTCTGGCCGGCCTGCTTGAGGATGCGCCCCATGCGCAAGCTCACGCCGAACTCGCCGGCAACGAGCACGGCCGGCGATTCGGTGAGGCGGCCGCTCACGCGCGCGCTCGCGATCTTGCCCGCCAAGGTCTTGCCGAGGCGCTCCAAGGTCTCCTTATAAGCCGACTCGGCGGCGGTCTTGTCGGGTGTTTCTATGGCTGAAGCGAGGTCTGCACCGGCAGAGGCGACGTTGGCGAGCGGTTTCCCCTCGAACTCGTGCAGGTGTCCGGCCACCCATTCGTCGATGCGATCCGTGAGCAGCAACACTTCCATGCCGTGGGCCCGAAAGCCCTCCAAATGCGGGCTGTTGCGTGCGGCGGCGAGCGTATCGGCGGTCAGATAATAAATGGCCTTTTGATCGGCTTTCATGCGCGAGACGTAGTCGGCAAGCGTGACTTCGGCGGCTTCGCCCGCAACGGCGGTTGAATGAAAGCGCAACAGCTTGGCGACACGCTCCCTTTGCCCCGCGTCGTCGATGATCCCTTCCTTGAGCACCACGCCGAAGGTCTTCCAAAACTCGGCGTACTCGGCCGGCTTCTCGGCCGCGAGCTGTTCTAGCAAATCCGAGGAACGCTTCACCAGTGCCGACTTGATCTTCTCCACCGTCCGATTGTTCTGCAGCAATTCGCGCGACACATTGAGCGGCAGGTCGTCGGTATCGACGAGCCCGCGCATGAAGCGCAGCCAAGGCGGCAGCAGCTCCGCGGCCTTGTCCAAGATGAAGACGCGCTTGACGTACAGGTGCACACCGCCGCGTTGATCGCGGTCGAACAAATCGAACGGCGCGCGTTTCGGCAAATACAGCAGCGAGGTGTATTCGAGGTTTCCCTCCACCTTGTTGTGCGCCCAGGCAAGCGCATCCTCAGAATCGTGCGTCAGATGTTTGTAGAACGCCTGATAGTCCTCGTCCGTGAGCTCGGCCTTGGGGCGGGTCCAAAACGCCTTGGCTTGATTGAGCGTCTCGTCCTTGTCGCCGGTCTTCAGAACGATCGGTATGCTCAAATGGTCCGAATACTTGCGCACCAGCTGACGCAAGCGCGCGGCTTCGAGGAACTCCTTGTCTTCCTCGCGCAAATGCATGATCACCTGCGTGCCGCGATCCGCCTGCTCGTGCTCCTGAATCTCGTAGGTGCCTTCGCCGTCCGAATCCCAGCGGACCGCCGCTGAGTCCGCGCGTTTGGAGATCACGGTGACGCGGTCCGCGACGATGAACGCCGAATAGAAGCCCACGCCGAATTGCCCTATCAGCTGGGCATCCTTGGCCGAGTCGCCGCTCAAACCCTCGAGGAATTTCTTGGTGCCGGAGCGCGCGATGGTGCCGAGATTCTCGATGACCTCGTCCCGGCTCATGCCGATCCCGTTGTCCTTGACGGTCAGGGTGCCCGCCGCGGCATCGGGCATCAGCGTGACCGACAGCGTATCCGAACCCATCAAGGCCGGATTGGCGAGCGCCTCGAAGCGCAGCTTTTCGCATGCGTCGGAGGCGTTGGAAATCAGCTCGCGCAGGAAAATTTCCTTGTGCGAATACAGCGAATGGATCACCAGTCGCAGCACTTGCTTGGTTTCGGATTGAAACTCTTTTATCTGTGGCTTGGTTTCCGTGATCATGACCTTACACTGGTGGTTGCTGGTTGATTGCTGGTGGCGACGCAGTCATCGCCTGATTGAATTGGGGCCGCCGCCCGATACTTCAAGCGGGCCATCCGGCGCGCGGATCGAACTTGAGTTCGCGCCTCATGCGTTCGTAGGCTTCCCTGGCCTGACTGGTCTGCGCCGCCGGGGTCACGAGCTTGATGCTCACCAACTGATCGCCGCTCGGGGCTCCCGGCAGGCCGCGCCCGCGGAGCCTGAGCTTCTGACCGCTCTGAGCCCCCGCCGGAATGGTCAATTCCACCGTCCCGCCGAGCGTCGGCACGGCGACCTTGGCGCCGAGCGCGGCCTCCCAGGGCGCAAGCGGCAATTCGATTTGCACATCCTTGCCCTGCGCAACATACAGCGAATGCGGGCGCAATCGGACCCGGAATATGAGCGCCGCACGACGGCCGGAGCCGGCGATGCGCAGCGCCTGGCCGTCGGTGACGCCCGCCGGAATTTGCACATCGACCGGCCGCGCATGACCATTCTCGTTGATGGTCACGCGGCGCTTGGTGCCGGCATACGCCTCCTCGACGGTGACTTCGAGCACTCCGGCGTCGGCGTCCGGTTCCTCGTGCGCCGCCGCACCGCCGAACATACTCGAAAAGAAATCGCTGAAGCCGTTGATGTCCGAAAATCGCTGGCTCCCGGAATGGCTGAATCGCTGCTCCCAATCCGGTGGAGGCCGAAACTGCTGTCCCGATCGATAGTTGGGGCCGAGCTGGTCGTAGGCCGCGCGCTTCTCGGGATCCTTCAATACTTCGTACGCCTCTTGAACGTCCTTGAACTTCGCCTCCGCATTTTTCTCCTTGCTGACATCGGGATGATATTTGCGGGCCAGCTTGCGATAGACGCGTTTGATCTCCTCGGCTCCGGCGCCGCGCGTTAGACCCAGAGTGTGGTAATAGTCCTTGAATTGCATGCCTCATCCTGCACTTTAAATAGTCTCGAAATCGCCGCTACCGTGCCGCCGGCGTCCGCCCAGCGGTCGCGTCCAAGTCCGCGTCGGCAGCGACCCGAGGCGTGCAATGAAATTCGACCCAAGCGCCCCGACCCAAGGGCAGCGCCGCTATCATATTGTGGTTTATTTCCCCAAAGAAAAGGCCTTTGAAGCGCATATTCCTGTTCATCGTGACCAACCTCGCCGTATTGGCGCTTTTGAGCGCCGTGATCTTCGTGGTCGAGCAGGGGTTCGGTCTGCGCTTGCCGCAGGGCGGCCTGGGCGGCTTGCTGGTGCCCGCCGCGGTCCGAGAGGGAGCCGGCAAGCGCGTTTAACGGTCGATCTAACCTCGCACCGAGCGCAGGAACGCGCTCATATGAAACCGCGCCTGATCCTGCACATAGCGATAGGGGCCCCCACCGGGCAACCTCGGCGGGCCCGGCAGCCGCGTTCGCGACAGTCCGACCCGGTGGTGGTTTCCCTACGCCAACCGTACCCGTCGGGCGGCAGGCGGCGCATGACGCCGGAAAGTCCCGCCGCTGGACCAGCTGTGCGTGACCGTGCAAAATCTCAAGGATCGTGAAACACAGCTTTCCCGGCAGCTTCATTCCGTCGGTGCAGGCGATCGTGGATTCGCTGGCGCGCCAGAGCGAGGTGCGGGCGCAGGGCTATCCGGAGAGCTTCGTGCGCATGTGGGAGTATTACTTGTGCTATTGCGAAGGTGGATTTGAGGAACGGCAGCTCGGCGACGTGCAAATGCTATTGACCAAACCGCGCTCGCGGCGCGCCTCGATTGCGGTGGTCAATGCCGCGCCCGCCTGAGCCGGCAGCGCTCGCGCAACTGAAGGCCGTCGTCGGCGACGGCGCCTGGCTCGATTCCCCGAACGATATCGCGCCCTTCACCACCGACTTTCGCGGTCTGTATCGAGGCGCGACGCCGCTGGTGCTGCTGCCCCGCGAGGTGGATCAAGTCGCCCGGATACTCGCGATTTGCAATCGCGATGAACTGGCGGTGGTGCCCCAAGGCGGCAATACCAGCTATTGCGGAGGTGCAACACCGGACGAATCCGGCGGTCAGATCGTGCTGTCGATGCGCCGGCTGAATCGTATACGGCACCTCGACCCCGCCAATTACTCCATGATCGTCGAGGCCGGATGCACCCTGGCCGGGGCCCAAGACGCCGCGGCCTCGCGGGCTCGACTGTTCCCCTTGAGCCTGGGGTCGGAAGGCACGGCGCAAATCGGCGGCAATCTATCGACCAACGCCGGCGGCACGGCGGTGCTGCGCTACGGCATGATGCGCGACCTGGTGCTCGGCTTGGAAGTCGTCATGGCGGACGGCAGGGTGCTGTCGGCGCTCAAGAGCCTGCGCAAGGACAATACCGGCTACGACGTCAAATCGCTGTTCGTCGGAGCCGAAGGGACATTGGGCATCATCACGGCGGCGTCCTTGAAGCTGTTTCCGCAGCCGGCCGACACGGCGACCGCTCTCGCCGGGATCGACTCCCCGCAACAGGCGCTCGATCTGCTCGCGCAGTTGCGCAGCGCCACCGGCGACCAGCTCACCACATTCGAGCTGATGCCGCGCCTCGCGGTCGAGCTCACGGTGACGCACGTCCCCGGCGTCGCCAATCCGCTCGACCAAGGCACTGCATGGTATCTGCTCATCGAGCTGAGTTCGCCCAATCCGCGGGCCGAGTTGGCCGCTTTGCTCGCCGATGAGTTGCAGGAAGCGGCGGTGAAATCCACCATCAAGGACGCCACGCTTGCGACCTCGTTGGCGCAATCCCAAGCCATGTGGAAGCTGCGCGAATCGGTACCGGAAGCCCAGCGGCATCACGGCGCAAGCCTCAAGCATGATGTCTCGGTCCCGGTATCCTGCATCCCGCAACTCATCGAGGAGGGCTCGGAACTGGTGCGCAGGCTCGTGCCGGAAGGGCAGGTCGTGAGCTATGGCCATGCGGGCGATGGCAATCTGCATTTCAACGTGAGTCAAAGACAAGGCACGCCAAAGACGGCGTTTCTCGCGCGCGGCCCACAGCTCGAGTCGGCCGTGTTCGATTTGGTTGAACGTCTCGGCGGCAGCATCAGCGCCGAGCACGGCATCGGCCGGCTCAAAGCGGCGCAATTTGCCGAGCGCGCCGATCCGGTCGAACTGGCAATAATGCGCGTGCTCAAGTGTGCGCTGGATCCAAAGGGGATCCTCAATCCGGGCAAGGTATTGGCATGAGGCGACCGCTTTAGTCCGCATGGCGCATGCGTACGCTCGCATTACCGATTCGCACCAGCCGCCTCACTCTGCGCGAGTTCGTCAAGACGGATTTTGACTCGATCCGCGCTTATTCCGCCGACCCGCGGGTGACCCGCTACATGTTCTTCGGCCCGCGCGATGCGCACAGCACCGCCGACTACCTCGACGGCCTGCTGGCCTCGCAGCGCGAGATACCGCGCACTCGGTTCGAACTGGCGGTGGTGGACAGCACTTCCCGCCGTTTGATAGGCGCCTGTGAATTATCCCTGATCGAGAGCAATGTCGTTGACTTGGGATACATGCTCGGGACGCCCGATTGGGGCAACGGTTTCGCCACCGAGATCGCGCTCGCGCTCATCGATGCGGCGTTTTTCGATCTGCGCGCCGAACGCGTCGTCTCGACGGTCGATGTCAACAACAAGGCGTCGATTCACGTGCTGGAGAAGATCGGCATGCGCTGGGAGGCCGTGTTCCGCAAGCACCGGCGCGCCAAGAACCGCTGGTGGGACTGCCACTTGTACGTGCTGCCGCGCACGGTCTGGGAATCCTTGCGGACGCCCGAATAGCCGCCCTAGTCGTCCGCGTCGTCCGCGGCGCGCTCCCGCTCCCGTTGCTTGGCGCGAGCCAGCGCCTCGGGGCTCGGCATGCCGGTGTTTCGGCTGGTGCGCAGGGTGAGCAGCAGGCCAACAACGCCGCCGATCACCAGCACCGCGATCAGGATCGCCCTCATCGGTCCAACATGCGCAGCAAACCTTCCTGCGCGGTGCTCGCCACCAGGCGCCCATCGCGCGTGAACACGCTGCCGCGCGCGAGACCGCGTGCGCCCGAGGCGCTCGGGCTGTCCGTGGCGTACAGCAGCCATTCATCGACCCGCGCATTGCGGTGAAACCACATGGCATGATCGATGCTCGCTATCACCGCCTGCGGCGTCAGCAGCGAGACGGCGTGCGGCATCATGGCCGTATCGAGCAGGTTGAAGTCCGAGACATAGGCCAACAGGCAGCGGTGCAGCGCCTCATCCTGCGGAAGCGTATCGACGGCCCGGAACCAGATGTTCTTCAGCGGCAATGATTTTGGCGGCTTGAGGAAACTCGGCGGCTGCACCGGCCGAAATTCGAACGGCCGCTTCAGCTCGAGTATCCGCCGGATGCCAGCCGGCTGGTTATCCGGCACATCGCGGTAGTGGGACTCCATATCCGCCAGCGACTCGGGCGGCGGCACGTCGGGCATGGCAAGCTGATGATCGAGCCCGCTTTCGGGGGCTTGAAACGAGGCCGACATGTTGAATATCTGCGCGCCGTGTTGAATCGCCACGATTCGGCGCGTGGAGAAATGGTTGCCGTCTCGCGCCCGGTCGACCTCGTAGACGATCGGCGCATTGAAGTCGCCGCGGCGCAAAAAATAGGCGTGCAGCGAGTGTACGACGCGCGCCTCGACCGTCGCGGTCGCCGCCATCAGGGCCTGCCCGAGCACTTGGCCGCCGAACACTTGCGGGCTGCCGATGTCGCGGCTTTCGCCGCGAAACAGGTCCAACTCGAGGCGCTCGAGCGTCATGACCTTGATGAGATCCTCGAGCAGACGATTCATGGACGCGTCAATGCGAGCCGGCGGCCGTGGCTGAATCGCCGGCGATTCCCAGCCGCTTTTGCATGATCGGACTCGTGGTGGTGTATTGCAAGAACTGGCGTTTCTCGGGAAACAAGTGGTGCTGGATCCCGAACGCCGCGAGAGCCGCTTCGTGAAAGCCGCTCAAGATCAATTTCTTCTTGCCGGGATAGGTACTGATGTCCCCGATGGCGAAGATTCCCGGCACGCTGGTTTGAAATTTTTCGGTGTCGACCTTGAGCGCCTTGCGTTCCAGTTCGAGGCCCCATTCGGCGACCGGACCGAGCTTCGGGTGCAATCCGTAAAACGCCAGAACCTGCTCCGCGGCCACCTCGAGGGTTCGCCCGTCGTTGGCCTGCACCACCGCACCGCAGAGTGCGCCGCCGTCGGTCTTGAGCGCCGTTGCGTGACCTTCCACGAATTGCATCTTGCCGGCGGCCACCAATTCGCGCATGCGCGCCACGGTCGCCGGAGCGGCGCGAAATTCCGCGCGCCGATGCACCAGGGTGAGCGAACGGGCCTTGCCGCACAGCGCTACCGTCCAATCCAGGGCGGAGTCGCCGCCGCCGCAGATCAGAAGATCGCGGCCGTGAAAATCGCCGGCCGATTTGACCCGATAGTGGACGCTGTTGCCTTCGAAGTCCTCCACCCCGGGCAGCGCCAGACGCCGCGGCTGGAACGAGCCTACGCCGGCCGCGATCACCACGGCCCCCGCCGTCAGACGCGTGCCCAAGGAGGTCGCCACGTGGAATTTGCCGTTCGCCAGCGGCTGCAGCTCGGTGACCTCTTGGCCGAGATGGAACGTGGCATGGAACGGCTTTGCCTGTTCCAACAAACGATCGACCAATTCCTGAGCGCCGCAAATCGGCAGCGCCGGGATATCGTAGATCGGTTTGTCCGGATACAACTCGGTGCACTGCCCGCCGACCTGGGCCAGCGAATCGATGAGGTGCGCATTGATTCCGAGAAGACCGAGTTCGAAGATCTGAAATAGTCCGGCCGGACCGGCGCCGATGATGACCGTTTCCGCCGTTGTGCCTGAGCCGGGCGACCCTGCAATTGATTCCGACATGATGAGGATGTTTCCTGGAGATACAGCTTAAATATGATGGCGGATTGTAGCCGAACACGCCCAAGTCTGCGGCACCGGAACCGCAAACAGTCTTGCCTTGCGCGACTTACGCGCCCCAAGCCGATCCCGGACGCGAGGCGGTACCGCGGCGATGCGAATTATTTGGTCAATACCTTGCTGACGCCGCCCGAAATGAGCGATGTCACGTCCAGCAAAGCGGCTGCCATGCCAAACCCGCCGGGCGCCGCGAGATAGCGAGGGCGCCAAACCGGTACGAATTTCTCCTTGTACTTTCGCAGGCCTGCGAAGGGATAAAACGTTTCTCCGTAGCGCTGAACCATGCGCCCAAGCTTGTGCCAGGCTGGCGCGAGCGCGTGCTCCTCCAGCCCAGAAAGCGGCGCCATCCCTAAACTGAACCATTGGTAGTGTTGCGTCTTTCCCCACAGCATGCTCTCGGCAAGCAGGAAATCGATCACGCCTTTCGGCGCGGCATCGTTGTAGCGCATGAGATCGACCGATAACTGGGTGTCGGCTCCGGCCCGCCAAATATTTGCGAAAGCCACGATCGCACCGGCGCGGCGAACCACGGCGCAGTCGAAATGGGCAAGATAACGCTCATCGAAGTAACCCAGCGAAAAGCGCTTCTCGGCGGTGTTCTTCGCGGCCAGCCAGGCGTTCGACACCGCGCGCAATTCCGCCATGATACCGCCGAGGTTTTCGCGCCTCACCACTTCGAACTCGACGCCGTCGCGCAATGCCCGGCGATGCGAGTGGCGCAGATCCGCGCGCGCGGCCCCTTCCAGGGAGAATGTGTCCAGAGGCACTCGGGCCTCCTCGCCGAGCTTGCCCAAGGTCAGGCCCAGGTCGATGTACAGCGGCAAGTTGTCGGGCGTGACCTGATAGAACACCGGCGATACGGCCATCCCGTCGCAGTTTTCGATGAACGTCCATACCAACGGCTCGTGCAGCGCGGTCGGGCCGACCGGGTCTCCCATGGAAACCCAACTGCTGCCCGATGCCTGGTACATGATGAACGCGGTGCGATCCGCGTTGTACAGCAAGTTCTTGTCGCCCAGCAATGCCAGATTCGCCACGCCGTCGTGGACATTCTCGATCAGCTCCGCTGCGCGTTCGAGATCGACCTGATTGGGGGGCAGGATCGGCGATTTGGAGGGGCGCAGCAAGCGCCATAATGCATAGGCGGCGGCGGTCATGGCGGCGAGCAGCAACGCGCGCAGACTGCGCGGCGCCGGCGCCTCGAACGCGAATTCCCACCACAATTCCTTGCTGTACGGCACGTGCCGGTACGCGAACATCACCAGCCACACCGCGGCGCCGAGCACCAGCAGCACCGCCACGACCCAGGAGGCGGAGAAGCGCTGTTCGATCAGCGAAGCGCGGCGGCGGAAGCGCGCCCGGGCCGACACCAACACCACCGCGACCGCACCGAGTATGGTCGCCTCCTCGTAATCGAAGCCCTTGAGAAGCGACAGCAGGATGCCGGCGCACAGCAGCCACATGGTCAAATACCAGGCCGCATCGAGCCGGCGGTACAGTCCGTTGGCGAGCACCAGGAGGCCGACGCCGACGGCGCTGCCCAGCAGATGCGAGAGTTCGAGAACCGGCAACGGCACCACATGATGCAGTATCGCCAGGCGATTGCCGGCGCCGGGCGTGGCGCCCGAAAAGAGCAGCACCGCTCCGGCGCCGAATACGGCGACCGCACTCGCCTGAGGCGTGAGGGCGGTCAACCAGGTGCGCCCCAGCTGTGCGATACGCACCAAGGGTGTCCGGTGCGCCCACAACTCGTGCACACCGAGCAAGGTCAGCGCCGCGGCGAACGGGGCAAGGTAATAAATGATGCGAAAGGCCAGCAGCGCACCCAGCAGCTCATCCGCCGGCACCGTACGGAACAGCAGCAGCAGTACCGATTCGAACACACCCACGCCGCCCGGCACGGTGCTGATGATGCCGGCGGCGATCGCAATGAGAAACAATCCCGCGAATGCCGCGAAGCCGATCGAAGCCTGCGGCGGCAGCAGCACGTACAGAACCCCGGCGGCGCACAACAGATCGCCGCAGGCGACGGCGACTTGCGCGAAGGCGATGCCCGGACGCGGGACCGGAATGACGATCTTGCGCCACCGCAGCGGCTCATGCCGGTTGCACGCCAGCGTGAGATAGGCAATCACCGCCGCGAGCAGCGCCAATCCGACGAACGCAACCAGCGAACGATGCAAATGCAGCACCGATCCGGCCAAACCGATTTCCCACAGCAGCGATAACCCCAGCAGCGCCGCCGCGCCCAGGGAAAAAGTCAACGTGCCGAGTGCGACGACGGTTGCGATTTGTTTGGCGCTCAGGCCCAGCGCCGAATAGGCGCGGTAGCGAACGGCCCCGCCGCTCAAGGTGTTCAGACCGACGTTGTGGCCTATCGCGTAACCCATGAAGGAAATCAATGCGAGCCTCGGATAGGCCACTCGCGCGCCGGCGAATCGCAGACCCAACGCGTCGTACAGCGTCAAGCAGCCGTATCCCGCCGCGGTCAACAGCACGGCGCCCAGCAACCGCGATGCGGGAATTTCCCGCATATGGGCCAGGATGTCCTGCCACCGGTATTGGCCGAGGACGTGATGCAGCCAAACGAGCGCCAGCCCGAAAAGGGCGGCTCCAAGCAGCGTCGTCCACGGCGGGACCTTGCGAACTGTGTGTGGAATCGTCAAGCCACCTATCGTATCAGGGCGCTCGCGATGCGGGTGCTGTGCCCCACACTTAGGGCCCCCACTTGCCGCAGGTCCACTTCGCCTGCAGAAGCTGTTAGGGTGACGCCTGGAAACATCCCCACACGATTATCAAGGTGCCCCGCACATGAGCCCCGCCAACGATGGCCGCCAGGCAAACATGGATTCGACCCAAATCTATCGCGAGGAGACATTCACCGATCGCAGGGTCGGCACCATCCGGCGATTGACGCCGGTCGGTGCCGACGGGGCGCCCGACGCGGCGCGGCCGGTCATTTTCGTCGGACAAGCCCAGGTGATGACGCCAATGGGCGCTTTGCCGATCAGTTTTGAGCTGGAGGCGGCCACCTTGAATGCGGCGATCGCCAAATTCGCCGAAGCTGCGGAACAGGCGGTGCAACAGACCATGAGTGAACTTCAGGAGATGCGGCACGAGCAGGCGTCATCCCTGGTCATCCCCGATGCCGCCGGCGGCGCGTTGCCAAACCCGAGCGATTTGCTGGGCCGCGGCCGTCCGCGGCGCTAGGTCCGGTCGAAGGACTCCAGGGCATTCCAGCGGGCGTACGCGGCTTCGAGTTCCGCGACAAGCGATTGCAATCGCTCCAATGCGGCACTGGCCTCGGCCGGGCTTTGTCGAAAGAACTTCGGATCGGCGAACGCTCCTTGCAGCTCTCCCTGCAAAGTCTCGAGCGCTTGAATCCTCTCCGGCATCGAATCGAGTTCGCGCTGCTCCTTGTAAGAGCGCTTGCGAGGCTTCGGCCCGGCCGGTGCGGCCGCCGCCTTCTCCCGTCCCGAGGCCGCCACGCCGGTGCCGGGTGCCGGCGATAGGCCCGTTCGGCGCTGACGCATCCAGTCGCTGTATCCACCCACATACTCATGGATGCGGCCTTGGCCCTCGAACACCAGCGTGCTGGTCACGACATTGTCGAGAAATTCGCGGTCGTGGCTCACCAACAGCAGCGTCCCCGCGTATTCGCTCACCATTTCCTCCAAAAGCTCGAGTGTTTCCGCGTCAAGATCGTTGGTGGGTTCATCCATCACCAAGAGATTGCTGGGTCTTGCGAATAATTTCGCCAACAGCAGCCGATTGCGTTCGCCCCCCGACAGCATGCTGACCGGCGCGTTCAATCGTTCCGGCGGAAATAGAAAATCCCGCAGGTATCCCGACACATGCCGCGCACGACCGGCAATCGTGACCGTCTCGCCGCCGCCGCCGGTGACGTTGTCCATGATGGAGGCGGCGCTGTCCAGCTGCTCGCGTTGCTGATCGAAGTAGGCCGGCAGAAGCGAGGTGCCGCGGTAGATCGACCCAGTGGTCGGCTCCAAGTCGCCCACCAGGAGCTTGATCAGCGTCGTCTTGCCGCAGCCGTTGGGCCCGATGATGCCGATGCGATCGCCGCGCATGATGCGCGCGGAAAAATCGGCGAACACCGGCGTTGCGCCAAAATTCAACGACACGTGCCGGGCCTCGAATACCAGTTTGCCGGACGGCGCCGCATCCTGAACCTTCAGATCGACCTGGCCGATTCGGTCCCGCCGTTCGCGACGCTGTAGGCGCAGCTGCTTGAGCGCGCGGACGCGGCCTTCGTTTCGAGTGCGCCGCGCCTCCACGCCCTGACGAATCCAGGCCTCTTCTTGCGCGAGCTTTTTGTCGAACAGCGCCGCGTGCTTGGCTTCGACTTCGAGAGCCGCGCATTTTTCCAGGACATAGTCATCGTAGTTCCCGGGCCAGCCGCGAAGCTGCCCGCGATCCAGTTCGACGATGCGCATTGCCAGCCGGCGAACGAAAGCGCGGTCATGGCTGATGAACAACAAAGCGCCCTCGAAGTCGATCATCATGTCCTCGAGCCAGGAAATCGCGTCGATATCGAGGTGGTTGGTGGGTTCGTCCAACAGCAGCAAATCCGGCGCCGAGGCGAGCGCCCGACCGAGCATGACGCGCCGGCGCCAGCCGCCGGACAAAGAAGCGAGCGGCGCGGCGCGATCGAGCTGCAAACGCGATATGAGTTGTTCGACCTGAAGTTCCGCTTGCCAGTCGCCGTCCGCGCCGTCGCGCGCGACGCCTTGTCTCAGCACGGCGAGCACGGATTCCTCGCTCGCGCCGGCAACCTCCTGGGCAAGACTCGCGACTCGGGCGCCGGGGCGAACCCATACCTCGCCGCCATCGGGCACTATTTCGCGCGCAATCACCCGAAGAAGCGTGGATTTCCCCTCGCCATTGCGTCCGAGCAAGCAGACGCGTTCGCCCTTGCGGATTTGCAAAGAGACATTCTCCAGTAAGGGCTTGAGCCCAAAACTCAAGGACACCTTGTCGAGGCGAGCGAGGGGCATGAGGCCGCGTATACTAAGCGGCTTCGGCCGTCATTTCACGTTTGCTTTGGCACGTTTCGTTTGGCGGGCGATCGCCGGTGGCGCAATGCCGCCGATTTGCAATGATACGGCTCTAATGTCCGCTCGTATGGGTTGGTTCGAAGGGAACGCATTGCGCGCCAATCCGTTTGAACTGTTGGCCGAGCAGATGCCGCGTGCCAACCACGCAATGGGGGATTACACGCTCGTGGTCGCCGGTATGCAATTCGAGAGTGGACCCGGATTCATATTGTTGGCCGGTAGCGGCCGATCCGGCGAGTTATTGCTGGATTCGACCTGCGCGATTGCCGGGACCTGACCGACTGTGCCGACGCAGGACCCGCAGCCCGTCGAACCTTCCTGGTTGACCATCGGCCGGGAGCTTCAGGCCATTGCGCAAATCGGCCTCGCCTTCAGCCAGGATCCCTACGACCGCCTTCGGTATGAGCGCATTCGCGAATTGGCGGCGTCGCTGCTCGCGCAGCGCTCCGGCCTGGAAGACGGCGCCATGCTCGATTATTTCCGGCGTGAAACGGGATATGCGACACCGAAAGTGGACGTACGCGCGGCGACATTTCTCGAGGGGAAAGTGCTCCTTGTCAGAGAGATCAGCGATGGCGCATGGACCCTGCCGGGCGGCTGGGCGGACGTCAATCAATCGGCCGCCGAATGCGTAGCACGGGAAGTCGCCGAGGAATCCGGCTACTTGGTGCGGGCCGTCAAGCTCGCCGCCGTTTACGATTATCGCAAGCGCAACCGGCCTTTGCACCTCGATTCCATTTACAAGATGTTTTTCATCTGCGAGCTGCTGGGCGGCAGCGCCAGCGCCAGCATTGAAACCAGCGAAGCGGCATTCTTCGCGCGCGATGCGCTGCCGTCGTTGTCGGTCGGACGAACCACCGCGCAGCAGATCGAGCGCATGTTCGAACATGCCGAGCGGCCCGATTTGCCGGCGGATTTCGATTGAACCTTCTTGGCGGCCACCGGATCCTAGCGGACGATACGCGGTGTTAGCATCCCCTCCCGGCCGGATACGAGGTGCGCCTTAAAGTGTCACAGGATATTTTGCTCGCGATCGATCAAGGGACGAGCTCCAGCCGCGCGATCGGCTTCTCCACTGCGGGCGACATGCTGGCAATCGAGCAGCAGGCGTTCGAGCAGATCTATCCGTCTTCCGGATGGGTGGAACACGATCCCGAGGCGATATGGAGCACCACGATGTCCACCACCCGCCAGGTTTTGCAGCGTTTGCGCGAGACGGGCGGCACCGTGTCCGCGGTCGGTATCACCAACCAGCGGGAAACGACCGTGGTGTGGGATCGGCGCAGCGGCGCGCCGCTGTACAACGCGATCGTTTGGCAGGATCGCCGCACTGCGGAGCGCTGCCGAGAGCTGAACCGGGTCAATGCCGAGCCGGAACTGAACCGCAAAACCGGGCTTCTGCTCGATCCGTATTTCTCAGCCACCAAGATCGCATGGATCCTGGATCGCGTCCCCGGAGCACGCGCTGCGGCCAAGGCCGGTCACCTGGCGTTCGGCACGATCGACAGCTTTTTGCTGTGGCGCCTGAGCGGCGGCCGATTGCACGCGACCGACGCCACCAACGCAAGCCGTACCGCGCTCTACGATATCCGCAAAGGCTGTTGGGACGAGGCGTTGTGCGAAATGTTCGACGTGCCGCAATCATGCCTTCCGGAGGTGCGCGACAGCGCGGGCGATTTCGGGCACATCGACAAGGATGTGTTTGGCGAGGCTCTGCCGATACGGGGCATTGCCGGCGATCAACAAGCGGCATTGGTTGGACAGGCCTGCTTCGCGGCGGGCGACGTCAAGAGCACATTCGGTACCGGGGGATTCCTCGTGCAAAACACCGCGCAGCAGCTGGTATCGAGTAAAAATCGGCTGCTTGGCACGATTGCCTACCGCTTGAAGGGCGAAGTGACCTACGCGCTCGAAGGCTCGATACTCTCGGCCGGCACCACGATTCAATGGCTGCGCGACGGACTGGGCTTGATCGCCCACGCATCGGAGGTCGAAGCGTTGGCCGCCTCGGTGCAAGACACCGGCGGGGTGTATTTGGTGCCCGCATTTACCGGGCTTGGGGCACCGTACTGGGACCCCGAAGCGCGCGGCGCGATCGTCGGACTGACTCGAGCGACGGGTCGAGGGGAAATCGCGCGTGCGGCCATCGATAGCGTCGCCTACCAAACCTACGACCTGATCGAGGCCATGGCGGCCGATGGCTTGCGGCCGCCGGTGTTGAAAGTCGACGGCGGCATGGCGCACAACGGGTTGTTCCTGCAGCGGCTGGCGGATATCTTGATGGTGCCGATTCACAAACCGCAGATCACCGAGTCGACCGCGTTCGGCGCTGCCTGTCTGGCCGGGCTCGGCTGCGGCATCTTTGGCTCTTTGCGAGATATCGCCGCGCTGGCCAAGCCCGCGGCACGCTACGAGCCCAAGCCGGCCGCCGATCGCGACGCGGGGATCGCCGGCTGGCGAAATGCGCTGCAGCGAGTCAGATCATCTTAAGACTCACATAATCGGCCGGCGGGACGGACAATTCCTTCTGGCGCTGTGACGGCATTTGCAAAATCCGGCGACGGCGGCTTCGCGGTCTTCCGCCGCCCGCGCAATTTGTGAAAAATAGAGCAGCGGCAGCGCGATCGCGCGTTCACTTAGGAACGAACATGAAATTCAGGCTTAAGGCTTTTGGACTACATTTGCTCGCGAGCACGGTTGTCCTATCGCTCACGCTCGGCACCCTCTACCTCGGTTGGTATTACTGGCCGGGCTGGTACTTGACCGATGTATCGCATGTGGTTGCGGTGATGGCCGGGGTCGATGTGGTCATTGGTCCCACGCTCACCCTGATCATTGCCAACGCAAATAAGCCCCGACGCGAGCTTCGTCGCGACCTCTCGATAATCGTGGCCGCGCAGCTCATCGCGCTCATTTACGGCACGACGCAACTGTGGGAGGGACGGCCTTTGTACTACGCGTTCTCCGAAAACGTCCTTCAGATGATACAGGCGTACGACATAGATCCCGGTGAATTGCAGATCGCCCGCGAGCAACACGCCGAGCTGGTGCCTCACTGGTACAGCCTGCCGCGTTGGATCTGGGCACCGCTGCCGGCGGACCCTTCGGAGCGTAAAAAAATCGTATCCTCTGCGATTACAGGCGGCGAGGATGTGATCTCGATGCCGCGATATTACAAGCCGTGGGAACAGGGGCTGCCGGCGCTGCGCGAGCAGCTGAAGAATGTCGATGACGTCGGATATTTTTCGCGCAACCAAAAGACGGTGGTCAAGCAACGCATGAGGGCCCGCGGCCTTGCCACGGATCAGCGCGATGCAATCCCGTTGACCGGGCGGGGGCCGCCGCTCCTTGCCGTCGTCGATCCCGTCAGTTTACGGATCAAGGCGATCATCAAGTCGACGTAGCGCCGGCCCGGGGTACCGCGCCACCAATCACTGAGCGTTGAGCGGCGGCATGGGCGCAATACCCGACGGCAGAAACGGATCGGCGAAGATTTCCGAACTACCGGCTCCCGCCAAAAAAGTCTGCAGGCGCGCCGCCTCGACCATCTGCGGGTTCCCGCAGAGATAGACACGCCATCCACTCAAGTCCGGGCTCTCGTCGAGCGCGGCCTGCAGCGGCGTTCCGGCCCAGTATCCGTCGGCCGATGGCCCCTCGGAGATGCACGGGCGATAACGCAAGTTCGGGTGCATGACGGCGAGCCCATCCAACTCCTCGACGAGATACAACCCGCAGGCGTCGCGGCTGCCGTGGTAGAGGTGGATCCGCCCGCGGTGCCCGCGGTTCAGCGCATCGCGGACGATTCCGTAGAGTGGCGCCAGGCCACAACCAGTGCCGAGCAGCAGCAGGTTCTGCTCGGACCGGCCCGGAACATAAAAGCAGTCGCCGAATGCCTCGGAGATCGTCACGGTGTCGCCGGGCTTCATCTGATTGAAGATCCAGCCGCTCACCTGCCCGCCGGGAACTCGGCGCACGTGCATCATCAGATCATCGTCCAGCAAAGGAACGCTGGCGAGAGAGTAGTTGCGCGAGGTGCGGACATCCATGAACAGGCGGACGAACTGGCCGGCGCGGTACTCGAATGGGGCCAAAGGCCGGATATGCACGGCGCGTATTTCATCGGACAGAGTTTCGATCGCGGCAACCTTTGCCTCGATACGTTCAATCACGTCGTCCGCCAGAGCGACCTCGAGATCCTGCGTCGGAAAACACTGGCAGGCCAGAAACAGATTGCGCGCCACCATGGTCGGCGTCATTCCGTGCTGCGCCTGTTCGGGAACGGTGCCCCGAACAGCGCGCATGAGGCATGACTGGCAGACGCCTGCGCGACAGGCGCTGGGCACCGCATGTCCCTGGTCCGTCAGGCAGTCGAGCACCGACCGACCGCCTGCCTCGTACGTCGATCCCTTAAAGAGGACGCGAGGCATTTGCGATCAGATTACCGACCGAGCACGTCGTTGCGCGTGGTCTCGGCGATGGCAGCCACCTTGGCGATCAGGTGATCGGGCACCTTCAGTTCTTTGAGCGTCGCCCCGAGGTCCTCGACAACGGCATCGAAATGCGAATCGTTCAGTCCCTGCTTGACCAAGGGCGCGTGAGCCTTTCGCATGTCCAGGCCGGTGTAGTTATTCGGGCCGCCGAAGGCCATGGTCAGAAAGGCCTTTTGCTTAGCCGCCTGCTTAGCCATGTCCACGCCCGCGAAGAACCGGCTGATGCGGTTGTCCTTGAGCACCTTGCGGTAGAAGATATCCACCGCGGCGTCGACGGCGGCTGCGCCGCCCAGATCCTCATACAGTCCCATAGTAGCGTCCCCCATGTGATTCGATTGGTCCATCATCTCGAGCGCGGCTCGGGATGAGTACAAGACGCATGTCGAAGCCTGATCGATGCGCGCCCCAGTAACCTTGAACATGCATTCCTAGTGCATCTTATTGAGGCGGACGGCTTTACGTCTCTAAGTAGTTTCCGAAGGAGTGCAGTGCAGTTTGTCCACCCGGGCGGAGAACTCTCGCGGGGTCTTTACGGGTGCCGGCCGGTGTCAGTGCGTGTGTTGCACAATGCAGTCCGGACATTTCGGTACGCGAGTATGGATAGAAAGCCGCGCACTTTCGCGGTCGCCTCCAGTTTGGCGAACTCACGCTCATACAATACTTTGACGTGCGCAGCGTCGCGGCCAGTTTCCCGTGCGAGAGCTTCTACAATGGACGTATCCTGCGCGGATGCGGGGCCGTCACGGTCACCAGCATTCATATTTAGATGCCCTACTGTGATTGGACATTCGACTTGATGACGATCCGCTTCCAGACAGCATTCGCATCATATTTATTGGATCACAATTGTACTACTAGCATAAATCCGCACACGCTTACTGCGGCGACGCCGCATTCTTAGACCTTCCTGGCCCTCGCCTGCCCCAGTATGGTCCCGTGAATTTGGAAATCGCAATGTTACTATCCCCAATCCCGGTGGATAACCCTGTGCACAATCCCGGTATGCAACCAAAACGTTAGCGTGATTCAGTCGCTTACTCGACCTGCTTAAATTCTGACCAGCCGAAGCAGTCGGTGCAAGCTGGAACCAAGTAAGCTAAACGTCGGCTGCTACAAATCTACAATGAGCCCTCGATGTTCGGGTCGGAGCTTTCGAGCCAGCCTGGATGGAGCGTCAGTGTCGGATGTTACAAATTTGTCAAAGCAAAGCAATCCACTTGATACCAAACGCACCTAGGTTCTCGCGGCTATTAACAAGGATGACCAAAAAATTACCAAGAGGAAAAAAATGAAGGGACAAGCCCTCGACAACCTTCTCGATTCGCTCGTGTGGATGCGGCGTAAGGCAAAGAAGCGTAAACCGGTCGATGACCTGATCGACGAACTCATCAGCATGCGCCGCAAGGCGAAGAAGAAAGCGGCAAAACCGAAGCGGTCAAGGAAAAAGCGGCAGTAACTTGAGGTATGCCGGCAGGTCCAACGGCAGGTATGTAATCGTTGCCGCGACCCTGGGTTGCGTGGTGCGACATCGACACCATTACGCGCAGCTAGTAATATGCTCCTTCGATTCTGCCTGCCCCAAAGCGACCGGTGGTCACTGTCAGCAGAGGGTCGACCTGAATACGGCCGCCGGTCGGAACAAGTAATTGACGCCGGCCAGCTCCTAAGCCGACTCAAGAAAAAATCATGGGGTATCTGAAGGAAAGCATCCTCACTCGCGATGCGAAAGCCATCGACGGCTGGTTCTTCTCGACCAAGACAGGCCTGTACGGCACCAACTACCGCATGCGGGCGCTGATTACGGCGATCGGCTTCGTTCAGTCGACAATCCTCCCCGGATCGCGCACTTTACCCAACGCCCTCAATTGCATCAGAACCGTCATAGCGTAGGACGACTGCGATTTGATAATGTACTTAAACGGTGAGTGAGCTCCGCGACGGTGAATGGTGCAGCAAATAACGCGTCCGCGCCGAGCTCGTGAAGAAAGTCGTCCGCACGATCGATCATCGGATCTGCAATGACCACCAGCCAGGAACGCGGCGCAGATAGACGAATCTCGCGCAAATAGCTGCAGCACTCTGTGTTTGTCAGATCGGCTACCACGACGATTGCTCCGAAATCCCCTGTCCGAGTCGCGCGCAAGGCGGAGGGCCCACTGGTGGTGATATGAGTCTCAAAGCCAGCATGGCGAAGCTGCAAGGCCATTACATTGGCGGCCTCAGGATCCGGATCCAGCAACAGGACGCGCTGCGCCGCGGCCGTAACCCCAGCCCCAGTGCTCGTACCGCGAACGATAGGACTGCGAGGCATCACGGACCAGTGCACCGATTAAGTCGGCGCGCGGCATCTTGCACCCCGACCCGTCCGTGAGCAACGGTGCATCCGGGCGTGAATATGTCCGCCGACTCATTCACGTAGGGGGTCATGGGCATCAACCCATGGCTTCCTCTTGTAAGTGCAGTTGGTTTTGAAATTCGCGTGTTTGTTGCAATAGTGTGGGGAATTGCAAGCCGAGTCGCGCTTCGACATGTTGCGCATTTCGAGTTGCGGCGGTTAGGCGTCGGTGATTTCGCAATGCACGCCCAGCAAACACCACCATATTACCGCCATTGTCGACTGGCACAGCGATGACGGGACCCCCGAATACCAGTCGGATTTCCTCGATATAGCGCTCGTACTCCCCCCAATGCTCTGCAACGTGGTTCATGACAAATATGCCGTGCCTGGATAGCACACGGCGCGCGTCTTGCAGAAATGACCGCTCCGTAACTGCCGTGGCAATCCCTTGCCGATCGAATGCATCGACCAGCAATACATCGGTGCTTTGATTGGAGCGCGCCATCGCGGCGACATAAGCCGAACCATCCCCGTGAATGACGCGCAGGCGGGAATCATCTGGCGGGATTTGGAAATGGGATCTAAACGCAATCACGTCCGCATTAATCTCGACAACTGTCATGCGCGTGGAGGGCAGATGACGGTGACAAAACTTGGCGAGCGAGCCACCGCCGAGGCCGATCATTACAACCTCCCGGGGACGTTTGCGAAACAGCAGAAATCCCATCATTTTGCGCGTGTAAGCGCTGACCAAGGTTTCCGGCTCATCGAGCCTCATCTCACTTTGAACGGGGCCGGCGATCGAAAAGCACAGCGATCGGGTTTCCCGATCCTCCACCAGAATCGGCTTGTCGTAACGGTTTTGAACCAAGCGTTTGCACAAGCGCGCGATCCGCATCTCGGTCGGCTCGCGAAAGCTCAACTTGATGTCCGCTTCTGGATAAAGTCCCTGCAATAGGGGTGGCTTTTCGTCTTTATCGCTCATCGGATTCCTTGAAACTCCGAGGCCCGTTGCTCATGCATAGATGCATGAATTGGCATCTACCGACGAACCGCACCTAAGGCCCTCGCGCGCATCAGCGCGTAACCATCGCGACCCGAAGGCGCAGCAGTGCAGATTGAAAAATGCAGGCACGCCGACGTCGCCCCTAGCGCCCAATGGCGATGGCCCCCGAAGCTGTTGGATCCCTCTAGACAATGGAGATAACAGGGTTCGTTAGCCTTCTTCGGCACTTCACACTATTCATTGCTTGGCGCCCAATCCAGGCCATGAATAGTAAGCGGTAGAACGTTGTTTATCAATGCTGACAGCTGTATAGTGATGTGCAAGACATGATCACTGCACCTCAACTTCGCGCGGCCCGCGCCCTACTCGGCATTGATCAACCCACGCTTGCACAGCGTGCGGGCCTTTCATTGCCCACAATCCAGCGTATGGAAAGGAGTAGCGGCCTCATACGCGGAAACGTGGATTCCCTGACCAAGGTTGTGCAAGCCCTTGAGGACATGGGTGTCGAGTTGCTGGGCGAAGGGAGCGCCAGCGCCGTCGGTGGTCGCGGCGTGCGCTTGCGCGAGCGCGAAGTTCGCATGGCCCAGATGAGCGCTCAACAGCGCCCTAAGGTTGCGCGAATAACGGTCTTAGGCGCTCATGCGCCTGACGGTCAGTCGGACTAAAGCCTTTGCCTGCTGTTACTTATCGTCCAATTGCTTGCCGCGTGATGCTTGAGATTCTTTCGGTGAGGATTGACTGATAGGGATGCCCGCAAACCGCATCACCCGATGTGTCGATCGAAAGGTACCGCAGCTTGATGGAGGTCGGATAGGTCGGAAGTGTGTTGGGATTTGTCGATCGCGTTTCCGGCGCCTTTGGGCCCGGGATATCGCAGATCGTGCGCGAGATCGGGGTGATCCGATGCGTTCGAGCCGACAAGCAGGGAACCGCAGCGGTGTAGGAACGCAACGCCAACGGGTTTGGAGTCACCAACGCCGTATCACGGCCTTACCACGGTTTCGGAAAATAAATAAATTTGGTCTGTATCAAACGATTACTCGCAGAGACTTTCGCAATACCGCTACGAAGTGCGGTTGCGTGGGTCAAGGTTTCGTGGAGCACTCCACGAATACAGCTGCAGCGCACGGCGAATAGCCGGCGGCCGGCAGCACTCGCCGTGATGGATTCCTGGACACCATTGCGACGCTCAAGAGTCTGCTTTTGTAGCGCCGCTTATGACAGAGAGTCCTAATGCCAGATGCAAGGAACACCGGATCATTGGAATTCATCGACGGTGGATAATTAATCTTCGCGCGCGGCCGCGACATCGCGAAGCAGTCATTGCGCAGCCTGTCGGCGCATATTAGGGTTCCGAATTGCGCAAAGATCTCGACGCTTTCTTCATGACCACCGATCGCTGGCACCTTACCCCCGCCGAACGGCGAGTGTTGCTCGGCGTATCATCCGAGGAACGTTGGATGGATTGCCTTCGCGGCGCCGCGCCTCGGTTGAATCCGCAGGAGTTGGCGCGCGCGCGCGGAGTGATCCAGATCGACGAGGCTCTTGCGAGGTGCGTGAGTGATCCGCGCGAGGTGGCGCGGTGGTTTCGTACGCTGAAGATCATCGCTCCTTTCTCCGGTCGCACGCCTCTCGCGCTCCTTTTACGTAGGTTGACGGGGTTCAAATCCGTTGCCGAGTACTTAGCCGCATGGGAGGCCACGGCACGAGAATCTGATAGGAATTAAGGCATCACAATGAAACAAAAAGCCAGTCGCAAGTTGCGGCGCGGTCGCGCAGAGCCGATCGAATTGCTGCCTCCTAATTTGCCAATCATGGGCGAGTTACCCTTTACAGAGCGGGATTTCGAGCACTTGGATGCCTGGCTAGCAGAGCCCGGGTGGCCGAGCGAGCGAATGGATGTCGCTATGCTCGAGGGCTATCTGGTCGCGTTGCTCGTATGGCCCATTGAGCTATCGCCCGGCGCGTGGCTTCCCCCGATCTGGGGAGTGCGCGGTTGGAAAATAGCCGCCAAAATCGCCTCCCCAGAAGTCTATGGGAAATTTCTCGCACTCGTTATTGGGTTTCTCCAAGAATTGGAGCGTCGACTGACTGTCTCCCCGCAGCGTTATACCCTTGTATTGGCGCATGACGCACCCTACGTGTCGGGACGATACTTCGCGGGCTCCGCGTGGGCAACAGGATTTATGACAGCGCTTGAGCGCAATTCCGCAGGCTTGCGGTCGCGATCTGTCGCCGCCCGCTCCGCCGTCGAGTGCATCGCCCCGTATGCCTCGCTTCGATCCACCGAGTCAAGCGCGCTGCCCTTGGTCGCTGCGGCACTTAGCGCTGCAGTGGCCACGCTTCTGGCAGAGCGATCCTCACGCGGGCCCCTCGGGCCGCTTAAAATCGGCGATCCGGCGTTGGCTTTAGGAAGAACGGGCGCACTCGGAACCGTAAGCGGTCATATCGCACTGCTGAACACACCGGATCCGAGGACGTAGCGTGCGCAATGTGTTGTTGCTCGGTTGGGGCGCACCGGATTGGCCTGACCCACCCGTTGCGCCGCAGACTCCATGTCCTGAATAACCTACTTTTTTTCCTCCCACGTTCCGCGAATTTTTGATGTCCAGATCTTGTAATTGTTCCAATTGTTGAGATTTTTGATGATCGCGGCGTGACGGCCGCCGGTCTTGTGCGCATTCTTCGGCACGACAGCCGCTGGTTTGACAGATCCCCGTTCGACACGTGGCAATCGCCGGCGCTCCTTCGCAAATGGAATCGGAATTTTGATGTCGCTCATCTCGCGTGCCCCTTTTACGAACGTGACGCTGGATATCCCGAAGTAGCACCGACAGGAATAGTGTCACAGGCAGCCAGTCATCAAAGGCGATCACGTGTCCATGTATGAGCATTGCGATGGGCATCTCACAACATGTCACGCTAAGTTAAATGGCCGACATTCTCTTGACTCCGCAATTTTTAAAGAACCGGTTGCGTTCACCGAGCGCCAGGTTCGCCTCATGAAATGGTTACTCGGGCGTATCAGTGCCCCGAAAGATCGGTACGTCGTTTAAAGAAGATGCGTGGGCATCCAGGCGGCGATGTATGACAAGCGGCACGATCACACCGTCCACGCGCGATCTAACCGTTGACTACCCGGCGATGCGTTTATATTGGCCCGCGAAGACGCCAGCTTCGATCTTACCGCCCGGCGCGGGGTTCAGGCGGCGCGAGCCTCGAGCACGGTGTAGACCGAGGGCGTGGAAACTACGTTCGTCAGTTTCAATCCGGCACTCGCAAACAGCGCGCCGTACTCCTGGGCGGTACGTTCCTTACCGGCGTGCATCACCAGCATGTCAAGATCGAGCAATGGCGCGGTAGATGGCGGTCCGTCATCGATGATCAGCATCTCGACTACGATGACGCGACCGTCGTGGCTCATCGCCTTGCGCACATTGCGGAGAAGCTTCACGCATTCCTCGTCGCTCCAGTCATGAAGGACGTGCCTCAGTAGATAAACATCACCCCCAGCCGGTACGCCCTCGAAAAAGCTTCCGGCAACGCACTCGACGCGCTCGGCCACGCCAGCGGCTTTAAGGGTGGGTCCGGCACCGGTTATCACGTCAGCCAGATCAAAGAGAACGCCGCTCGCTGCCCGCTCCCGTTGGAGCACCGCTGCGACGAAGGCTCCGTGCAACCCACCTACGTCGATCACGTTGCGTGCTCCCGCGAACGAGTAGGACGTTAGCACGCTCTGTATCGCCATCGTAGCCCCGCCGCTGATAGCCTCCGCAAAGTATTGCTGTTGCTGAGAGCTTTTCCTGTCCCACACCGGCATGCTAAGCGCGCTCTTGAAGGAAGACTTGTCCTTGCGCACGCGGTCCTCTAGGTTCCCCCAGGGATGCCAATGGTCTGGCGCCATCTCGGCAATCACCAACGAGCGCATCGACTCGCTAACATCCGAGCGAAGACACTCGCCGACCGGCGTAAGGCTGAATCGCCCGTGAGCGTCGGCACGAAGTACACCGATAGCAGCAACACCGCGAAGGAGCCTATATAGGGCTGATGGACTAGCGCCGACAACATGGGCCAGCTCGGATGCGGAGCATGGACCGTGCGCGAGCTGGTCGGGAATTCCGAGACGCGCCACGGTGGCGACGGCTTGTGCGGCCCACATGCCCGTGACGAATCCTAAGATGACGGCCCTCGGAGGCAGCGGGTTCGGTACATCGCCCATGATGGATTCCTCCGTGAGCACTGTTCAGGTGGGTTGGAGATGCTATCGAGCAGCGCATTTAAGATGCTGGCCGCGCCGATCTTAACGCGACTGTCCGGGAACGGAGGTACATCGAGGTATTTCCCACAGAGACACCGATTCACCGGAATGTCGGCAAGCCGGTAGAGCTTGCACTCATAGTGCAACGAGAGGCTCTTCAGTGCCTGTGCGTTTCTCGCGCCAGTCCAACCGATACATTGGAGCGCTACATGCATCGAGGATCAGGTCCGCGAGGTTCGATGTTTTGGCACGCCGCACCCAACCGGCCGTCCGCTGCCAACCGGGTTTGCCTCCTCGTGCGCCCAGGGCCGGCCCAGGCGCGTCTCGATGTAGGTACGAATCATGCGCCGCAGGACCTGCGAGGGGGTGAGATCCTCCTCGGCACACAGTCGCTCAAACACCGCCTTCTTTTGCGGATCGACCAGGATCGTCAAACGAGCGGTGCGCTGTTCGATAGGCACGTCGGCGGAGCTCTCCGTTTACATGCGAACGACATTGTATGATAATGAAAGAATAATGCGAGTGGAATCGTCGCGCAAGTACCCGCGTCGCGATCTGTCGGTGGGTTTCTCGCCCCAACTCGGATCGCAGTCGACGGATTGCCAGTGCGGCCCCTTAAGGCCGGCTGCGAGTGAGGCGAATTGAGCCATTCGGTGCCCGATCGGTGATGTCGCTGTCGACCCCTCACTGCCTGAGTCAACTGGCGGCGAGTGGTGTTGGGCTATTGTTCGCGCTCGCGCCGATCGGTATCTTCGCCGCGCGCCGCCCGCTGGGCAGCCGGCTCACCTACGCGGCCTGCATGCTTATCTGTTCGGGGCTTGCGGGCGTTGCCCTCATCGCCCTGCTTTCACCCAGTCCGAGGCTCGAGTTCATCGAGCTCCCCGTGGGACTGCCACTCGGCCGAACCCTCCTCGGATTCGATCCGTTGAGCGCCGCATTCGCCGTCATTATCAACGTGGCGACCGCGATCATCAGTGGCTACGCGATCGGCTACGGTGCACACGCGCGCGAGCCGCTGCGGATCGTGCCGTTTTACCCGGCGTTCATCGGGGGCATGAATCTGGTGCTGCTGGCGCAGGATGCGTTTTCATTTCTCGTCGGCTGGGAATTTATGTCGCTCGCGTCTTGGGCGCTCGTGGTCAGCGAACACAATTCCGCGGAGAACCGGCGCGCAGCGCTCGTGTACCTCATTATGGCGACCGGGGGAGCTCTGGCCTTGCTGCTCGCGTTCGGCCTTCTGGCCGGTCCCGAGGGCGGTTACGCGTTCGATCAGATCCGACGGGTAGCTTCCCCCGGCGTCGGTTCGATCGTTCTGATCCTCGCGCTGCTCGGTGCAGGGTCCAAAGCCGGTCTCGTTCCGCTGCACGCATGGCTACCGCTCGCGCACCCTGCGGCGCCGAGCCACGTCTCGGCATTGATGAGCGGTGTCATGACGAAGGTTGCGGTATACGGATTCGTGCGGCTGGTCTTCGACTTGCCCGGTCCGCCGTTATGGTGGTGGAGCATTCCGGTGCTGCTCGCGGCCGGTATCACCACTCTGTTTGGCGTTCTTTACGCATTGATGGAACACGACTTGAAGCGACTGCTCGCCTACCATACGGTCGAAAACATCGGAATCATCTTCATTGGGCTCGGCCTGGCGATCGCATTCAAGGCGAGCGGCCTGGGCTCGGCGGCCGCGCTGGCGCTCGTGGCGGCGATCTTCCACGTGTTCAATCATTCACTCTTCAAGAGTTTGCTATTCCTCGGTTCCGGCGCCGTTCTCACCGCGACCGGGGAACGGGACATGGAACACCTGGGCGGGCTGATCCACCGGATGCCCGTGACGGCGGTCACGTTCCTCGCCGGATGCATCGCCATTTCTGCACTCCCGCCATTCAACGGCTTCGTGTCCGAGTGGCTCACGTTTCAGGCCATTCTCCTGAGTCCGCAACTGCCACAGTGGGTCCCGAGGCTCCTGGTTCCCGCGATCGGCGCTACTCTCGCCTGTTCAGCGGCGCTTGCGGCGGCGTGCTTCGTCAAGGCGTTCGGAATGACGTTCCTGGGTCGTCCCCGTTCCGGTGTTGCAACAACTGCACGCGAGACGGATCGCTGGTCGCGAAGCGCCATGCTGGTATTCGCGGCGTTGTGTCTGCTTGCCGGGATATTGCCGGGCTTCGTCATTGATAGCATCAGCCCCGTCACACAGATGCTCGTCGGGTCACATCTTACGCCGCAGTCGGTACTGCCTTGGTTTCGAATCATTCCAATCAACCCTGAACGCAGCGCCTATGACGGTCTGCTCCTATTTGTCATGATCGTCACCGCCACCACCGCGACAGCCTTTATCGTACGCCGGTTTGCCTCGCATGCCTTGCGGCGGTCCCCGGCGTGGGACTGCGGATTCCCAGAGGTTAGCCCCGCTACGCAGTACACCGCAGGCAGTTTTGCGCAGCCCATTCGGCGCGTGTTCGGAAGTGTGGTATTTCGCGCACGCGAACACGTCACCATGCCAAAGCCCGGCGATACCGCCGTGGCCAGGCTCCGCCTGGACCTACACGATACCATCTGGGAAGCGCTCTACTTGCCCGTGATCGGTGCAGTCGAGGCGACGGCCGATCGTCTCAACAAGGTGCAATTCCTGACTATTCGCAACTACCTCACTCTCGTATTCGCGGCGTTGGTGTTGCTACTGATCATTGTCGGGACGTTGCGATGATTCAAGCGTGGCTCACCCAGCTATCGCAAGTCGCCCTGGTACTCGGGCTCGCCCCGCTCCTATCCGGATTTACGCGCAAGATCAGGGCGAGGCTCCTACGCCGGCGGGGCGCCTCAGTCGTTCAGCCGTACCGTGACCTCCTGAAACTGATCCGCAAGGAGACGGTAGTTGCCGAGAATGCGTCGTGGCTGTTTCGCGCTGCGCCTTACGCCATCTTTGCCACGACATGGATCGCCGCGACATTGGTACCAACATTTGCCACCGGCCTCACGCTGAGCGGGGCCGCCGACCTGATCGTCATCGTCGCGCTGCTTGGTACCGCACGCTTTCTTCTCGCGCTCGCCGCGCTCGATGTAGGCACAAGCTTTGGCGGAATTGGCTCGAGCCGTGAAATGATGTTCGCGTCGCTCGCTGAGCCTGCGATGTTGATGGCCGTCTTCACACTCTCGCTCATTGCGGGCTCCACCCAACTCTCCTCGATCTCCGCTTTCATGCTAGGACCGAACGTCGGCCTCAACATCTCGATCGCACTTGCGTTGATTGCCCTCATCATCGTGGCGATCGGTGAAAACGCGCGTATCCCGGTCGACAATCCCG
>Ga0207927_1000030_pt1 | contig 61415 bp, 65 predicted proteins | sample NGESurdeep072012_2_FD_184456 | JGI IMG/M metagenome (GOLD analysis project Ga0207927, IMG submission 184456) | Arctic peat soil microbial communities from Barrow, Alaska - NGEE Surface sample 210-2 deep-072012 (SPAdes) | ecosystem: Environmental > Terrestrial > Soil > Wetlands > Peat ... | reverse complement strand
TATTAATACATTAGGTATGGTCTATAAGAGCTTGAAATAAAAAGAATTAAAAGTTTTAATTGAAATCGCCAGCGGCCGCCCGGCATCAAGGGTTCCGCCCGCCGGCGGAAATTCGTCGTTCTAGTTGAATGCGGTACAAAATCGGATATAGTGCGCAACTTCATGCACCTGGCTGATCGATCCTATTGATTTCAAGGGCTTTTCTCGAACAATGAGCGAACGCGCAGACCAACATTTCGATATCGACGATGAGTTTCTTGGCGAAGCCGAAGAATCCCATGATTTCGATCCTCTGTTGGAACGAGCGGAGCGGCGGCCGAAAGCAGCGGCCGTGGCCAAGCGCGGCAAGGCGGCGTGGAGTCGTGTCGAGGACGTACTCGCCGAGCGACAGCTGGAAAAAGAGTTGCGCGACATTTTCGAAGACGATTGATCCCCTTGGGAGCCACAGCCGGAAGCCCAACGGCATGCCAAGCGCGCGCCGTGATCGATGCTCCAACATAATCAACCTTGGGTCGTCCTCAAATTCGGCGGCACCAGCGTGTCGTCGGCGAGCAATTGGCAAAACATTGCCGGGGTGCTCGAGGAGCGCATCGCATCGGGCCTGCGTCCGGTCGTCGTCCATTCCGCGCTTTCCGGCATAACCGATCGCTTGCAGTCGCTGTTGGTGGCTGCCGCGGCCGGCACCGATAGCGGCGTGCTCGACGGCATCGAGTCGGCACACCGAAACCTTGCAAAACACTTATCGGTCGTTCCCGACGAGCGTTTCGAAGCGTTCATGGAACATCTTCGTCACCTGGCGGCCGGTGCGGCCGAGAGCCGCGATATCAGCGGCCGGCTGCGGGCCCGTGTCATGGCGATGGGGGAGTTGTTGGCGACTTCTCTGGGCGCCTCATTTTTGAACGCCCGGGGATTGAGAGCGGCCTGGGTGGATGCACGGGAGGTCCTGCGCGCCGAACGGCGCCATGGCGCATCCTCGGAGGCGGATTTTCTGTCGGCCACCTGCGATTTCGCGCCGGACGTGCGGTTGCAGGCGAAGTGGCGCGCGCTCGATCAAGTCATCATCACGCAAGGATTCATCGCGGCTGACGAGGCCGGCGACACGGTGTTGTTGGGGCGCGGCGGCTCCGATACCTCCGGATCTTACTTCGCCGCCAAATTGGCGGCTGCACGCCTCGAGATCTGGACCGACGTACCGGGCATGTTCAGCGCCAACCCGCGCGCCGTACCCACCGCCCGATTGCTGCGGGCCCTGCATTACGATGAAGCCCAGGAAATCGCCAGCAATGGCGCCAAGGTTTTGCACCCGCGCTGCCTGCTGCCGGTGCGGCAGTACCAGATTCCCCTGCATGTCTATGCCACGCAAGCACCCGGTCTCGAAGGCACGGTCATTTCGGCGAACGTCGCCGGAAGCGCGGGCCAGGTCAAGGCCATTGCGATCAAGAAGGGGATCACGCTGATCTCCATGGAAAGTCCCGGGATGTGGCACCAGGTGGGATTCCTCGCCGATGCCTTCCAGATCTTCAAGCAGCAGCGCATGTCGGTGGATCTCGTATCCACTTCGGAAACCAACGTGACGGTGTCGCTCGACCCGAGCGCCAATACCTTGGGATCTGCGGATCTCGCGCGCCTCGAGGCGGCCCTCGGTGAATTGTGCAGGGTCGAGGTGCTGGGACCGTGCGCCTCGTTGAGCCTCGTCGGCCACAACATCCGCGGTATCTTGCACGAGTTGGGCCCGGCATTTGAATTATTTCAGGATCACAAGATCTATTTGGTGAGTCAGGCGGCGAACGACCTCAACTTCACCTTCGTGATCGACGAATCCCAGGGCGACCGTCTGGTGCATCAATTGCACGAACGGCTGATTCAGAGCATCGGCTCGGACCGGGTGCTCGGACCCACGTGGTTGCAGCTGTTCTCGCCGAAGGAAAGTTCCGCGGCGCCCGTGCCCAACTGGTGGGAGGACCCGCGCAAGCGCCGGCGGTTGCAGGAAATTGCCGCGCGCGAATCGGCGGCCTTCGTGTACGACATGCCGAGCTTGGATGCGGCGATTGCAGCGGTTAAGCGGGTGCGCTCGGTGGCGCGTTGGGCGTACGCGATGAAGGCGAACTGGCATCCCGAAATTCTCAGGCGCACGCATTCGGCCGGCCTCATGCTCGAGTGCGTGTCGCAAGGCGAGCTCGAGCACGCATTCGCCTCGGTGCCGGGCCTCGCGCCGGATCAGGTGTTGTTCACTCCGAATTTTGCGCCGCGCGCCGAATATGAATACGGGTTCAGGAAGGGTGTGCGCGTCACGTTGGACAATCTGCACCCGCTCAAAGAGTGGCCGGAGGTCTTCGCCGGCAGGGAAATATTCCTGCGGATCGACCCCGGCTTCGGGCGCGGACATCATCACCATGTGCGCACTGCGGGCGCCCACTCCAAGTTCGGCATCCCCATGTCGGAGATCGACGAACTGGCGGCGCTGACGCAGGCGGCGGGAGTGCGCGTCACCGGACTGCACGCGCACACCGGCAGCGGGATATTCGATGTGGCCAACTGGACCGAGACCGGAACGCTGCTGAGCGAACTCGCGCAGCGCTTTCCCGACGTGCACATCGTCGATCTCGGCGGCGGGATCGGTGTGCCCGAACAGATGGGCCACGATGGGATCGATCTTGGCGCGCTGGACGCGGGGGTTGCCGGGCTCAAGCAGCGATTTCCCGGGATCGATTTCTGGATGGAGCCCGGGCGCTTTTTGGTTGCCCGAGCCGGCGTGTTGGTCGCGGTGGTGACGCAATTGAAGCGCAAGGGCGACGTGCGGTACGTCGGCATCGCGACCGGGATGAACTCGCTGATCAGACCGGCCCTTTACGGTGCGCACCACGATATTCGCAACCTGACCCGCCTCACCGAGCCGTTGAATCAAAAAGTGACCATCGTGGGTCCGATCTGCGAATCCGCCGACCAGCTTGGCAGCGATCGCTGGTTTCCGCCGACCGAGGAGGGCGATGTGCTGTTGATTGCGAATTGCGGTGCGTATGGTTTTGTCATGGCGTCGAACTATAATCGGCGGCCTCCGGCATCAGAGTTCTTGATCGAATGAAACATCAGATTGGACTCATCGGTTGGCGTGGAATGGTCGGCTCGGTGCTTTTGGACCGCATGCTTGCCGAGCGGGACTTCGATTTGGTCGAACCCGTATTCTTCAGCACCTCCCAGGCGGGACGTGCGTCGCCGGACATCGGCCGTAAAGTCGGTCCGGTGCAGGACGCGAACGATCTGGCGGCATTGGCGCGCTTACCCATGCTGATCAGTACGCAGGGCGGCGAGTACACGCTATCGGTGCATGCACGCCTGCGTGCGGCCGGCTGGCAAGGATATTGGATCGATGCGGCGTCGACCTTGAGGATGGAGCGATCCTCGGTCATCGTGCTCGATCCGGTCAATCTGCCGGTGATGCAAAAGGCGCGCGCCGGCGGCATCAAGGATTTCATCGGCGGCAATTGCACGGTGTCCCTCATGCTCATGGCGGTGTGCGGCTTGTTGCGCGCCGGCGTGGTTGAGTGGATCACGGCCATGACGTATCAGTCCGCATCGGGCGCCGGCGCCCAGCACATGCGCGAGCTGCTGGAGCAGATGGGCGCCCTGCATCAGTCGGCCGCGGAGCTGTTGCGCGATCCCTCATCGGGTATTCTCGACATCGACCGTGCGGTCACCCGCGCCATAGGCCGCGCCGATTTCCCGAGCAGCCATTTCGGCGCGCCGCTGGCCGCGAATCTCATCCCTTGGATCGATAAGGATTTGGGCAATGGCCAGAGCCGGGAGGAGTGGAAGGCCGGCGCCGAGTCAAACAAGATCATGGATACCGAGGCGGCGCCGGTGCCAATCGAAGGCATCTGCGTGCGGGTGAGCGCAATGCGCTGCCACTCGCAGGCGCTCACCATCAAACTCAAAAAAGACATTCCGTTGCGCGATATCGAACAATTGATCGCCGGTGGGAACCCCTGGGTGAGAGTCGTGCCCAATGACCGTGTTTCCTCCATCAAAGAACTGGCGCCCGCTTCGGTCAGCGGCACCTTGAGCATACCCATCGGCCGGCTGCGCAAGCTCGCCATGGGCGGGGAGTATCTATCGGCTTTTACGGTCGGCGATCAATTGCTGTGGGGTGCCGCCGAACCCTTGCGGCGAACGATGCGGTTCCTGCTCAGTTAGGGCGCCCAAATTACCTCGACCGGGGCGCGCTGTTGGCGCAACACGGCTCGCACCGGCATATCCTCCATGGGGCCGGCAGCGCCTGCGGCCAAATAAGCGCGCAACTTGGATTCACCCGCGATCAGAATCACGATATGCCGCGAATCGAGCAGCGCGCTCACGTTCAAGCTCAGTCTCGGTTGGGGCGCACTCGGCGCCCACATGCCGACGCATCCGGCGGCGGTGGCCGGATTGAGCGCGCTGCGCAGATTGGGCGAGCCGGGAAACAACGAGGCGGTGTGTCCGTCATCCCCCATGCCGAGCAGCGTCACGTCGAACGGCCGCGGGATGCGGGCAAAGGTTTCCCAGGCCGATACGGCGCCTAAATCCGGGGAGGGCGCGGCGTTTTTAAGTCCGAGGAAACGTGCGGCGGCGGCCTTGCCTTGCAGCAACGCCTCGCGCACCAGCTTCTCATTGCTGTCGGCATCGGTCGGTGCGACCCAGCGCTCGTCGGCGAGCGCCACGCAGACACGGCTCCACTCAATCGTCTGAGTGCGCAGCTGTTCGAACAGTTTGACCGGTGATCGTCCGCCGGAGACGACCAGGCTTGCCAGACCGCGCGTCGCGATCGCGTGAGTGAGGCGTGCCGCGATGTCGGCAGCGACTTGCCGCGACAAGGTATCCATATCCGGATAGCGCTTGACGACGGGTTCAGAGGCGCCGACGTCGGGTGATTGCATTGTGGTGCTCACAGCCTTCAGGGTATCGGATCGATCAGGTGTCGTCGAGAAAAAGACGCGGCGCGCAAACCGCGCGTGGCACAATGCGGCGTGCACTTGAAGATCTGCATTGAGATTACCGGTTGGCTCGCCGCGTCGCTGATACTCGGCGCCTGCGCCGCTATTTGGCAAAGTCGTTCGCATCCTGGTGACTCGTGGAGCGCGGTGACGCGTGGGACGGTACACTATAAACCCATGAGGTGAAGGCCAATGTGGGAAATCAGGAAAAGTGCCGAGCGGGGCTTCGCGGATCACGGTTGGCTTCAGTCGCGCCATACGTTTTCCTTTGCGGACTATTTTGACCCGGCTCACCACAGCTTCGGGGCGTTGCGGGTCATCAATGAGGACCGAGTGGCACCGGGTCAGGGCTTCGGGACGCACAGTCATCGCGATATGGAGATCGTGAGTTATGTGCTGGCGGGGCAGCTCGCGCACCGCGATTCCATGGGCAACGGCTCGGTCATCGTCCCCGGCGACGTTCAGCGCATGAGCGCCGGCACGGGCGTGCAGCATAGCGAGCATAATCCGTCGGCCCGCGAGCCCGTGCATTTTCTGCAAGTCTGGATTCTACCCGCGGTCGCCGGAATTGCCCCGAGTTACGAGCAGAAGCATTTCCCCGTGCATGAAAAGCGCGGACGGCTGCGGCTCGTTGCCTCGCCGGACGGGGCCGAGGGTTCGGTGCTGCTGCACCAGGATGCCAAGGTTTACGCGGGGCTTTTCGATGCCGGCGAACGAACCACGTGCGCGCTGAACGAGCGGCGACTGACCTATGTGCACGTGGCTCGCGGCACCATCGGCGTGAACGGCACGGTACTCGACGCAGGGGACGCGCTCAAGATTTCCGATGTCGCGTCGCTTGAGTTCCACAACGGCGCCGGTGCCGAAGTGCTGCTGTTCGACCTGCCGCCCGCGGGCGGCCGCTAGCCTGAAGTTACCCCGGCTTGCTGTCTTGGGGTTTCTCTTTCCAGCAGAACCGCACCGCTCACACTCAGGATTCGTCGACGCAAGTCCCGCGGCAGCGCCCGCATCACGAAGCCGCGTGGAAAATCCAATGGGAGCGGCCTTGCCATGCGTACGGACTCTTCGAGCGTCGTGACGACGACTTGAGATCGCCACCCGGATTTACCGAAAAACCCGAACCAATCGTCGACTTGGAACAGGAACGGAGCGGCGTTCAGTTGTTTGGCCCACTTCCGTGGCATCGCCCGTTTGCCGGCGTTGACGAAATCAAGAATCCAGCGCCGAAATGCCGGTACCGCGTGCAGCTCCTCGGCCAGGCCGCCGACGACGTCGTTAGACAGATACGGGATCACACCTTCCGCGATCAACAGCGTGCTCGCCGATGAAGCGCCGATCCTCGCGAAGAGCTGGCCTCGTTCCTTGCGATTTCGCAAATCCAAGCCGACTCGCTCGACATGGCATTTGGGCACATGGTTGAGCAATTGCGCGTTCTTCGCGTCGATCAGTTCCGGCAAATCGACTTCGATCCAACGCAGATCGGACGGCAGGTCCAGCCGATAGGGCCTGGAATCCAATCCAGCCCCCAGATTGACCACGGTATCGACGCCGGCGTGCAGCGCCTCTCGAATCAGCCGGTCGATGGCCGATGTGCGTAGGACGAAGCCCCAGGGCTCCATCGATGAGAAGTAAAGCGAGCGGGCGATCATCGGACCGCGCTTCCCGGCAAGCATCCCGGCCAAGGGATCCGAAAAAATTGCGTCCGCCCGCTTGCTTTCGATGGCCCGGAGCGTCGCCACCCAAAGCGCGGTATCGGCAACCCCGGAGACCTCGGCCTCGTTTTCCGTATCCACTTCTTTAGGCTGGCTTGCGTGCTGCGTGGCAGGCGGTTAACAAACCCTATCCACCCGGCCCGCGACCGACGGCGGCGATTGATGCCGCGCTTCGAGTTCCGCGATGATCCGGGGCAGCAACAGATGCCGCGCTTTGAGCAACAGCAAGAGGTGATACAGGAGATCCGCCGCTTCGCCAACGACTTCGTCATCGGATTGCGTCACGCTCGCAAGCGCCAATTCGAGCCCTTCCTCGCCGACTTTTTGCGCGATGCGCCGGGTGCCTTCGGACAGCAGCTTCGCGGTATAGCTTCCTTCCGGCTGAGTCGCCATGCGCTCTGCGATGACGCGTTCAAGGGTCGCGAGGAACGCGATCCGTCCGGCCGCCGCCTGCGGCGGATCCTCGCCGAAACAGGTGCGCGTGCCCAAATGACAAGCCGGACCGTGAGGTTTCGCCAGGATCAACAGAGCATCCGCATCGCAATCCGCGGCCATGTCGCGCACCTCGAGAAAATGACCGGAGGTCTCTCCCTTGGTCCACAGCCGCTGCTTGCTTCGGCTCCAGAAGGTCACGCGGCCGCTCGATTGAGTCGCCGCCAGCGCCGCGCGGTTCATGTAGGCCAACATGAGCACCGCGCCGCTGTCGGCATCCTGCACGATGGCGGGCAACAATCCGTCGCTATTGCCCCAATCGAGTTCGTCGAGTCCGATCATGCTCTCACCTCGATGCCGTCCGCACGCAGTTGCCTCTTGAGATCGGGTATCGCGATCTCTCCGGAATGAAACACGCTGGCCGCGAGCGCCGCATCGACGCCGGCGCGCTGAAACACTTGCACAAAATGCCGCGCCGATCCGGCGCCGCCCGAGGCGACCAAGGGCACCTGGCAGACGCTGCGCACCGCGCACAGCTGATCGATGTCATAACCGCCCCGCACGCCGTCGCTCGACATGCAATTGAGCACGATTTCGCCCGCGCCGCGCCGCTGCGCCTCGATGACCCAATCCAGGGTTCTACGCGCCGCATCGCGGGTTCGCGACGGATCGCCGGTAAACTGCTGCACCCGATAGTCGCCGCCGACCGATTGACTGTCGATGCCGACGACGACGCATTGCGCGCCGAAGCGCTGGCTCAGGCTGTCGATCAGCTCCGGGTTCTCGAGAGCGGGTGAATTGAGCGATATTTTCTCGGCGCCCGACCCCAGCACTTCCTCGGCGTCGGCGACCGATCGAATGCCGCCGGCCACGCAGAACGGGATGTCCAACAGGCGCGCAACGCGCGTGACCCAGGAGCGGTCCACCGAGCGGTCCTCGGGGCTCGCGGTGATGTCGTAGAACACCAGTTCATCCGCTCCCTGGTCGCGATAGCGCCGCGCAAGATCCAGGATATCGCCGACCACGCGGTGGTCGCGGAAGCGCACGCCCTTGATGACCTGCCCGTCGCGCACGTCGAGACAAGGAATTATGCGTTTGGCAAGAATGGTCGCAGCTCCTCGATTGGAATCAGTTCTTCGAGCAGCGCCTTGCCGCTGATGGCGGCGGCCGCGCCGCATTCGGCCAGGGCGCGCAGATCGCGCGCATCGCGAACGCCGCCGGAGGCCTGCCATACGATGTGCGGAAAGCGCCGCACGGCCTCCGCATACAATTCGAGGTTGGGTCCGGACAGCGTTCCGTCACGGCTGACGTCGGTGCACAGCACATGAAGAAGCCCCTCATGCGCGAAACCGGCCACCGCGTCCCACAGCGACAGCGTGGATTGGCGGCGCCAGCCATGAGTGGCCACGCACGGCGTGCCCGCCGCGTCCAGGCGTACGTCGAAGGCCAGCGCGATCTGCTCGGGGCCAAAGTGCTTGAACCAGGTGCGGACCTGGTCCGCCCTGATGACAGCGGCGCTGCCGACGACGACCCGGTCGACGCCGAGGTCGAGCATCTGTGCGACCGCGTCGGTGTTGCGCAATCCTCCGCCCACCTGGAGCTTGACGCCATCCAGCGCGGCGAGGTCGGCAATGACGGCACGGTTTCCGCTGCTGCCATCGCGCGCACCGTCGAGATCGACGACGTGCAGCCAATCGGCCCCGAGATCGCGATACTTGGCGAGCAGCGCAAGCGGCGCGGCCTGGTAGCGAGTTTCGGTTTCGAAATCCCCGCGCAACAGTCTCACGCAGTGGCCGGCTCTCAAATCGAGGGCGGGAATCAATCGCATGTCGAGCACGTGTTCAATTGAGCGCCAGGAAGTTCTTGAGCAGGCGCGCGCCGACCGCGGCCGAGCGCTCGGGATGAAATTGCACTCCGAAAAAATTGCGCCACTCCACACAGGCGCTGAACGCTGCGTCATAGCGGCTGAGCGCGACGGTCGATGGTCCCGGCGGCAATGCGTAGCTGTGCACGAAGTAGCCGTAATCCTCATTTGCCAGGCCCTCGAGCAAGGCGCAGTCGCGCAGGATTTCGAGCGTGTTCCAGCCCATGTGGGGAACCGGATGGCCCGGCGCTTCGACGAATCGCGCAGCGAGCCCGGGGATGATGCCGAGACAACGCGTGTGGCCCTCGTCGGATGCCTCGAACAGCAACTGCATCCCCAGGCAAATGCCGAGCACCGGCCGGGTCAACCGCGGTATCACCTCGACCAGCCGGCTGCAACGCAGTCGCGCCATGGCGTCCGCGGCCGCGCCCACACCCGGCAGGATGACGTGACTGGCCGCTCGGATGCGCGCGGCATCGGCCGACACGTCGGCATGCGCGTCCAGCCGTTGCAAGGCGAATTGCAGGGAGGCGATGTTGGCGCCGCCGCTTGCGACTATCACGACATCGCGTTCACTCATAACACGCCCTTGGTGCTCGGTAACTCGGCACCCTCCCGCCGAATCGCTTGCCGGAGGCTGCGTCCCACGCCTTTGAAGCACGACTCGATCATATGGTGGGTATTCTCGCCGCGCACGCGCAGGTGCAGCGCGGCTCCCAGGCTCTCCGCCAGGGAGCGGAAGAAATGCGGCACGAGTTCGGTGGGCACTTCGCCGACGCGCTCGCGATTGAAACTGCCTTCCCAGACGAAATACGGGCGCCCCGATATGTCGAGCGCCACTTGCGCCTCGGCCTCGTCCATGGCGAGCAGGAAGCCGTAGCGGGCGATGCCGTGCTTGTCGCCCAAGGCCTCTCGCAGCGCCGACCCCAAGGCGAGAGCGCAATCCTCGATGGTGTGATGTTCGTCGACATGCAGATCGCCCACGCAGGTCAGTTGCAGCGCGAAGCCGCCGTGTTTCGCGATCTGCTCGAGCATGTGATCGAAGAACCCCAACCCGGTGGCGATGCGGCAGGGCCCTTCGCGCGACAGATCGACCTCGACCGCGACCTCGGTCTCCTTGGTTTTGCGCCGTATGTGGGCGCGGCGGGCCGAGCCGGCGATTCGCTTCGCGATGGCGGGCCAAGTCTCCTGCGCCGTCCCGCCCAAGCGCACGCGCAGGCTTTGGATACCAAGATTGGCGGCGAATTCCATGTCGGTGTCGCGGTCGCCGATCATGTAGCTGCGCGCGGTATCGAGCGGATGGGCCTCGAGGTATGGTTGCAGCAGGCCGAGCTTGGGTTTGCGGCAGGCGCAGTTCTCGCGCTGGAAATGCGGGCAGACGAACACGGCGTCGAAGTCGATGCCTTGCGAGGCGAACAAGTCCAACAAGAATCGCTGCGGGCGCTCGAAATCCTCCTGCGGCAGGCTTGAAGTGCCCAGACCGTCCTGATTGGTGACCATGACGAAGGTGTAGCCCGCTTGCTTCAATTCGAGCAGCGCCGGCACCACCCCCGGCATCAGTCGAAGTTTATCCAGGCTGTCGACCTGCTCGTCGGGCGGCTCTTCGTTCAAGGTTCCGTCCCGGTCCAGAAATAAAATGCGGTAGCCGTTCACGAGGCCTCCAAACTGTCGAGCAATGCGTCGTTCTCCGCCCTGGTGCCCACCGAGATGCGCAGCGATGTCGGCAATGCCGGATTGGCGCGCATATCGCGCACGATCGAGCCTCCGGCCATGCTCGAGCGCATGAAGCGGTCGGCATCGAGGCAGTCGATCAGCAGGAAATTGGCGTCGCTGCGCCACACCTTCTCCACCAGAGGCGAGCGTGCCAGGCGTTCGCGCAGGTACTCGCGCTCCTCGAGCAGCGCCGCGATCCTGGTCGCGGAAATCGCAAGTTGCCGCGGCTCGAGCGCGCGCATTGCCGCCTCGACCGAAGGCTGCGACAGGGAGTAGGGCGGGATGACGCGTCTCGCCAGGCGAATCATCTCCGGGTGGCCCAGCAGCGCGCCGATGCGAACGCCTGCCAAGGCGTGAGCCTTCGACAGGGTGCGCAGGATCGCCAGCGTCGAAAAGCGGGTCAACCACGCGCTCAAGCTCGGGCGCTGCGACCATTCGATATATGCCTCGTCGATCACCACGATGGCCTTGCCGTCGAGCGCGCTCAAGATCGTTTCCAATGCGCCGATCTCGAGCAGGTTTCCGGTCGGATTGTTGGGCGAGCACAGGAACACGAGCTTCACGTGGGGCTGCCATGCGGCCAGCAGCCGCCCGGGATCGAGGCTCCATGCCTCGGCGCGTTCGAGCGGAATTTCGATCACATCCGCCCCTTGAATGCGCGCGGCCGCTCGATACATCGCAAAGGTGGGGCCGCATTGCAGTATAGCGTCCGTTCCGGCGCGCAGATAAACGCGCGACAAGGCGTCGATGGCCGCATCGCTGCCATGAGTGGCGAGCAAAGAGGCCGGGGGCACCGCGTAGAGCGATGCGAGCCGTTCGACGAGGGCCGAGGGCTGCGGTTCCGGGTAACGATTGAGCCCGGCGATGCTCGCATCGCCCGCGCATCTCCAAGGCGCCTCGTTGGCGTGCAGCCGGGTCATGGACGGCAGCCAAGCGGCGTGCGAATACGGTTCCAGGCTGCGAATTTCCGGCCGCGCCAGCGACATTACCGGATTCAAGGCAATTCCCCCTGGAGCGCGGCGAGGCGAACGGCCACCGCCGCTGCGTGTCCATCCAATCCTTCGAGGTTCGCCAGGATCTGCGCGGTGCCGCTCATGGCCCGCAGACCCGCGGCAGAGAGTTCCTGCACGGTAATGCGTTTTTGGAAATCCTCCAACGACAGGCCGCTGTAGGCTTTGGCAAACCCGTACGTCGGCAGGGTGTGATTCGGCCCGCTGCAATAGTCGCCCATGGTTTCCGGCGACCAGCGGCCGAGAAACACCGCGCCCGCGGCCTGGACCCGGGGCAGCCACGCGCGCGGCTCACGGATGTGCAGCAGCAGGTGCTCGGGCGCGTAATCGTTGGCAATGCAGAAAGCGGCATCGAGCGAGTCGACCACGATCAGACGCATATGGGCCACCGACTCCTCGAGGATCGCCTTGCGCGACAGCGCGCGCACCTGTCGCTCGACCTCGTGCGCGACGCCATCGGCGAGCGCGGCCGCCGTCGTCACCAGCAGGGCTTGAGCGTCGGCGTCGTGTTCGGCTTGGGCGAGCAAGTCCGCCGCGATGAAATCGGCACGTGCGTGCTCGTCGGCGATGACCATGACCTCGGTGACGCCGGCCGGCAAATCGGCCGCGGCGCCGGCGGCATCGCCCGCGACCAGCGATTTGGCGGTCGCGACCCACACGTTACCCGGACCGAATAGCTTGTCGCACTTCGGTACCGACTGCGTGCCGTAGCCCATGGCGGCGATCGCTTGCGCGCCGCCCACCTTGAAGACTTGCTCGACACCCGCCTTGCGCGCGGCGACCAGCACCGCGGGGTCGGCGCCGCCGCTGCGGGTGGGGGCGGTGCACATGACGCGCACCGGACAGCCGGCAATCGCGGCGGGCACGGCCAGCATGATGGCGCTCGAGGGCAGCGGCGCGGAGCCCGCCGGGACGTACAGCCCGACGGCGCGCACCGGCACGCTGATGCGTTCGCATAGCACGCCCGGCGAGGTCTCGATGCGCAGCGGGGCGGGCGCTTGGGCGGCATGAAATTTATGCACCGCCGCTATCGCGGCGTCGAGCGCCGCGTGCTGGGCGGCGCTCAAGCTGCGCTCGGCGGCGGCGAATTCCCGGGCCGATACGGCCAACTCCTCGAGCCGAACCCCATCGAACCTGTGGGTCAACTCGATGAGCGCGGCATCGCCGTTGCGCCGTACCTCATCGATGATCTCCCGGGTTGCGATCGTGACACGCTCGGCATCGCGCTGCGCGGGGCGGCGCAAGGCATCCCGGCGTTGCGACACAGCGAGGAATTTCCAGTCGAGAACGCGCATGCGCAAAACGCTCGCCCCCTCAGGCCAGCATTTTCTCGACCGGCAGCACCAGCACCGAGCTCGCGCCCACGCTCTTCAGATCCTCGAGGGTTTCCCAGAACACGTTTTCGCGGCATACCGCATGCACGGCAACCCGATCGCCGATCCCGTCGAGAGGAATGACCGTCGGTGCTTCGCTGCCGGGCAGCAACTTGGTGATCGCGGCAAGCGCGGAGCGGGGCGCGTGCAGCATGATGTACTTGCTGCCCTTCACTTGCTCGACGCCGTCGATGCGCATCAGCAGCCGGCGCGTCCAGTCCTGCTTCTCGGCGGCTATGGGCACCGGAGTTCGAATGAGCACCGCCTGACTCTCGAGCACGACCTCGGCCTGGCGCAAATGATTGGCCGCGAGCGTCGAGCCGGTGGAGACCAGGTCGCAGATCAGGTCGGCCCGCCCGAGGCGGGGCGCGATCTCGACCGAGCCGGACAGCACCACGACTTCCGCGCGAATGGCGCGCTCGGCGAGAAATCGCCCGAGTATGTGCGGATAGGTGGTCGCGATGCGCTTGCCGGCGAGCGAGGCCGCGCCCCGGTAGTCGAATCCGTCGGGTGCCGCGATGCACAGCTTGCAGCGGCCGAAATCCAGGGTCTTCACCGTCTCGAACAGAGGCGCCAGGCCGCGCGCGCGAAACGCGAGAAGCTTCTCCTCGACCACGTTCAGGCCGACCAATCCCAAGTCGCAGACATCCTCTTGCACCAGGTCCGGAATGTCGTCGTCGCGTACGAACAGCACGTCGAGCGGCATGTTCTCCCCGTAGCACATGAGCTGGTCCTTGCCGCGGCTGTATTTCAGTCCGCAGCGCGCCAGCAGGTCGAGTGAATTGTCGGTGAGCCGGCCGCTCTTTTGGACCGCGATTTTCAGCCGCATGGGGGCACTCGCGCTCATGCGTCGAGCTTGAGCCGCTCGGTCACGGCGCGATAGCCGCCGTTGCCCGAACTCAAGTAGCGGGCGACCCGACCGATGGTGGTGACGCTGACCCCGGTTAGTTTGTGGATCTCGCGGTAGCACAGCCCGCGCTCCAGCAACTCGACCACCGCCCAGCGGTCGGCCATGGCCTGCAACTCGGCCGGAGTGCACAGGTCGCGGAAGAAACTGCGGCATTCCTCCACGCTGCGCAAGGCCAAAATGGCCGTGCAGAGCGCGCGCTCATGCTGCTGTTCCTGGCGCAGGGTCACCGGGCGGTTGGTTTTCATGGTGTCCGTTTACAATATATTAATGCGCTAATACATTAATGGATTATGAGAAAGCGCGCAACCTCAAATTGCTTGACGCGCGCGCGCCGCCTGCATACCATTTGCGTGCTTATCTAGACCGGCTGAGGGAAAGGCCCTTAGAAGCCGGGGCAACCACCGAAGGGTCCCTAGGTCCTTAGGAACGGTGCCAACTCCTGCGGAGCGAGGCTTTAGACCTTGGATCCGATAGATAGGCGGCAAGTTGAGCGGCGCGTACAGCGCCGCGGCAATGGCCTAAGAGCGGCGCCGCTCCTCAGGGGTTATGTAAACCTTTTTAGGAGCGAACGATCAGATGCCGAGAAGACTCCCGAACAAAGCACCCGCGGCGACGCAAGACCGGGAAATCGCACCGTCGATCCGCAGCGAGCCGCCGGTTCACGATGCGGTTCTGCCGCTGCCGAGTCCATGGCGGCTGCACTATGGAGACGTGCTGGCGAATGCGCGGATCGCCTTCCGCCTGGTCGGACCGGAGGACGCACCGGTGGTGGTGGTGATGGGCGGGATTTCCGCTCACCGACAGATCGACGGCGCGCCCGGCTGGTGGCCTGAGATCGTCGGTCCGGGGCTCGGTATCGACACCCGGAGATTCCGCGTCTTGGGCATCGATTATCTGGGCGGCCCCGGCGCGAGTTCGGCGCCGCAGCCCGGCTCGACATTTCCTTCGCTGAGCTCCTTCGATCAGGCGGATGCCTTACGGCAAATCGTGCTGCATTTGGGACTGAAATCGCTGCACGCCATTGTCGGCGCATCATACGGTGGAATGGTGGCTCTGTGCTTCGCCGAGCGTCACGCCGCACTCGTGGGCCGCATCGTGGTCTTGAGCGCGGCCGACAGGTCCCAGGTGCTCTCGACTGCTTGGCGCTGCGTACAACGGCAAATCGTGCGCGAGGCGATCTCACGGGGCGATGGGCCGGCAGGGCTGAGGCTCGCCCGCGCGCTCGCGATGGCGACGTACCGCAGTGCCGTGGAATTCGAGTTGCGCTTCAGCGCAGCGCCGGTGCGCGAAGCGGACCGGTTCCGCTTCCCGATCGAGGAATACCTGTTCGCGCGCGGAGACCATTACGTGCAAAAGTACCGTGCGGAAACCTTTCTCGCCTTGAGCGAGTCGATCGATTTGCATCAAATGGACGCAACCAAGGTGCACGCGCCGGCTACGCTGATTGCGGTGCGCGAAGACCAATTGGTGCCGTTCCACGATATGCAGGCGCTCGCCGCGCGCCTCAACGGGCCGCGCCAACTCATCGAAATCAATTCCATATTCGGGCACGACGCGTTCTTGAAGGAGGGCGCGGCGCTTACACCGATAATCAAACAGGCCATTGCGGAGCACACGGCATGAGCGACAAGGACAAATCCGGGCAATCGCCGGCGAGCAAATCTCAGGCGACGCGGGCGGTGCGCGCCGGGCTCGAATCCGATGCCCAGTACGGCTCGGTGGTGCCGCCCATTTACTTGTCCACGAACTTTGCATTCAAAGGCTACCTTAAGCCGCGTAAGTACGATTACACCCGCTCCGGCAATCCGACCCGCGACCAGCTGGCGGCGGCGCTTGCGGATCTGGAGGGCGGCGCAGGCGCGGTGGTGACCTGCACCGGGCTGGCTGCGATCACCTTGATCCTCTCGACGCTTCCCTCTCGGGCGCGGATACTCGCGCCCTACGATTGCTACGGCGGCACTTATCGGTTGCTGGCGGCCTTGCACGCTCAGGACAAGCTAGTGGTCGACTTCGTGGATCAATCGGACGCCGCGGCCTTAGCTGAGGCGCTCGCAGCCAAACCGAAATTGGTGTGGATCGAGACGCCGAGCAATCCGCTGCTGCGGATCGTCGACATTCGCGCGGTCGCCGAGGCGGCCCATGCGGTCGGCGCATTGGTCGTCGCGGACAACACGTTTCTCTCGCCGCTGTGGCAACAGCCGCTGGCGCTGGGCGCCGATCTCGTGATGCATTCCACCACCAAGTATTTGAACGGCCACAGCGACGTGGTGGGCGGAGCGGTGATCGCGGCCAATCCTGATCTCGTTGAGAGTATCGCGTGGTGGGCCAATGCCATCGGCGTCACCGGTGCGCCGTTCGACAGCTTCATGAGCTTGCGCGGCGTGCGCACCTTGCACGCGCGCATGCGCGTGCATGCCGAGAATGCCGCGGCGGTCGTCGACGTATTGAAGCGCCATTCGGCGGTGCGGCAGGTGTTCTATCCGGGGCTGGTCACTCATCCCGGCCATGAGCTTGCCCGGCGCCAACAGACAGGCTTCGGCGCCATGTTGAGTTTCGAGCTCGCCGGCGGCGATCCCGCAGTGGCGGCGTTTCTCGCGGGGCTCGAATGCTTTACACTCGCCGAATCCTTGGGCGGGGTCGAGAGTTTGATCTCGCATCCGGCCACGATGACGCACGCGGGCATGGATGAATCGGCGCGGCTTCGTGCCGGCATCGGAGCGGGGTTGTTGCGTGTGTCGGTCGGCATCGAGGACGCGGCGGATCTCGCCGCCGACGTGACCGCGGGTCTCGATCGCGCCGCTAAAGCGCAGCCAGTACCGCATCGCCGGCGGCGCGTGTCGTGACCGGCGTGGTTCCCGCTCTCGCGAGATCGGCGGGCAAGGCACCGGAGACGACGGCCCGCGATACTGCGGCTTCCAGCATGCCCGCTTCCGATTCGAGTTTCAGCGAGTACCGCAGCAGCATGGCCGCGCTCAGTATCGTCGCATAGGGATTGGCGATACCGCGACCGGCGATGTCCGGCGCCGAGCCGTGGATGGGTTCGAACAATCCGCCACGCCCGCTCGAGCCCAAGGATGCCGAGGGCAGCAGGCCGAGCGAGCCCGCCAGCATCGATGCCTCGTCGGTGAGAATATCGCCGAACATGTTCTCCGTGACGATCACGTCGAAGTCGCGCGGCCGCCTCAAGAGGTGCATGGCTGCCGCGTCCACCAGCACGTGCTCGAAGCGCACGTCGGGGAATTCGGCGGGCAATATGCGCTCGACGACCGTGCGCCACAGCCGGGAGGTTTCCAGGACGTTGGCTTTGTCGACCGAGGTGAGCTTGCCGCGGCGCGAACGGGCCAACTGCGCCGCGAGGCGTACCACGCGTTCGATCTCGACCACCGAGTAGCGGCAGACGTCGACCGCCTCGGTGGCTGTGCGGTGCTTTTCGCCGAAATAGATCCCCCCCGTGAGCTCGCGCACCACCATGATGTCGACGCCCTGCAGCAGTGCGGCCTTGATGGGCGAGGCATCGAGCACCGCCGGATGCGGAACCACGGGGCGCAGATTGGCGAACAATCCGAGCGCTTGGCGCAGCTGCAGCAACCCCTGTTCGGGGCGCACTGTGGCATTCGGATCCGACCACTTCGGACCTCCTACGGCGCCCAGCAACACCGCGTCGGCGCGCTGACAGAGGCTCAAGGTGGCCGCGGGCAGCGCCACGCCCGTCGCGTCGATGGCCGCTCCGCCCAATAGCGCGGGCTCGAACCGAAAGGAGTGGCCGCAGCGATCCGCCACGCGCGCCAGCGCGCGCACCGCCTCGGCGGTGACCTCGGCGCCAATGCCGTCGCCGGCGATCACGGCAATCAATGCGTGCAACTAGTCGCTCCGGGCAGCTTCATAGCGTTCGATGTCGCCCTGCTTGCTGCGCAGATAGCCAAGCTCGTCGATCCCGTTCAACAGGCAATGGCGCGCGAATGCCTCGATGGGGAAGGCGACCGCCGTACCGGTCGGCAGCGTCAGCCGAGCGGTCTCGAGATCGATGTCGACCTCTGCGCCGGGGTGTTCGATCAGCCAGGCCGCGCTGGCCTCATCCACCGTGATCGGCAACAGTCCGTTCTTCAATGAATTGCTGCGAAAGATATCGGCAATCTCGGTGCTGACGACGGCGCGAATCCCATAGTCCAAAAGCGCCCAGGGTGCATGCTCGCGCGAGGAGCCGCAGCCGAAGTTGCGCCCCGCCACCAGCACGCGGCAATCGCGCGCGTCCGCGCGGTTCAACACGAAATCCGGATTTGGCGTGCCGTCCGCGCCATAGCGCCAATCGGCGAACAATTGCTTGCCCAATCCTTCCTTGGTGGTCGTCGTCAAAAACCGCGCCGGGATGATCTGATCGGTGTCCACATTGCTGGACGGTATGACGATGGTGCGCGAGCGCACTCGCTTCAACGGTTCCATCACATGAGCTCTCTCGGATCGGTAATCCTGCCGCGAACCGCGCTCGCGGCGGCGGTGAGCGGACTCGCCAGCAACGTGCGCGCGCCGACGCCTTGGCGTCCCTCGAAATTGCGGTTGCTGGTGCTGACCGCGTACTGGCCGGCGGATACCGTGTCGCCGTTCATCCCTAAGCACATGGAGCAGCCGGACTCGCGCCAGTCGGCGCCGGCGGTGCGGAAAATGTCGGCGAGACCCGCCGCCTCGGCGTCGCGTTTGATCTGTTGCGAGCCGGGTACGATGAGCAGGTGCACCCCGGCCGCCACCCGGCGGCCCTTGAGGATTTGCGCCGCGGCCTGCAAATCCTCGAGCCGTCCATTGGTGCAGCTGCCGATGAACACTACATTCACCGGCTTTCCCGCCATGGCTTCGCCGCGGTGAAACCCCATGTAGCGCAGCGCCTTGTCGAAAACGGCATCGTCGGCGGTGTCGGGAATGGCGGCGCTGATTGGCACCACCATGCCGGGATTCGTGCCGTAGGTGATCATCGGTTCGAGCGTTGCCGCATCAATATCGACGGATGCGTCGAACATCGCACCGTCATCGGTGGCGAGTGCCTGCCAGCGCGAGCGCGCGGCTTCCCAATCGGTGCTCGCCGGGGCGCGCGGCCTGCCCTTGAGGTACGCCAGCGTGGTTTCGTCCGGCGCAATCATGCCGGCGCGCGCCCCGGCCTCGATCGACATGTTGCACATGGTCATGCGCTGCTCCATCGAGAGCGCCCGGATGGTCGTGCCGCGGTACTCGAATACATGGCCGGTGCCGCCGGACACCCCGACCTTGCCGATGATCGAGAGGATCAGATCCTTGGCGGTGACGCCCGGCGGCAGCTCGCCCTCGACGTTGACGGCGAAAGTTCTTGCTCTGCGCTGCAGCAGGCACTGGGTGGCGAGCACGTGCCCGACTTCGGTGCTGCCGATGCCGAAGGCGAGGGCGCCGAACGCACCGTGCGTGCTCGTATGGCTATCGCCGCACACGATGGTCATGCCGGGCTGAGTGGCCCCGAGCTCCGGGCTGATGATGTGCACGATGCCGCGCCGCGCGTCGCGCATGCCGAACAGTTCGACGCCGAAATCGGCGGCATTGCGCTCGAGCTGGGCCAGCTGCTTGCCCGCGGCGTCCACCGCGATCGGCACGTTGCCGAACACCTGTTCGGTGCGGGTGGGTGTCGAGTGATCCATGGTGGCGAGCGTGCGATTGGGGCGGCGCACCGGCAGGCCGAGAGACTTCAGCACGCTGAATGCCTGCGGCGACGTGACCTCGTGGATGAGATGCAAATCGATGTAGAGCACCGCCGGCGTATCGGGGGTCTCGGGCAGCACTTCGTGCGCCGTCCAAACCTTGTCGAACAACGTGCGGGCGGTCACGGCCATTGCCGTCAGGCCTTGCCGGATTCCAGCCACGGCATGCGCGCGCGCAGCGCCGCACCCACCTTTTCGATCTTGTGGCTGAGGTCGGCCTTCAGCAGCTTCGAATACTTGCGGCGGCCGCTCTTGGTTTCGGCGATCCATTGGCGCGCAAACTTGCCGGACTGAATCTCGGCCAGGATTTTCTTCATTTCCTTCTTGGTGGCCTTGTTCACGACGCGCGGGCCGCGCGTCAGATCGCCGTACTTGGCGGTATCGCTGATGAAGCGGTGCATCTTGGTGATGCCGCCTTCGTGCAGCAGATCGACGATCAGCTTGAGTTCATGCAGGCATTCGTAATAAGCGACTTCAGGCTGGTAGCCGGCTTCGACCAGGGTTTCGAAACCTTTGACGACGAGCTCGGTGGCGCCGCCGCACAGAACCACCTGTTCGCCGAACAGATCGGTCTCGGTTTCCTCCGCAAACGTCGTTTCCAGGACGCCGCCGCGCGTGCCGCCGATGCCGTGGGCATAGGCCAAGGCGTTGGCTTTGGCGCGCTTGGTCGGGTTTTGCGCGACCGCGATCAAGCACGGCACGCCGCGCCCCTGCTGGTATTGGCGGCGCACCAGATCGCCCGGTCCCTTCGGTGCGATCAGCACCACGTCCAAATCCTTGCGCGGCTTGATTTGCTTGAAGTGAACGTTGAAGCCGTGCGCGAACAGCAAGGTGGCGCTCGTTTCGATGACCGGCTTCAGTTCCTGATACAGCGCCTTTTGAGCCATGTCGGGTACCAGCATCGCCACCAGCTGCGCGCCCTTGACGGCGTCCGCCGGCTCCTGCACCTTCAACCCGTCCTTCTTGGCCTTGTTCCAGCTCTCGCCCCTGCGCACCCCGACCACCACGTCGAAACCGCTGTCGCGCAAATTAAGCGCGTGCGCGCGTCCTTGGCTGCCGTAACCGAGAATGGCGATGCGCGCTCCGCGCAAGGCCTTTTTGTCGACGTCTTTTTGCGAATACAAACGCATGTGGTGCTCCCTGAAAGGAGCCGTAAATAGCAACACAGAATCTCTTATCATGCAAGGACTACCGCGGATCCTGCCGCGCTGATTCGGGACCCTTAGCTCATGACCGCCGACGTTGCCGCTGCAGTGCCGCTGTGGATGGGATACGACGATCAACTCGCGAGCAAGATAGCGGATCTCAACAACGTCGCCGCGTCGGGTTTCGCCGGTGCGATCTTCGGCGCCCTGTTTCTCAAACGCTTCGTGACCGAGACCAGGCACTGGCTGCACCTCGACTTGTTTGCCTGGAATCCGCGGCAGCGGCCGGGACGCGGCGTCGGCGCCGAGGCGCACGCGGTACGCGGCGTATATTGCTACTTGCTCGAGCGCTACGGTACGGTGTGAGACATGCGACATAAATCCAAATCAGACGCCGCTGCTTCGAAGGGGGCAAAGTCCAACGATGCGCGCCGCTATTCGCGAACCGTGGTGGACGGTCTCAAACAGGCTCCCGCCCGCGCGATGCTGCATGCCGTGGGCTTCAGCGATGCCGACTTTGCCAAGCCGCAGGTCGGCATTGCGTCCACCTGGAGCAACCTGACGCCCTGCAATGTGCACATCGACGAACTCGCGCGCCTCGCGGCAGCCGGAGTCGAAGCACAAGGCGCCAAGGCCGTCACCTTCAACACCATCACCGTGTCGGACGGCATTTCGATGGGCACGCCGGGTATGCGCTACTCGCTGGTGTCGCGCGAGGTCATTGCGGATTCGATCGAAACGGTGGTCGGCGCCCAGGGCTTTGACGGCGTGGTGGCGTTAGGCGGATGCGACAAGAACATGCCGGGCTGCCTGATCGCGCTGGCGCGGCTCGACCGCCCTGCGGTATTCGTGTACGGCGGCACCATTCGCCCGGGAACCGACCAGCGTGACATCGTGTCGGTGTTCGAGGCGGTCGGCGGCTACGCGCAGGGCACGGTCTCGGAGCAGCAACTCAAATTCATCGAACGTACGGCGATTCCGGGCCCCGGCTCCTGCGCCGGCATGTACACGGCGAACACCATGGCATCGGCCATCGAGGCCCTGGGGATGAGTCTGCCGAACAGCTCGGCTCAAGACGCCATCTCGAGCCAGAAGCGCGAGGATTGCGCACGTGCCGGCGCCGCCGCGGTCGAGTTGATCAAGCGCGGCATAAGGCCGCGCCACATCATGACGCGCAAGGCCTTTGAAAATGCGATTACCGTGTGTATTGCGCTCGGCGGCTCGACCAATGCCGTGCTGCATTTGCTGGCGATTGCCTCGGCGGCGAACGTCAAGCTGGAACTGGATGATTTCACTCGGATCGGCAAACGTGTTCCGGTCATGGCGGACCTGCGCCCGAGCGGCCGGTTCTCGATGTCCGAGCTGGTGGCGATCGGCGGAATTCAGCCCTTGATGAACACGCTGTTGTCCGCCGGGTTGCTGCACGGGGATTGTCTGACGGTAACCGGGCGGACTTTGGCGCAGAACCTGCACGGGGTCCTCCCGTATCCGCCCGGGCAGGAAATCGTGCGGCCGATGAGCGATCCCATTAAAAAGAGCAGTCATTTGGTCATCCTGTACGGCAATCTTGCCCCTGCGGGGGCCGTCGCAAAAATCACCGGGAAAGAGGGGTTGCGCTTCACCGGCAGGGCGCGCGTGTTCAATTCCGAGGAGGAGTCGCTCAAGGGGATTCTCGGCGGCAAGGTGCGGGCCGGGGACGTGGTCGTGGTCCGCTACGAAGGTCCCAAAGGCGGGCCCGGAATGCGCGAGATGTTGAGCCCGACCGGCGCCATCATCGGCAGGGGCCTCGGTGCCGAAGTCGCGCTAATCACCGACGGGCGGTTTTCCGGCGGCAGCCATGGCTTCGTGGTCGGGCATTTGTCGCCGGAGGCGGCCGTGGGCGGCCCGCTGGCCTTGGTCGAGACCGGTGACGAGATTACGATTGATGCAGAACGGCGTGAAATCATCTTGCGTGTCAGCGCGACTGAACTGAAACGCCGGCGCAGAAAATGGAAGCCACCGAAACCCTATGCGCGGCGCGGCGCGCTGGCGAAATATGCGAGGCAAGTCAGCAGCGCCTCGTTGGGTGCGGTGACCGACCTGGAGTGAGGGTTCTCGAGCCGAAGCCGCGCTTGCAGTGCGGGCGGGATATGTGTCAGGCTCTTTAAGTTGCCGCAGGGAACTTGCAGGGACGCCGCTGGAATCGTGTTGACGCTGTCTTCCAGATGCGCGTGGGGAGCATGCGCACGGCGCGTGTGCGAAGATTGAGTACAAGGGCTTAGGTCGCCAACAGAGTTATGTATAAATTCGAAGAGCCGGGATTATTTTCGGGCACGAGGGGCGCGGCCCTCATCGCCGTCATCGCATTGCATGTGGTCATCGTGTGGGCGTTTTACACGGGCTTGGCCGGCAAGCTCATACAAAAGGTCATTCCGCCGGTGGAAATCGCGCAGATCGACAAGCCGAAGGACGTCGATAAGCCGCCGCCGCCGCCGCCCAAGCTCGAAGAAATCAAGCCGTATGTGCCGCCGCCGGAATTCGTCGATATTCAGGCGCCACAGCAAGAGACCACGGCGATCACGCAGACGACAACGGTGCAAAGGCCCGCACCGGTGGTGCAGCAGGCGCCGCCGCGGCCCGGTACGGCGCCGCGGATGGATCCAAAGCATCCGCTTAAGATCGGTGAGGAGTGGTATCCGGATGCGTCCAAACGCGCCAATGAAGAAGGCCGCTGCCTGGTGCAAGTGACGGTCGCGGCGGACGGTACGATCAGATCCGAATCGCTTCAATCGAGCAGCGGCTTTCCGCGCTTGGATGATGCATGTCTGAAGGCGGTGCACGGTCAGCGCATGCTGCCGGCGACCGAGGATGGCAAGCCGATCGAAAAGACGGCGTCCTTGCCGATTGTCTGGAAGCTCATGAAATAAATGAATCGGCGCTGATTAAGAGTTAAATTACTACTAAGCAAATCCAAAAAGCAGAGGAAATCGGTCAATGCAAGAGATAGCTATTGAAAACCCATATGGCCTTGGTGCGCTGATCGCTAATGGCGACATAATCGCCCGATCGATCCTCCTTATCCTATTGATCATGTCGCTTTTGACATGGTTCATCATGATCACCAAGTTTTTCGATCAACGCCGGCATCGCCTGCAAGCGATCGAAGCGGAGCGGGAGTTCTGGGATTCCACGAGCCTCACCGATGCCATCAGCAAGTTGAAGGGCAATTCGAATCCCTTCCGCGCCCTCGCCGAGACCGGCAAGCAGGCGGTCGAGTACCACGAGGTCAACAAGAGCCGGCTGTCGAGCGCCATCGGCACCAGCGAGTGGATTACCGAGTCGCTGCAGCGTACGGCGGACACCGTGATCAGCCGCATGCAAGCCGGTCTGCCGGTGCTCGCATCGGTCGGCGCGACTGCGCCGTTCGTCGGCCTGCTCGGCACGGTCATCGGCATTTACCATGCGTTGATCGCCATCGGAGTGGCCGGCCAGGCGTCCATCGACAAGGTGGCGGGACCCGTCGGTGAGGCGCTCATCATGACCGCCATCGGGTTGGCGGTCGCGGTGCCCGCGGTGTTGGGCTACAACATCCTATTGCGCCGCAATAAGGGCACGCAGGAGCGCGTCAGCCATTTCACTCATGAACTGCATGCCTACCTGATCTCGGGTGCCAAGATGGGATTGGGCATGGACAAGGGTAGTGCTGTCCCGGTCGGCAAATCCGCGTCCGTCGCGGCCCGCTAGGAACTCAGGCTCATGGCGATCAAAATCGGCAGCGGCGACGAAGGCGAAGCGATGTCTGACATCAACGTCACGCCCTTGGTGGACGTGATGTTGGTGCTGCTGATCATCTTCATCATAACGATTAGGGTCATCATTCAGCAGGTGGCGGTGGATTTGCCGAAGGCCACCAATTTGCCAACGCAGACCAGACCGGAGAACATCACCATTGCCATCGACAAGGACGGAGATTTTTTCTGGAATACGCAGAGGGTCAGCAGCCAGGACGATCTGAAGGCGCGCTTACGCGCCATTGCACGCGAGGATCCGCAGCCGGAAGTGCACATTCGGGGCGATTCGAATGTTCGCTATCAATACGTGGGACAGGTGCTCGTGGCCACCCAGCAGATCGGCATCCGTAAGGTGGCCTTCATCACCACGCCCGATCATTTCGGCCCCGGCACCTAGGAGAGACTTAAGATGGCGATGGCAGTAGGCGGTAACGAAGGGCAGTCCTATTCGGAGATCAACATGACGCCGTTGATCGACGTCATGCTGGTGCTGCTCATTATTTTCATCATTACGATTCCAAGCCAAACGCACGCGGTCAAGATCGACAACCCCTTGCCGCCGCCGCCGAACTTCGTGCCGCCGCCGCCGCCGGAAGTCATCGATCTGTCGATCGACTTCGACGGTACGCTGCTGTGGAACAAGACGCCGGTGGATCGTGCAACGCTGCAGGGCTATATCGGTCAAGAGGCGGGCAAGGATCCGCAGCCGGAAGTGCACATCACCGTCGACAAGTTCGCCAAGTATGAAATCGTGGCTCAGACGCTGGCCGATCTGCAGCATCGCGGACTGAAGAAGATTGGATTCGTCAACAACGACTATTTCTAATTAGGATCCCGAGCGGGTATCGCGGCGCGTCGACCCCCAAGAGATCGTGGGTTTACGCGCCGTTTGTTTGAGCGGCTGCCCGCAAATACAATTTGAGATCGCAAAGCAGCGAGGATGTACTCATGACTCAATCGATTAAAAACAAGATTCCCGGAGCGTTCGAACGCTGGACTCGCGGCGCGAGCCTCGGGCTTCTGCTCGCCGTGGCATGCGTGGCCACGACCTCGGCGGCCGCGGCGGCGGAAAAGGCCAAGGGAGCGGAAATCAGCCGCGTCATAGCCAAGGAAATGACGGCCGCGCAGAAGGCGCTGCAAGCGGGACAGTGGGCCGAAGCGCTCAAGAACTTGGACGAAGCGGAGACGAAATCCCCACTCACCGCGTTCGACAAAAAGACCATCTACAACTTCAAAGGCTTCGCCGACGTCAAATTGGGCAATTTGAAGGCCGCCCAAACTGAATTCGAGCGAACTTTGGCGACCGGAGCGGCGACGCCGGAAGAAGTGGCGAGCATCACGCGCACGCTGTTCGGCATCTCCGCGAGCACCAACCAATATCAGAAAACCATCGATTACGGCAAGCAGATGGTCGATGCGGGGAGCGCAACCCCCGACAATGTCGCGATCATTGCGCAGAGTTATTACCAGTTGAAGGACTGCAAGAACGCGAACGCGTGGGCCGACAAGGCGATTGCCGCCACGCGCAAGGCGGGCGAAACGCCCAAAGAGAACGTTTATCTGTTCAAGTTGCAGTGTGCCTCCGACTCGGGCGACACGGCGACCATGGACACGGTGCTGGTGGATCTGATTCGCGTGAACAACAAGACGACGTACTGGAACACGCTGCTGCGCATAGAGCGCCAGGACGAGCGGGTAGACCGCAATACGTTGATGATCTACCGCATTATGTACAACAGCAACGCGATGAATGCGGACACTGATTATATTGAAATGGCGCAGCTGCTGGCCGATGCCGCGCTGCCGGGCGAGGCACAGGCGGTTCTCGAGAAGGCCGTCTCCACCGGCGTGATCAAGGATGAGCATAAGGAGCGCACCAATCGCCTCCTGACCGCATTGAAAGCCCGTGCCGACGTCGACCGAAAGGGGCTGGCGCAGGTGGATGCCGAGGCGTCCAAGAATCCGGCCGGCGAGCTCGATGTCAAGCTCGGCGAGGTGTACTACGGCTTCGGCGATTATCAAAAGGCGGTGGACGCCATCAGCCGCGGTATCCAGAAAGGTCAAATCAAGCATCTGGACGAGGCCTACGTGTATCTCGGGCTCGCCGAGGCCCAGCTCAAGAATTACGCGGAAGCCAAACGGACCTTCGCCAGCTTGAAAATCGTGCCCGACGTCAGTCCGCGAGTGCTGAAGTTGTGGACGCTTTACGCCGAAAAACTCGGCTGATGTGCGGCTAGCTCAAAGGGGGAATGCAATGACGATCAAAACCGGCGATAAGATGCCCGACGGTAAATTCAGCCGCATGAGCAAGGACGGCCCGCAGAAGCTCACGACCGACGAACTGTTCAAAGGCAAGACCGTGGTGCTGTTCTCGGTTCCCGGCGCGTTCACGCCGACCTGCGATGCGAAGCATCTGCCGGGGTACGTCGAGCTCGCGGATCAGTTCAAGGCGAAGGGTGTGGACACCATCGCCTGCACGGCCGTCAACGATGTGTTCGTGATGAATGCCTGGGGGAAGTCCGGCGGCGTCGGCGACAAGATTCTGATGTTGGCCGACGGCAACGGCGAGTACGTCAAGGCGCTGGGGCTTGAATTGAACGCCAGCGGCTACGGCATGGGCATGCGAGGCCAACGCTTTGCCGTGATCGTGAAGAACGGGATCGCTGCTCACGTGAATGTCGAAGCGCCGGGCGAGTTCAAGGTGTCGGCTGCCGATTTCGTGCTGAAGCAACTCTAGCCGGCGCGCCTTGCTGGCTCTGCGGACTTCGCCGCCGGTTTTCGCAGTTGCGGAAGCCGAGCGGATCGCGCGCGATTGTTATGGTCTCGCGGTTGCGGTGCAGCCGTTGTCCGGGGAACGCGACTGCAACTTTCGCCTGCGCAGCGCGGATCGGCGCGAGTACGTGCTGAAAATCATCGATCGCGAAGCCACCCCCGAAGCCATTGACTGTCAAATCCGCGTGCTGCGCCATTTGGCTGAAGCCGATCCCGCGTTGCCGGTGCCGCGCGTCCATGCCACCGCGCAAGGTGCAGAGCTCGGTACCATCCAACGGGACGACGGCAGCTACACGACGTGCCTGATGGGATACCTGCCGGGACAGTTGCTCGGGCAGCGTGCCAAGCGGATCATCAATATCCTCGCATCCGAGGCGCGGGTGCTCATCGGCTACGAAGGGCCCGAGGCCGACGTGTTGAAGCTGCGGCCGCCGATGCCGTTTCGTGCCGAGCACGCCGACGTCTTGGTCGATGCGCTCGATGCCGCTGCGACACGGGTCGAGGCGCACGCCGCGGAGGCATGACCGGCTCTGCTGACCGCCGGCCGTTTCAGCGCGGTGATCGCGGCGACTCGAGAGCCCGCAGCCCCGAGGCTTGCATGATGCGGCGCGAGTTATCCGGTGAGCGAAACAACAAAGGCCGTTCCGGGACCCTTTCTCCCGCCGCGATGGCCGCCAAAACGACGTCGTGGTGCGGCGATTTATCGCATGCGGGGTCGGTGGCTCCGATATCGCCCGTCAGAAGGTACGCCTGGCATCGGCAGCCGCCGAAGTCCGTGGTCCGTTCCGGACAACTGCGGCAGGGTTCCGGCATCCATGCCTCGCCGCGAAATCGGTTGAACGCCGGGGAATCGAACCATATTTCGCGAACGCTCGAGCTGCGAACCGAAGGAAACGCGAGATTGGGCAGCATGCGGGCCGCCTGACAGGGCAGCGCCGTGCCGTCCGGACTCACGCACAGGATGGTGGTTCCCCAGCCGTTCATGCAGCGCTTCGGTCGCCCTTCGAAATAATCCGGAACCACGAACAGAAGCCGCAAGCGATTTCCGATAGTCGCGCGGCGCGCGGCCACAACGGCTTCGGCACGCTCGAGTTGCGCGCGGCTCGGTATGAGATGATCGCGGTTGAGCAGCGCCCAACCGTAATATTGCGTGTTGGCGAGCTCCAGATATTCCGCGCCGATCTCGAGCGCCAGATCGATGATGCGCTCGACGTGATCGATGTTGAGCCGGTGGATGACGCAGTTCATGACCATGGGAAAGCCATGGCTCTTGATCAGCTCGGCGGCGCGCCGCTTGAGATCAAAAGTGCGTGTGCTCGACAGGAAGTCGTTCACCTCGCGGGTCGAATCCTGGAACGAAAGCTGGATGTGATCGAGCCCAGCCTCTTTCAGGGAACGAATGCGCGCCTCATTGAGGCCGGCCCCCGAAGTAATGAGATTCGTGTAGTACCCGAGTCCGTGCGCCTCGGCGACCAGCACTTCCAAATCCTTGCGCGTGAGGGGCTCGCCGCCCGAAAAGCCGAGCTGAACGGCACCCAGGGCACGCGCCTCTTTCAGCACCCGAATCCAGTCCGCCGTCGAGAGTTCGTCATTCTGTGCCGCGAAATCCAAGGGATTGGAGCAGAACGGGCAGTGCAGCGGGCAGGTATAGGTGAGTTCGGCAACCAGCCATAACGGCGGTGTGATGGCGGCGGACGCAGCGGGGTTTGCGCTCATCGGTCGAGCCACTCGACCCAGCCCTTGTCGGTCGCGAACTCGAGGAACGCCTTGACGTCCGCGCCAAGGCCGGTGGTTGCGAATGCGTTCTCGAGCTCCGCAACGATCGTCGCCGTGGATTTCATGCCGTCGCAGCGAAGCAGAATTTGCCCGGCGCTCGCATTGAGCTTGACCATGCCCTCCGGAAACAGCAATACATGAGCCTGCTGGACCTCTTCCCACTGCAGTCGATACAGTGGGGCGACGCGCGGAAGTCCGGAATTGGCGGTCGGTGTTGAATCAGTCACGAGCGGGTCCGAAGCGCAGCTGAATGGCGTCGAGCATCGACCACAGGATGTCGAGCTTGAATTGCAGGATCTCGAGTGCCCGGTCCTGTGCTTCCCGGGTCCTGAAGTACGCCACAGTGACCTTCAGGCCGTGTTCTACGTCGCGGGCTGCGAGAGGGATGCGGGTTCGGAAATACTCGAGACCCGCAGGGTCAATCCACGGATAGTGAATCGGCCAAGTGGCGAGCCGGTCTTTGTGGATCTGCGGCGCGAACAGCTCGGTCAACGAGGCGCATACCGACTCCTGCCAGGGGCGCCGGCGCGCAAAGTCGACGTAGGCGTCGACCGCGAAGCGCACGCCGGGGACGAGCTCGCGCAGCGACCACAATTCCTGGCGCGAAATTCCAACCGATTCGCCGAGCTTGACCCATGCTTCGATGCCTCCGGGATCCTGATCGCTGCCATCGTGATCGAGAATGCGGCGCACCCATTGGCGTCTGACCTCCCGATCGGGGCAGTTGGCAATCACCGCGGCATCCTTTTGCGGGATATTGATTTGGTAGTAGAAGCGATTGGCCACCCAGCCGCGAATCTGTGCGGCGCTCGCGCGACCCTCGTTCAATAGAACGTTGAACGGGTGATGAATGTGATAGGACCGGCCTTTGGCCCGCAAGGCTTGCTCAAAGTCCGCCGCGTTCCACGGTTCCAAAGTAGCGGATGCGGCGCTCACAGCCGGATCTCCAATCCGTCGCATGCGACCTCGATGCCGGCGTCCGTGAGCACCGCCCGCTCTGCGCTTTGCTCGTCGAGTATCGGATTCGTATTGTTGACGTGAATCAAAATACGCCGCGCCGAGCGCGGCAGCCCGGCCAAGATTTCGATCATGCCGCCGGCGCCGCTTTGCGGCAAATGGCCGAGTTCCGATGCGCGCTTCGAGGATACCCCGGCGGCGATCATTTCGTCGTCGCGCCAAAAGGTGCCGTCCACCAGCACGCACTGACTCGCGTGCAGCGCCTCATTGAGCTGTGCGCTGATCGCCGCGAGGCCGGGTGCGTAGAGGGCTCGACGGCCGCTCTCCATGTCGCGAAATGTGAGCGCGATGTTGTCGCCGATTCGAGGGCTGTGGCGATTCGGCGAATACGGCCCGGGCTTGCCCTCGACCGCGAGCGCGGTGATGTCGATACCGGGCAGCGAGGGGATCCGAAACGGCCTGCCGTCGATGCCGATCGGATGCCACTCCACTCCGCAATAGTGTTGCAGGACCGACAGCAGTGGAAGCCCGGAGGTCAAGTCCGTACGAACCGCTTCGGTGGTCCAGACCTCGAGCCGCCGGCGATGCTCTCGCAGCAGCAGCAAGCCGACCGTATGATCGATCTGCCCATCGACGAGCAGAACTGCCGAGATCGGCGTATCGCGGACTCCGGTGCGCGGCTGCAAAGGCGGATTGGCGCCAATCTGGCGATGTAGGTCCGGAGAGGCATTGCAAAGTACCCATCGATCGCCATCGCTCGAGACCGCGATCGAGGATTGAGTTCGGGGTGTGGCTGTCACGGAACCGTCGCGTACCCCGCGGCAGTTATGGCAACTGCAATTCCACTGCGGGAAGCCCCCGCCGGCCGCCGCACCCAGAACACGTATGAACACGATCCGGCGACTATGAGCGAGCGGCGAGTCTGTGGATCCGCAGCGCCCCAGAGACTGGCAGCGCTACCGCAAAGGCTTCAGCGAACCGAGACGTAGGAATTGATTTCCATTCCAAATCGCAGTTCGATCGCCGCAGGCGTTTCCCATTTCATTTGGCATTCCTCGAGTACGTGAATCAGGTCCCAAGTCCAGTATGTCGCGCCCGTACTGCGTAAGCAATGCCGCGCAGGCTCAACGGGCCGCAAATTGCCCGAATCGGACATAATACCGGGGAGCGCCGACCTCAAGCTCCGACCAAGCGCTCGAGTTCCGGTAAGATCTGGAACAAATCGCCCACTAATCCCACGTCGGCCACTTCGAAGATCGGCGCCTCGCCGTCCTTGTTGATCGCGACGATGGTGCGTGCGTCCTTGATGCCGGTCAAATGCTGAATGGCGCCGGAGATGCCGATGGCGATGTAGATTTCGGGAGAGATGATCTTTCCCGTCTGGCCGACCTGCATCTCGTTGGGAGCGTATCCGGCGTCGACCGCGGCACGCGATGCGCCGACGGCGGCGCCGATTTTGTCAGCAAAGCTGAACAATAGCTTGAAATTCTCGGCGCTGCCGAGTGCGCGTCCGCCGGACACCACCCGCTTTGCGGTCTGCAAGTCCGGCCGATCCGTCGATCCGGATTTGGCGCCCACATAGCGCGTATGCGAGGGCAGAGCGACGCTCAGGGCCTTGGACTCGATCGAGGCATTGCCGCCGCCGCCCGCGGCTTCGTAAGAGGCCACGCGCACCGTGGCAATCAATTTGCGGCCGGGGTCCGCTTCCACGGTCACGATCGCATTGCCGGCGTAAATGGGTCTGCGAAAGCGATAGGCGCCCTCGACCGCCATCAGGTCGCTCACCTGGGGTACACCGAGCAAGGCCGCGACATGTGGCATGAGATCTTTGCCGAAGCTGGTTGAGGGCCCGAGGATGTGGGTGTAGCCGGCCGCAAGGGCGGCGATTTGCGGCGCGAAGGTCGCCGCGAGCGGATGCGCGTTCTCGGCGCGATCAATCCGCAGAACCGTTTTCACGCCCGACACCGCCGCGGCCTGCGCCGCAACGCCCGCGGTATCCGCGCCGAGCAGCACGATGCTGATCTCGGCCTCCGGAATGGCCTTGGCGCAGGTGGCGCATTTCGACGTCGCGGGATTCAGCGTCTTGCCGTCGTGTTCACCGATGATGAGTACCTTGTGCATTAGATCAAACCCTTTTTCTTGAGTACGTCGACGAGTTCAGCCACATCCTTGACAATGACGCCTTTTTGGCGCTGCGGGGGCGGTTCGGTCTTGACGACCTTGAGCAGTTGACCCGCAACCACTCCGAGCGCGTCGAGCGACGTGACGTCCAACGGCTTTTTCTTTGCCTTCATGATGTCCGGCAGCTTCACGTATCGCGGTTCGTTCAATCGCAGATCCACGGTGATGACCGCGGGCAAATCCACTTCGATGGTTTCGAGGCCGGCATCCACCTCGCGGGTGACCGCCGCTTTGGAACCGTCTATCTCGACCTTGGAGGCGTAAGTGGCCTGCGGCCGCTCCCAAATTGCCGCGAGCATCTGCCCGGTTTGGTTCGCATCGTCGTCGATGGCTTGTTTTCCCAGAAAGATCAAATCGGGATTTTCCTTTTTGGCGACCGCGAGAAAGGTCTGCGCGGCCGTCAGCGGCTCCACCGGCAGGTCCGTCTGTACCAAAATTGCCCGGTCGGCGCCCATTGCCAAGGCCGTGCGCAATTGTTGCTGCGTATCGGCCGTCCCGATGCTCACCGCCACCACTTCGATATTCGAGCCGCGCTCCTTGATGCGCAACGCCTCCTCGAGCGCGATCTCATCGAACGGATTCACGCTCATTTTGACGCCATCGAGCATCACACCGCTGCCGTCGGGTTTGACGCGCACTCGCACGTTGTAGTCGACGACGCGTTTGATGCAAACCATGATCTTCTGCATTGAAGACTCCTTAGTCAGCCGCTTGCGGCGCGCGCTTGCGTTGTTGTTCAGAGAAAGAAAGACTGATCTTGGCCGCGCACTGGCGCAGCTTGGGCAAAAAACGTTCGATCGCGGTCTGCAGCGGTACGGCGGTGGCGGCGAAGCGCACGCACAGACACGCCAGCACGCGCCCGTCGAACGTTACCGGCACGCTCAGGCTGATCTCATCGACCGATCGCCGTGCGCTCGATGTGATCGCGTAACCCTGCGACGTGACCTCGGAGAGTTTGGCCTGCAGCTGCGTCTGCGGCGGGCGCGCAAGCGCGTCCTCCTTCTTGGGAGAGCGCGCCAGGATGTCGATGAGCGCCTCGCGTTGCGGCGCCGGGCAGAAGGCGAGATACGCGAGGCCAGCGGCGCTCGCCAGCATCGGGGCGCGAAAGCCCGCAGACAAGCGCTCGACGGCGAGAGGGCTGGTGTGGTCGGTGGTTTCGCGCGCGATCATCGCGCCGCCGGAGGGCGTGTAGAGCGCGACCGGCCATACGATGTCCCGGCACAACGCGTGAATCAACGGTTTGGCGATCTGCTTGACCCAGGCTTCGTCGTCGAAGCCGCCGCTCAAGGCGCGCACTTTGAGGGTCAGACGATAGCGGTCGTCGCCCTGGTCGCGAAACACGAAGCCCGCATTGCACAGAGTCTCCAAGATTCTGTAGACGGTGGTGCGCGGTAGGCGGATTTCGTGCGCGACCTCCGAGACCGTCGCACCGTCGCGCAAATTGAGTACCGTCAGCGCATCAAGACCGCGCATGAGCGCACGGATTGGGCGTGTTGATTCCATGAAACCTCGATCAGGTGAGCGCGCTAGTTTATGGATCACGCCTGCGCTTGTCCACCTTGCGGTCAACCGATAGACTCGCCTCGATGACCCGCTATTTTCTCATGCGCTTGGGTGGGGCGATTCCCACGCTATTTGTCATTGTCACGCTGGCTTTCTTTCTCATTCGGGCGGCGCCCGGCGGCCCATTCGACCGCGAGCAGTCGCTACCGCCGCAAATCATGGCCAATCTGCAAAACGCCTACGGCTTGGATCAGCCCGTGTGGGTGCAATATGGCCGTTATGTGCGCGCCTTGGGACATGGGGATTTCGGTCCCTCGTTCAAATACAAGGACTTTACGGTCACCGAACTGATCGGCCAGGGCCTTCCGGTGACCCTGGAACTCGGGACGTTTGCCTTGTGCCTCGCCTTGGCCCTCGGTATACCGGTTGGCATTTTCGCCGCGCTTCGCCACAACTCCCCTGCCGACTACGCCACGATGTCGGTCGCCGTGGTTGGCATCGCAATACCGTCGTTCGTGGCGCTGCCGTGTCTCGCGCTATTCTTCGGCATCCATTTGCGCTGGTTGCCGGTTGCCGGTTGGGAACCCGGTTCGATTCGGCATCTGGTGCTGCCGGTGGTCGCGTTGGCTCTGCCGCCGCTTGCGTATATCGCGCGGCTCACCCGTGCGGGCATGCTCGAAGTGCTGCACAGCCGCTTCATCCGCACGGCCGTCGCCAAGGGCCTGCCATTGCGTACGGTGATTGCGCGGCACGCGCTGCGCCCGGCGCTGGTGCCTGTTGTGGGGTACCTGGCGCCGGCCGTCGCGTCCATCATGACGGGCTCCTTGGTGGTGGAATCGATCGCAGGATTGCCTGGCGTCGGCCGCTACTTGGTGCAAGGCGCGCTCAATCGCGATTACACGCTGGTGATGGGAATGGTGATCATCTACTCGACCGTGCTGATCGTCATGGGGCTCGTCGCCGACTTGTTGTACGCGTGGCTCGATCCGCGCGTTCGGTTCGTCCGGTGAACGTCGGCCTGTGGCGCGAATCCGGTCGGCGCCTGCGCGCGAATACCGGCGCGGTCATCGCGCTCTGCATCGTGGTGATCCTCGTGGCGATGGCGCTCGTCGGACCGTGGTTGAGTCCGAACAACTTGGAAGCGCTGGATTGGTCGCATGTCGCCGCCTGGCCCGGCATGGCGCATGCGCACTGGTTCGGCACCGACCGCCTGGGCCGGGATCTGTTCGTGCGCACCCTCGACGGTGCCCGGGTGTCGCTGGCCGTCGGCCTCGTCGCCAGCGCGGTGAGTTTGAGCGTCGGTGTGAGCTATGGCGCGGTGGCGGGATATCTCGGCGGGCGAACCGATCAGCTGATGATGCGCATCATCGAGATCCTGAGCGGGTTGCCGTTGATTTTCTTCGTCATATTTCTCACAGTCATCCTCGGCCGCAGTGAGACCCTGTTGTTCGTCTCGATCGGCGCCGTGGGCTGGTTGACCATGGCGCGAATCGTGCGCGGCCGCACCTTGAGCATACGTCAGCAGGAGTTCATCGAGGCGGCGGTCGCCTCCGGCGCGAGCACCGCCCGCATCATAATCAAACACGTAGTGCCCAATGTATTGGGCCCGGTGATCGTGTATGCCACGCTCACCGTGCCGCAGATCATATTGTTCGAAAGCTTCCTGAGTTTTCTCGGGTTGGGGATTCAGGAGCCGCACGCCAGCCTCGGCACGCTGATTGCGCAAGGCGCCGGTGAGATGGAGGCCGCGCCCTGGATATTGCTGGTGCCGGGCGGCTTTCTCGCTCTGCTGCTGCTCAGCCTGAACATCCTCGGCGATGGGCTGCGCGATGCGCTCGATGTAAAGGAGGGCGGATGACGCGGCACGCCGCCTCCATGCCGACTCTCTGCATAGAGAATTTGCAGGTGACCTATGCGCTTGCGGGCGGCCCCGTCGAGGCTGTGCGCGACGTGTCGTTGACGGTGGCTTCGCGCGAGTGTCTCGGCATAGTGGGTGAATCCGGTTCCGGCAAGACCCAGGTGTTCATGGCGGCCATGGGTCTTCTGGCGAAAAATGCCCAGGCAAGCGGCAGCGTGCGCTTCGACGGGCGGGAAATTCTGGGTCTGGCGCCGAAGGCGCTCAACCGGATACGCGGTTCCGAGCTCACCATGATCTTCCAGGATCCGATGAGCTCGCTCACGCCGCACTTGAGGATCGGCGTGCAGCTTGCCGAGGTCTTGGTGACTCACCGCGGCTTCTCATGGCGCGATGCGATGCGTGCAGCCCGGTTCATATTGGAGCGCGTGCGCGTGCCCGAGCCGCAACGCCGCCTTCGGCAATACCCGCATGAATTGTCCGGCGGGATGCGCCAGCGCGTCATGATCGGCATGAGCCTGCTGTGCGAGCCGAAGCTGCTGATCGCGGACGAACCGACCAGTGCCCTCGATGTGACGGTTCAGGCCCAGATCATGGAGGTGCTGCGCGCCGTGAGGCTCGAAGCGGCGATGGGCATGGTTCTGATCAGCCATGATCTTGGCGTGGTGGCGGCACTGGCCGATCGAATACTCGTGATGTACGCGGGTCGGGTGGTGGAGGCTTCGCCTGCGGGTGATCTGTTGCAGCGCCCCCAGCATCCCTATACCGCGTTGCTGCTGCAGTGCGTGCCGAATTTGCGCACCGCCCGGCTCGAGCGCATGCCGTGCCTGCCGGGACAGGCTTTGGGCGCGGGGGTGCGGGAACGCGGCTGCGCGTTTGCGCCGCGCTGTCCGCGGGCGACGGAGCAGTGCCGCTCGGAACAACCACCCTTGCGCAGCCTGCAGCAGTCGGCTCAAGTGGCATGCCACCACCCGCTGTCCCGGTGAGCGACCCTTTGCTCGAGGTGCGCAATTTGAGCGTGAACTTCGGCGCCTTCGCCGCGCTGGCGCAGGTGAGCTTCGGCGTGGGCGCAGGCGAGACCGTGGGATTGGTCGGCGAGTCGGGCTCCGGCAAATCGACGCTCGCGCGCGCGCTTTTGCGCCTGATACCGGCTGCGCGCGGCAGCATCGTATGGGGCGGCATGGATTTGTTGTCATGCGATGCGGCGACCTTGCGCCGACAACGCCGTGACCTGCAAATGATATTTCAGGATCCGCTGGCGAGCCTCGATCCGCGTATGACCGTGGGCGAGGCGCTGGCGGAACCGCTCGGCATCTTCGAACCCGGTCTCTCGGCGCAGGCCCGCCGGTCGCGGATCGAGCAGATGTTGGAGCGGGTCGGTCTGGCGCACGGGACGGCCGATCGGTATCCGCACGAATTCAGCGGCGGCCAATGTCAGCGCATCGGCATCGCGCGTGCCATGATGCTGCGCCCGAAGCTGTTGGTATGCGACGAGCCCGTCAGTTCGCTGGACGTGTCGATTCAGGGCCAGATCGTCAATTTGCTGATGGATCTGCAGCAAGAGTTCGGCACCGCGATGCTGTTCATCAGCCACAATCTGGCTGTTGTCCGGCATATCAGCCATCGCGTTCTGGTCATTTATCTGGGCAGAATCGTCGAGCACGCGGCCCGCGACGCATTGTTTGCCGCACCCGCCCACCCGTACACCCGGGCACTGCTCGCGGCCGTGCCCGACCCGACGCGCGTGCCGGCGGGCGGCGCCATCGTGGCGGAGGAGAATATGGTCGCCGCCGGCGAGCCGCCCCCGGGTAACGCAGTGCCCTCCGGGTGCGCATTTCGTAACCGTTGCCGCTATGCGGAGGGAATTTGCGAGCGCGAGATCCCGCAGCTCGAACCGGTGAGCGCACAGCATGCGGTCGCCTGCCATCGCTGGCGTGTGATCGCGCCTTATCCATGAACCGCGCCCTGCTTGAGGCCGCCGGCGCCGGACACACGATCCTTGCGCCGAACACCGAACTCGCGGCGGCGCTGTTCGATGCGCTCGAACGGGCCTATCGGGATTCGGGCCGTGACATATGGCCGACGCCGCGCGTGCGCGACTTCGGCGGCTGGTTGAGGGAACGGCATATCCAACGTCAGCTCGCCGACTCATCCACGCCGCGATGCCTGAACGATGTGGAAGAGCGCGAACTATGGCGCGCGGTGGTGCTGGAGCGCGAACCGGGCGAGGGGTTTTTGGATCCGTCGGGCGCGGCACGCGCGGCACGGCGCGCCCGGCGCGCCATGCATGAGTATGCGATACCCGCAAGCGCGGTCGCCGCCGACGGCAGCGAGGAATCGCAGATGTTCCTGGATTGGAATGCGCGATTCGAGGAATACTGCCGGACGGTTCACTGTATCGATAACGACCGATTGCCGATGTCCTTGGCTCGCACATCGCAAGCGCGCGAGCAGGGGGCGCAGTCCATCGTCTGGATCGAAAGTCCCCACTGGCGCCCGGTCGCGCGGCGCTGGCTGCAAGCCGAGGCCGGACCGGCACTGCAGGCGCCGGCGGTTTCGCCGGCCTCGTCGCGGCTGCTCACCTTCGGCTCACGCGCCGCGGAATTGGCGGCCATGGCCGATTGGGCGCGGCAGGGCCTGCTGACAAGTCCAGGCTTTCGCGCCTGGATATGCGTACCCGATCTGGTCCAGTGCCGAAGCGAATTGGTGGATGCCTTCGACGCCGCGATGGCGCCGCAGCGCTACTCCCTCAATCAGCGCTCAGAGGCCGCGGAGGGCGCGCCCTATGCGGTGGCCGGCGGCACGCCGCTGGCCGCCTATGCCCCGGTGCGCGCGGCGCTCGATCTTTTGGCGGTGAGCGCCGGACCGGTCTCGTTCACGCAATTCAGCGCCTTGCTGCGCTTGCCCGAGCTGCAGGAGTCGGCCGCCGAGGCGGGCGCGGCGTCGGCTCTGGATGTGGCATTGCGCAGCCGTGCGCCGAGCGAGAGTCCGTTCGCGGATTGGCTGAAGCTTGCGCAGGACGTGGCTCGCGCGGCGTCCGTGGGTCCGGTCGGCGCATTGCAGCGCCTGCAGACGAGCGCACGGATCCTCCGCGAGCTGACCGGCAATCATCCGATGAGCCGCTGGGTTTCTCTCTGGATCGGCGCATTCGAGGCCGCGCCGTGGAGCTTGCGCCGCCGGTGGTCGAGCGGCGAATATCAATCGGCCGAACGGTTTCGCGAACTGCTCGCAGGACTTGCCGCCGGCGATCCGGTGCTGGGCACTCACTCAAGCCGGGCCGCCGAGGGCATTCTGCGGCGGGCCGCGCGAGATACGGCCTTTCAAACCCAAACCGGGGTTCCGGCGATCTGGGTCAGCGGTCAACTGATCGATCCGTGGCTCACTTACGACGGCTTATGGGTCACGGGCTGCTACCAGGCACGCTGGCCGCCGCCGCTCGATCCGATTCCCCTGCTGCCCGTTCGGCTGCAAAGAGAGTATGGAGTGGTCGCCGCGGCCGCTCATCTGCAACTGGAATTCGCCGAGGACCTGCTGCGACGTTGGCGCGCGCGCGCGCGCTCCGGCGTATTCAGCTGCGCCGATTCCGGCGACGGCCGGCATGCGGCGCCGAGTCCGCTGCTGTCGGCGGGCGACGCCGGCCCGATAGGGTCGCTCGAGGCGCCGGTGCCGCCATTCATGCCCGGTCCGCAACCACATTGGCTGGCGCAGGTGAACAGCGCACCCGAACTCGAGATACTCGTGGACGAGTGGGCACCGGCATTTGCCGCGGACGAGCGCACGCGGGGCGTCTCCACGCTCAAGGCCCAGTCGCGCTGTGCATTTCGGGGCTTTGCGCAAACCCGATTGAAGAGCGAGGCCCTCGAGCGGCCCATCCCGGGTTTCAACGAGCGCGAGCGCGGCGAATTATTGCACGGCGCGTTGGAGCGCATTTGGTCCGACCTGCATGACTCGAAGCGATTGGTGGCGCTCGGCGCGGAGCAGCGCGCGGATTTGGTGAACCGCAGCGTGCTTGCGGCTATCGCAACACTGTGCCGGCGCCGCGATCCGGGTGCGCGCTGGCGCGAGCGCGAGCGAATTCGCCTGAATGCCGTCTTGAGCGGATGGCTGGAAGTCGAGGCTGGGCGCGCGCCCTTCGAAGTCGAACGTTTGGAAGGGGGCGCGCAGCGCGCAAGTTTCGGCGGCGTGGAGTTCACGGTGCGCATCGATCGAGTCGATCGGCTCGAGGATGGTGCGCGCGTATTGATCGATTACAAGAGCGGCGCGACGGGCGTCGATTGGCGCGGCGATCGACCCGACAATCCGCAGTTGCCCATCTATGCCCTGTTGCTTCCGCAGGCGCTGGTGGCCGTGGCGTATGGGCGGATCAATGCATCCGAATGTTCGTTCGTGGCGGAGGCCGAGCGCGACGGAATCTTCAAGCCGAGGGCAAAAAGAACCAAGATGGAGGGCATGGAAAGCCTCGCGGCCCTTATGTGCGTGTGGTCGCGGCGCATCGAGAAACTCGCGGCGGAGTTTGCCGCGGGGCGCGCCGCGGTGGATCCGCTCCCGCGGGCGTGCGAGTCCTGTCATTTGCACGGCCTGTGTCGTGTCCACTGATCCCATCGAGGATGCCAAGGACGGTGCGGCGCGCCGTCAGGCCATCGCGGCGCGCGGATCGGTTCTGGTCCAGGCTCCGGCGGGCAGCGGTAAGACCACCCTGCTGGTGCAGCGCTATTTGACCCTGCTCGCATCGAGCGATGCGCCGGAGCGCATTCTGGCGCTGACCTTCACCAACCGCGCGGCGCAGGAGATGCGCGAGCGCGTGATTGATGCTTTGCGAGCCGCTTCGCTCCCGGCCTGCCCGCCGCACATGAATCGGCAAACCTGGTCATTGGCAGCGACGGCGAAGCAACATTTACAGGCGCGGCAAATCGATATCGAACGGCAGCCTTCCAGGCTGCGCATCGAGACCATCGACGCGTTCAACGCCTGGCTGGCGGGCCAGCTGCCCATCACGGCGGGAGCGGGAGGGCGCCTCAATACGGTGGAGAACGCCGCGCCGATGTATCAGGAGGCGGCGCGGCGCGCATTGGCGCACGACGGGGCCGATGCGTTCGGATCGGCCGTCGAACGGCTGCTCGCTCTCGACGATCAGCGCTGGCGCCGATTGGTCGATCTGATCGCCGAGATGCTGCCGAGCCGCGATCGCTGGCTGCCGCTGCTCGCGGGACGATTGCAGGCCGCGAGCTCGCTCGATGAGGCGCAGCTGCGTCGCGTGCGACAGCGCTTCGATGAGGATCTCGAGCTGCTGGTCACGCGTACGCTGCGCAGCGCCTACGAGGCGGTGGGCGCAGAGCGAATCGCGGCCTTGTCGCCTTTGCTGCGCGCCGCGGCGCAGCGCCTCGACGACGAGCGCGCGGATATCGCCGAATGGCGGCTGGATCAAGCACCGCTGCAGCCGGACGCGAAGCACGTCGGCCGTTGGCGCGGCATGGCCGCCGAGTGCCTGACGAACGGCGGCGCACTGCGCAAACGGCTCACCAAGGCCGAGGGGTTCCCGCCGCAGTGCGCGGAGAAGCCCTTGATGCTGGAGCTGCTGGCCGAACTCGCGAACCTACCGGAGGCGCTGCAGGCACTCGAGGAAGTGCGCACGCTGCCGGCGCCGAGGTATGGAGACGAGGACTGGAAGCGCGTGCGCGATGTGGCACAGGTTCTGGTGCTTGCGGCGGCCGAATTGGAGCGGGTGTTTCGCGAGCAGGGGGCGGTCGACTTTCCCGCCGTGTCGATGGCGGCACTGCGAGCGCTTGGTACGGCGGCGGCCCCGACCGACCTGAACTTGCGGCTCGACTATCGGCTGCAGCACATCTTGCTCGACGAGTTCCAGGACACCTCGAGTGCGCAGCTCGAAATGGTGCGGCTGGTTACGGCCGGGTGGCAGCGCGGCGACGGACGCAGCGTGTTTTGCGTCGGCGATCCGATGCAGTCCATTTACGGGTTCCGGCAAGCCGAGGTCAGGGCGTTTTTGGAGCTGGCCGAGGACGGTATCGGCGACCTGCGATTCGAAGTACAGCGCCTGAGCAGTAATTTTCGCTCCGACCGAATCTTGGTTGATTGGATCAACGCCTGCTTCGCCCGAATCATGCCGCGAGAGGATGACCGCGAGCGGGGCGCCATCGCCTTTCGGCCGAGCGATTCGGCGGTGCAATCGTCGGCTGCCGCCGAGCCTGCGGTCAAGATTCAAAGCTACCCGACCCGAAGTGCCGAAGCGCTGGCGGTCGCGGAGTTGATCGAGGCGCGGCGCCTGCAACATCCCGAATGGAGGATTGCCGTGCTGGTACGTGCCAGAGCGTACGCGCGTGATATCGCAAGGTGTCTACGCATGCGCGGGATCGCATTTCGCGCCGTGGATCTCGAACCGCTGCAAGATCGCGAGGTGGTGCGGGACTTGGTCATGCTGGTCTGTGCGCTGCTGCATCTCGGCGATCGCACGGCGTGGTTGGCGGTGCTGCGTGCCCCGTGGGTCGGGCTGAGGCTCGCGGATCTGCTGATCGTGGCGCGCACCGGACCGGTGGTTTGGGACGCCGTCTGCAACGAGGCGGTGCTCGGGCAGTTGAGCCCAGAGGGCGGGGCGCGCTTAAGGCGGCTGCGTACCGTGCTCGAGGCCGCTTTGCGCGTGCAAAACCACGGGACCATCGCACGCTGGGTGGAACGTACCTGGCTGGGGCTTGGCGGCCCGTCGTGCGTGGCGGACCAGTCGGAGCTGGATCACGTACGCGTGGTTTTCGCACGGTTGCGCGAGTTCGAGCAGCGCGGGCTGCCGGATGCGGCGGACCTCGCGCAAAGCTTTGCCGATCTGTATGCCGATAGCGGCGCCTCGAACTTCGTTGAAATCATGACCATCCACAAGGCGAAGGGCCTTGAATTCGACATGGTGGTGCTGCCGGCGCTAGAGCGGTGCCCGGGACCGAACCGCGACCAGCTGCTGCTCACCCACCAGTTTGCACGTACCAGCCGCGACGGCATGGTGATGGCCGCGCGCCCCGCGGTCGGTGCCGACAAGGATCGGCTGTTCGAGTTTCTGCGCCGCCGGGCTCAGGACGCCGCGGGACTCGAGGCCGAGCGGCTGCTGTACGTGGCGAGTACGCGCGCGAAATGGCAGCTGCATTTGACCGCGACCGTCGATTCGCGCGGGGAGGATCGCGACCAAGAAACCGAAGAGGAGGCCGCCGAGGAAGCGCACAACGCGCAACGAGTAAAACCGCGCGCGGGCAGCCTGCTCGCGGTACTGTGGCCCACCGTGGGCCCTGAATTCGCCGCCGCGGCGCGACCATCGGCCATGGATTCCGCTTCAGTGCCGGATGCCCCGGTGACGGGCGGCGGACCGCTGCGCCGCGTACCCCTCGACTGGTCACCGGTCAATGTGTTTGCGCAAATCGGGGCGAATCCTGCGCTGCCTGTCACGCCGCGCGAGGAGACTCCGGTGTTCGACTGGGTCGGCGAGACGGCGCGTCGCGTCGGCAGCCTGGTGCACGCCGAACTTCAGGCGATGGATATCGAGCGCAGCGACGCAGCGGCGATTCGCGCCGCGGGTGGACACTTCAAGCGCTGGCTGGGGCTGCATGGCGTACCCGAGCAGCTGCTGCAGGACGCCAGTGTGCGGGCAGTGGAGGCGTTGATCGCGGTTCAAAGCGATCCTCGCGGTCGCTGGATATTGCAGAGACGGGGCGGGCGCGACGATGTGCGCGAATACGCGGTATCGGGACAGTGGCGCGGCGAGGTGGTGCGCGCGGTGTTCGATCGAAGCTTCATCGATGAGCACGGCACCCGCTGGGTCATCGACTACAAGACGAGCCAGCACGGCGGCGGAGCTCTGGCGGAATTCTTGGATCGGGAGGTCGAGCGCTATCGCCCGCAGTTACAGCGCTATGCGCTGTTGGCCCAAAAAATGGGGCCGGAGCCGGTACGGGTCGGTCTGTATTTCCCGCTCATGCGCGCCTGGCGCGAATGGGCGCCGGAGAATTGAGGTTGCCGTATCAACGCGAATCGCGCCTGAGCGCGCCAAATCGCCGCTGGCGACCGGAGTAGTCCTCGAGCGCGCGGCTGAATCGCTCCTCGTCGAAGTCCGGCCACAGACATTCGGCGAAGTACAGCTCCGCATAAGCGCATTCCCACAACAGAAAATCGCTGAGCCGCTGTTCGTTGCCGGTGCGAATCAGCAGATCGACTTCGCTTGCGGGATACAAGCAATGATCCACTTCGTGCAGCAAGCGCCGAAACCCTTCCTGGTCGAGATCAGTGACGTCCTTGGCCCGGCGCGCCGCCGCGACGATGCTGTGTTGGGACGAGTAATCGAGCGCGATGCGCAAGTGCATCCCGGAGCCTCCCGCGCTCAACCGCTCGCTCTGCCCGATCGAGCGCAGCAGACTCTCGCTGAGTCGGTCGCGCCGACCGATGACATTGATGCGGATCGACTGCTCGAGGCAGCGGCGCGTCTCGGTGAACAGATATTGGCCGAGCAAGCGCATCAACGCCGCGATTTCCGCGGCTGGACGAGCCCAGTTGGCGGCTGAAAACGCGTACAGCGTCAGGGTGTCGATTCCGGCACGCGCCGCCACTTCGACCGCGGTGCGCACCGCTTTGGCGCCCTCGACGTGACCCGCGGTGCGCGGCAGTCCGCGTTGCGTGGCCCAACGGCCGTTGCCGTCCATGATGATCGCGACATGCATGATATTTTACCGGTGACTTGGCATTACAAAGCTAATAAACAAGAAAACGCGCATTAGACCCGTCCCTGCACTAAACCCGCCGCGTCGCCTTGATCACCGCCTCAATGTGCTCGAGGTAGCGTAGCAAGGCTTTTCGCCCGAGAACCGTGATGCGGTACATAGATTTCGGCCGCCGTTCCTCGAAAGATTTGGTGCAGGCGACATAGCCCGCTTCTTCGAGCTTGCGTGCATGCGCACCGAGGTTGCCGTCGCTGGCATTGAACAGCGATTTGAGCTCGTTGAACGTCAGTTGATCGTTCATGGCGAGCGCGCTCATGATGCCGAGGCGCACCCTCTCGTAGATCAGCCGATCGAAGCCGGCGACCTTGTTCATGCCGGCGACATTCGGCACCGGCACGGGTCGCGGCGCCGCTTTGAACGACCCGTCGACACCCGGGGATTCATCGCGTTTGGTGCCCAGCGGTTTATTGGCCATGGCTCAAGCGTCCGATGAGAAGGCCGAATACGATGTGCAGGGCGCCGAACCCCGCGCCGAGAATCAGCGAATGGCTTTGCGCGGGCATGGCGAACGCGAAGCATCCCATGACAACGAACAGCGCGCCCATGATGCATATGAGCCGCATGGTGCTGGCGACGGTCACCGTGCTCGCCGACAGTACCGCGCAGCCGTAGAGTAAAAGCCAAGTGCCCGGCACCAGGCGCTGCATGCCCGCCCGCCATAGGACGAAGGTCAGCACCGCACCGGCGAGCAGGGCGGGACACAGGCACAGCAAAAACTTACGCACCGGCCCGAGGTAGCGCGCATGCCCGGTTTGGGCGGCCTGCCTCGCCATGAGAGTGCCGCCCAAAAGGAATGCGGCGGCGCCGGCGAACACCCAAATCGCCAGCCAGTGAGAGGCCCATCGGGGCGTCATAGCCGCTATCGCGGCCACGATGCCGACGCAGCCCATGAACACGCCCGCCATTCCCGGCACCACCAATGAACTCGACAATTCAATGGAGGTGCGGATATAGGCGAGCGTTCCGAGCGCGTGGGTCTGAATCGACACCGGAACATCGGATCGCATGTGTGCTACCGGAATTTCGCCTTACACCGCCTAAATCTATGTGGTTTGCACTGTATCGTCAAGCACTCTGCAAGTCAGAGTGTGTGCCTCGCGCAGCCGCCAGAAGGTAAACAGCCGCTAGAAGGTGAATTCGAAATCGACGGGTAAGCGTCCTTGCGCGTCGCGCGCGTGCAGGCGCGCAAGGTCATCGACCTGGGTGCGCAGCGCCGCCGGTGGGTCGGCGCGTTCCTTAAGGGTCCCGGAGAGCAAGACGCTGCGTTGCTTGGGGGAAAAGCGAATTTCCGCATCGACACTCAGTGGACCGCCGGTGTCGGCGACCCGTCCGGTTGCATCCGAATCGGGGGGCAGCATCGAGTCGGCGAATTGCAGCGAGTAGCCGCCCAAATTCGCGCCTTCCGCCACTTGCGGAGAAGACAGGTCGGCTACGGCGATGTCGCCCACGGCGGCTTGAAGGGTGGCGGCAGCGCCGGAAAAAGCCGCCCGCAGTTCCTTGATGTGGATTCGAGCGCTGCCGCGCCATCCTGCGGGCAGCCCCAATCCCTGCAAATCCTCGATCGGGCCGCCGCCTCGGACGTCGGACGCGATCAGGCCGTGGCGGTCGAAGCTCGCGGCCCCGTCGAGTACGAACCCGCCTCGCACCCAGCGCAAGTCGGCGGCCGCACGCAGACGCAGCAGCGCTTCGGGATGAAGGCGCCATTCGACCGAGCCGGCATCCCGAGCATGCACGGTGATCCTACCGGCCGAACCGTGCCAGATGCTGCCCGAAAAATCCTCCGCATGCACCGCGGCGGGAAGCAAGCGCGCGACCAGGGATGCCGGCAGGGCGATCACGGCGACGGTGAGCGCCGCCAACACGAACATCGGCAGAACGATGCGCCAGAACGGGCGTGCCGGTGGCGACGGTGAGGCGGGTCTCGGTGCGCTAGCGTCGCGGCGAGGCGAAGCTGATGTTCGCATTGACCACTCCCGGTTTGTCGGCGCGGTCGATGGTGATTGATTCGATCGCAAGACCGTAGCGCCGATCCAGCGTGGCAATCCATGTGATCAGGGCGTCGAACGGCGCGTCGCCCAACTGCACCCGCACGCCGTTGGCGCTCGGCTGCGTGCCCTTCAAGGCACTGCCGAGGCCGCTCTCTCGGCCCACTCTGTCGACCACGACCACCGGCGCTTCCGTGCTGTCGATCATGAGCGTGGCGCCGGCGGCTTGGATTTCAGGGGCGTTCACGCGCATCCATTCCAGATCCGCGCGCCTGGTGTCGGTTCGCTTGAGCGCGGTCGATATCGCTGTTTGCAGCGGCAGCAATACGCCGCCCACCAGAAGCAGCAAACCGACCGCCAGCGCGCCCAGCCGGACCATGCGTTGTTCGCGCGGCTGCAGCCGGGCATACCGGCGCTCGAGGTTGGCGATAAACTCATTCATCGGTGTGCCTTCGCGGCGGCGGATCTGACCTGTAAATGTGCCTCGATGGCGGCGCCCGCCGGCGTCGAGGATTGAATTTCGGCCGTCAGACCTTGTTTAGCCATCAGCTGAGACAACTGAGAGAGCGCCGCGAGGCTCGGTGCCGTCACTTTCAAATCGAGCGTTTGCTCGCGATAGCTGAGCGTATCGATGACGGTGTTCGGCAGGGCCGAAATGGCGCTGCTCAAAGCCTCCAAGCTACGCAAGAAGTATTCAGGTCCGGCGCCGGAGCGGCGAATGCGCTCGAGACGCGATTGCATCTGACGGCGCGGATCACGCATTGCTTCGGCGGACATGGTTTGCGTAAACACCCGGGCGATCTCGCCGTCGAGGGTGACCGTCTCGCGGTTGGCCCGGTGAATCTCGAGTGCCGCCGTCGCCACGTGCACCACGAGCAAGGCGAGCGCGAGCAGCGCGGCGGTTCGCCAGCGGCGCCAACGTTCGCTGTAGTCCGTCGAGCGAGAGAACTCGCCTTGCAGCAGATTGACGGCATCGGTGGCGGTCAGATTGCGCGCCAACCACGGCAGCGGGCCTTCGGGCAGGAGCTGTATTTTTAACGATGCGAACTTATCTGCGAGCCGGTCGAACTCATCCTGAACTCGCGTCCAGTCCTCGCCAGTCGCATACAGGACGGCGCTCTCCAAAGTCTTCGGTTCCGAGGATACCTCGAGAGGGTCCGGTATGACCCCGGCGACCGCCAACGCTTCCGAGACCGGCGTGAGTTCCACGGCGAACGGCAACGTTCCCGGGCGCCGCACCGCAAGCCGCGCCCCTTCCAGCCATAGCACTGTTTGCCCCGGATTCTCCGGAACCAGGGTGATGTCGGCATATAGGGCGGATGGCTCGATACCGACATCGCTCAGAGCCGAAATCCAACCTTGCAACACGTTTCGCGCCACCACCGCAACCGGGGTGCGCCCGCCGGCACTGCGTCGACCGAGCGCGAAGCACAGCTCATCGATGTCCTCGGTGAGCTGCTCCTCGAGCGCAAAGGGGACCGCGCGCGCGAGCTTGACCGCGCTGCCGGGAGGCAGTTCCGGCTCCGCCAATAGAATTTGTGTGGCCGGCGCAAGCACCACGACTTTGGCGGATCGCGCCACGGCAGCGGCCAAACTCAATGGCCCGCGCTGCTTCGCGGCCGTCGGTCGGCCGGTCTCATCGATGCTCACCCACTCGGTGTCTTCTTGGCCGGCGGCGGGGAGGCGTAACAGCAGTGTGTGCGGCATGTGATCTAGAGTGTTCCGAATGTGCGCAGCAGCGGGGAGATTTTTCCGCCGGGACCCCGCAACAAAAGACTGTACAAGGTGAACTGCGTAGTGCCAAGCGTCACCCGGGTGGTGAGCCGGAAGTAGGAGCTCTTGTCCGAGAACAGTGTGGCCACCTTGGGGGCGTTGGGGCCCAAGATGTTGGTGAACGTCTGGACATCGGGAAAACAGCCGCTGGTGCGCGCACTGGTGAGCAGCTCCGGATTGCCGGAATATTCGCCGCTCAGATTGTCGGCGAGACTCTCGAGCACGATCGCGGGCGCGGTGCAGATATTGATGGTCGCGGTGGCGTAGGGCAGAGCAGTCACGTAAGGGGCGATCTTGCGATAACGGTCGGCGCCGAAGCCGGGAAGATTCATCAGTTCGCTCGGACTGGTCATCGGCCAATTGCCGGTACGGTAAGGCGGCGATTGTGCGGTGTAAACCGCATCTTCCGCGCCATCGGGGCTTCCCGGCTGATCGTCCGCATCGATCCAATCGCGCGCGATGGCGGCCCATTTGGCCTCCAGTCTCGCCGCCACCAGCAGGCGCTGAAATTGTTCCAGCGGCTGCGGGTCCTGTTCGATCTTGCCGTTCACATTGATGACATGGCCCAGATTGTTCAAATTGAAGCGGCCCTGCATATCCTCCAACTGTCCCTGCAAGATGCCGATCGGCTCTCCTTCGGGATCGTTCTCCGGTGTGATGGGCAACGGCTGGGTAGGTTGCGCCCAGGGTTGGGCGAGGGTGACCTGCGAGTTGATTTGCGCGGTTTGCGTTTGTTGGGTGTTCTGGCTGGTTTGCCCGGCCTGAGCATTTTGCGGCTTTTGCCCGTTCTGGCCGAGCACGGCGGCCGCCAGCGCTTCGGCGCCCATACCGAATTCGAATGCCTGTTCCGCAGCCATGACACCGCTGGCGCGCCGCCGTTCCAGCCAGCCGTCGAAGGTCAGCTTGGTCGCGAGAATGGCCGCAAGCGCGACCAGCACCAGCGCGATGATCAGCGCCACACCGCGTTGCCGCTGCCGGCTCATCCGGCCACCTCGATCAGCCGGCGAACCCGGCCCCAGTCCTTGAACTCGACCGTGATTTCCACCGCGACCGGCCGGCTCCACAGCGCTTCGGGCTGCGGCATAGTCGCGGGCGGCCATTGGTTCTGCCAGGTCTGGTTGATATCCAGATAGCGAAACTGGACGGTCTTCACCTGGCCGAACAGGTCCTGAATCACCGGTTTCGTGCCCTGCACGGTGTCGAGCGCGGTGGTGTAGCTGCGCTTAAGCATGTCGCCGACAAGCGCATAGGCCACGCGTTGCAACGTGCCGCGCTGCTGGCCGGCGGTATTCGACCAGCCCGCGCGTGTCAGTTCGGCCAATGGGAGCGCGGAGGCGGAGGATGAATCGGCGAAACCGGATTGGAATCCGGGATCCGAATTGAAGTGCAGGCTCGAGGAACTCGACGCAGTGCTGCCGAATCCTTCGCCGGCGGCACCGGCGCTGGTGCCGTTGCCGGATAGGCCGTGCAGCGCCGGCAGTCGCGATTGGCCGAGCGGATCGCGTACCGGCCGGGGCACCATTTGCGCGAAATCCATGACCACCACCCGCATGCCGAACTCGATCTCGCGCGAGCGTTGCAATGCCTGCTCGGTACGTTCCGCCGAGATGCGCGCTTGCCGATAGGTGCCGTAGCCGAGTGCCGACATGATGCCGAGGATCAGCAGCGCCACCAGCATTTCGACCAGCGTGAAGCCGCGGAATCCTGAGCGCACAGGGGTTCGGCCGGGCTTGCTCATGGCGGTGTCGTCTGACCGGTGCCGGTCGGACCGCCCGGTACCGGCGTGATGGGAGTGCCTGAGGGGTTGGGAGTGCCGCTCGGCGTGGTCGAGGGTGTGCATGGAACGCCACCGGGGCCAGTCCCCGGGGGCGTGCTCGGTGTGCCGGGAGCTGCGGGCGGGCAGGGCGCCGCGGAGGCGGCGGTGGTGCCCGTGGTCCAATCGACATTGGAACTGCCCGGCGTGGCAACCGAGGAGCCCATGAAAGCGTAGGATTCGGCCACGGGGTTGCTCTTGGTATTGGCGGCCCCCAGCCAAACGCGCACCACCACGCGCTTCATGCCGCCGATGCTGGTATCGAAGTAGCGAGTGTCGTAATGCCAGGTGCGATTGGCGAACTCGAGCTGGCCGGTGTCGGCGTTTTGGCCCAGTTTGTTCACCATCAGGCGCACTTCGGTGAGACGATTGAGGGCGATCCATTGGGCCAGCGTTTTGTCGCGCAAATAACCGCTGGTGCGGGCCGTGGCGCTCACCGCCGTCATCAGGGCGGCCAATCCGATCGCGACGATCATCAGCGCGACCAGCACCTCCACCAAAGTAAAGCCGCGGCTTCGCAAGCGGCTCACGTGGGCTTTTCCGGTTGGTTCGAATTCTCGATCTTCGTCTTGCCGAGCGCGTTGCCGTCCACCGACGCTCTGGCCCGCGTCGCCTCGCGCAACAGCGTCAGTCGAAACGGCGTTCCCTCGCCGCTTGCCGCGATCGCCACTTGCGGCGCCGGTGGCGCCTCATTGCTTGCGCTTTTTCGCTCAATGGGCTTGAGCACGACGATTTGCGAGTCCAATTCCAGTTGCAAGGTCACGCCTTTGGGCAATTCGCGGCGGCGAAATTCATGCTCGTCATTGAACGTCAGCCAACGATCGCGAACCGGGTCGTATACCAGGAACTCATACGCGGTCGGCTGGATCAGCAATCCGAAATCGCGCCCTTCGAGCACCGCACGCTCGTGCAGCAGGTCAACCAAGCCCTCGATACGCATGCTCTCCTCATCCAGTTGCGAGTCGCGTCCGGTCACGCCGATCGACAGCACCGCCAATGAGATGACCACCGCCATGATCACCACGACCACCAAGATTTCGACGAGCGTGAAGCCCTTGCTGCGCATTGCGCGGCACCCGCAAGCGAGTGGCCTACCGTTGTTCGAGGGTCGTGCTGCTGATGTCCGCGTCGTAGCCTTCACCGCCTGGTTTGCCGTCGCGTCCGTAGCTCGTGATCTCGTAGTCGCGCCCGCCGGGGCCCGGACTGACGTATTGATACGGGTTGTTCCAGGGATCCTTTGGCAAGGACGACAAATACCCGGCGGACCGATAATTGGTGATCGAGGGGTCGTTCGGCTGCGTCACCAGCGCCTGCAAACCTTGTTCGGTGGTCGGATATTTGAAATTATCCAAGCGGTAGAGGTCGAGTGCGGTCTGAATGGCCCGAATGTCGCTGGCTGCGCGGGTAACGCGGGCCTTGTCGACGTTCTCCAAGATCTTCGGCACCACGAGCGCACCCAGCACTGCGAGAATGACGACCACGACCATGATCTCAATAAGGGTGAATCCGCGCTGGCGCTTGTGCATAGTGACCTCGAGAATTCCATGAATGATACCAAAATAGGCGACCGCGATGCCGCGTAACGCAGCAAATACGCTGGCGCAGCTCGCGCAGGCTCTGCAGTTGGATCGCGGCCGCTGGCTTTGGTTGCTTTTGATTATGCTGATCCTCGATCTGGTGTGGGGTCTTGGCGACAGTGTCGGCGAGGCGCTTCGCTACGATCGCGGCGCCATCGCGGCGGGGGGATGGTGGCGGTTGCTCACGGCCCACGCTGTGCACCTCGACCTGCATCACCTGCTGCTGAACGAGTTGGGGCTGGTGCTGATGTGGTCGTTGTTCGCACGAGATTACGATCCGGTGGAGTGGTGCGTAATCGTCCTGTCCGGCGCGTTGGCGATCAGTTGCGGTTTGTGGTGGCTGAGCCCGAGTGTGGGCTGGTATGTCGGCGCCTCGGGTGTGCTGCACTCGGTCATGGCCGCGGGCTGCGCCAAGCACTTGGCGGAGCGTGCCTGGGATCGGTGGCTTCTGCTGATCGGTCTGTGCGGCAAATTGGTCTACGAACAGTCGACAGGCCATGCGGCGCCCATGATCGTCGTCGATGCCCACTTGTACGGCGCGGCCGCAGGATTTGCGGTCGGGGCTGCACTCTCGTGGCGTATCGCTATAATTCGCCACCGCTGTCGCACCTAGAGGCCCGCTCGCAATGTCACTCGCCTTCGTTTTCCCGGGCCAAGGCTCACAATCGATCGGTATGATGAGTGCCTTGGCAAAATTATCGCCGGTCGTCGAGGCGACCTTCGCGCAAGCTTCCGAGGTACTGGGTTACGACTTGTGGCAGCGCTGCCAGCAGGGCCCGGTCGAAGCCTTGAACGCCACCGAGTGCACCCAGCCGGCGATGTTGACCGCCGGCGCGGCCACTTATCGCCTGTGGATCGAGCGCGGTGGCGCTCGCCCGAGCCTGATGAGCGGGCACAGCCTGGGGGAATGGAGCGCGCTGGTGGCTGCAGGCTGTCTCGATTTCAGTACCGCTGTCGAGCTGGTCAAGTTTCGCGCCGAAGCCATGCAGGCCGCGGTGCCCAAGGGTCAAGGCGCCATGGCGGCCATTCTGGGGTTGGAGGATGCCGATGTCCAAGCCGCCTGTCGCGAGGCGGCGCATGGCGAGGTAGTGGAGGCCGTGAATTTCAATGCGCCGGGGCAGGTCGTCATCGCCGGAGCGGCACCCGCGGTTGCGCGGGCCATCGAGGCCGCCACCGCCAGGGGCGCGCGCCGCGCCATGACCTTGGCCGTAAGTGTGCCGGCGCATAGCTCGCTCATGGCGCCGGCGGCCGAGCGGCTGCGTCTACGGCTCGAAGAGGTACCGCTGGCGGCCGCTGCGGGCATCACGGTGTACGGTGTCGACCTGAAAGCCCATGCTGAACCCGCCGCCATCCGCGCCGGTCTGGTCAAGCAGCTGCATACGCCCGTTTATTGGGCCGCGACCGTTCGCGCGTTGATCATCGCGGGCGCCACGCACATCGTCGAATGCGGGCCCGGCAAGGTATTGACGTCCTTGAATCGCCGCATCGACAAGAACCGAGATCTGAAAATGCTGGCGCTCGAGGATCCGCAATCCTTCGATGAGGCGCTCGCCCTAGGTGTTTCATCAGGAGGATTTCACATGCGGAACGGTCCCCCATGTTGAACGGACAAGTGGCGTTGGTTACGGGCGCTTCTCGCGGGATTGGCGCGGCCATTGCCAGCCGCTTGAGTGCGGATGGCGCGCGCGTGGTGGGTACCGCGACCACGCCCGGGGGCGCAGCGCGGATCAGCGAAACGCTGGCCGCGAGCGGCGGCCGCGGCGCGGTTCTGGATGTGGTCAATCAGGAGTCGATCGATGCGCTCGTCGCCGACATCGAGTCGCACGAGGGGCCGATCGGCATTCTGTGCAACAACGCCGGCATTACCCGCGACACGCTGCTGTTGCGCATGAAGCCGGAGGACTGGGACGCGGTGCTGCAGACCAATCTCGCATCGGTGTTCAGGCTTTCCAAGGCGGTCTTGCGCGGCATGATGAAGGCTCGCCAGGGCCGCATCATCAGCATTGCCTCGATCGTGGGGCTCACCGGAAATCCCGGCCAGGCCAACTATGCGGCGGCCAAGGCGGGCATCATCGGGTTTACCAAATCGCTGGCTCGGGAGGTCGGTTCACGCGGCATCACGGCGAATGTCGTCGCTCCGGGGTTCATCGACACGGACATGACGCGGGCACTGAATGAGGCGCAACGCACCGGCCTGAGCGCCCAGGTTCCGCTCGGCAGGCTGGGTCAACCGGCGGAGATCGCGGCCGCGGTCGCATTCCTGGCATCCGCCGAAGCGGCGTACATTACCGGCGAAACCCTGCACGTTAACGGCGGCATGTACATGGCCTAGGGCATGACGGGGCTGGGGCCCGCTGCCTGCGGGGCCTGAAACGCAGGCCCTCAAGATCGGCCAATTGTCAAGATAGGCTGTGCCCGGCTTTTGGCAATTGCGAGTTCAAGGTAGCCGCCGCGGTTGCGTTCACATAAAATACGCGGCCTGCCGATACCAGAGGGTGGCCACGGGCCCTTATGCCGTTCGGCGCGTGTATATTATTTTTTCCCCCGACTGGGCTTTCCCGAAAGGACACCATAACGATGAGTACTGTTGAGCAGCAGGTTAAGAAGATCGTGGCTGAACAATTGGGCGTCAAAGAAGAAGAAGTCACCAATGATGCCTCGTTCGTCGATGATCTCGGCGCAGACTCGCTGGACACCGTTGAACTGGTCATGGCACTCGAAGAGGAATTCGAGACCGAGATCCCGGACGAGGATGCGGAAAAAATCACGACCGTTCAGCAAGCCATCGATTACATCAATTCGCACAAGGGTAAGGCCTGAACCCATTGGGGCTAACGCAGCGACAAGGGCTCCCGGCGCTAAATTCGCGTCCCTTGCCGGCATTTCAAGCATCCCATTGAGGAGTCGCGGTTGAGCAAACGGCGCGTAGTGGTTACGGGTCTCGGGATCGTGTCTCCCGTCGGTAACGATGTCCGGTCGGCATGGGGATCCATCGTTGCGGGCCGCAGCGGGATCGCTCCCGTGAGTCGATTCGATACGACTAACTTCCAAACGCATTTCGGCGGCGAGATCCGCGAACTCGATCTTGCGCAATATATGAGCCCGAAGGAAGCGCGCCGCATGGATGCCTTCATGCAGTATGGCATGGTGGCCGGCGTTCAGGCCATGCGCGATTCGGCTCTGGCGGTCACGGAGGCCAACTCGCCGCGCATCGGGGTCCTGATGGGATCGGGGATGGGCGGATTGGAGTCGATCGAGGATACCTACAACAAGTTCTTGGAGACTCACTCGCCGAAGAAGGTATCGCCATTCTTCATTCCCGCCAGCATCATCAACCTGGTGAGCGGCCACTTATCGATCGCCTTCAATCTGACGGGCCCGAATCTTGCGGTTGCCACCGCCTGCACCACCTCCACGCATGCGATCGGCTTGGCGACGCGGCTGATTCAGTACGGGGATGCGGATGCGATGCTCGCCGGCGGCTCGGAAATGGCTACCTGCGTCACCGGTATGAGCGGTTTCGCGCAGGCCAAGGCTTTGTCTCAACGCAATGATGATCCGCAAGGGGCGAGCCGCCCGTGGGACAAGGATCGCGACGGATTCGTGATGGGAGACGGCGCGGGCGCGATGATGCTCGAGGAATACGAACAGGCCAAGGCTCGCGGCGCGAACATCTATGCCGAGGTTCATGGCTTCGGCATGAGCGGCGATGCCTTCCATGTCACTGCGCCGCTCGAGAACGGCGAGGGCGCGCGCAAGGCGATGGTCAATGCGTTGTCCGATGCGAAGATCAATGCCGACCAAGTGCAGTACGTCAACGCTCATGCGACCTCGACCGAATTGGGCGATCGCGCCGAGACCACGGCGATCCACCGTGCATTCGGGCCGGCCGCGGCAAAATTGGCGGTGAGTTCGACGAAGTCGATGACGGGCCACTTGTTGGGCGCGGCTGGAGTCGTGGAAGCCATCTTTTGCGTTCTCGCTCTGCGGGACCAAATCGCCCCTCCGACCATCAATTTGGATCAGCCCGGCGAGGGCTGCGACCTCGACTACGTGCCGAAGCATGCGAGGCAGATGGCGATCGAGTACGCGTTGTCCAATTCATTCGGCTTCGGTGGCACCAACGGTTCGCTCATTTTCCGCCGGATTTGAGCCACTGGGCCTAGTCGCGCAGTTTCCCGAAATCTATCCGGGACTGCTCGAAAGCAGCGCTCCCATTGGCCCCGCAACGGGCGGCGGCCGCTTCGATATTCTCCCCATCAGCAACGGCGAGTGCCTGCGCCTGGATGCCGATCGCCGGCTGTCCGGACCGCATTCGGCCGGAGCGGGCGGTTTTTTGGACGCGCTGGAGAGTTGGTGGCGCTCGCTGCGTGCGGCCGGCGAGCCGGCTTACCTGCCGTTCACCGGAGGTTGGCTGTTGTACCTGGGCTATGAACTGGCCGACGAGATCGAGCCGCGTTTGCGGCTGCCGCCGAGCGCCGATCCAATCGTGGCGCTCGCGATTCGCACGCCGGGGGCGTGGATCCGCGACCGCCGCACGCAGCAGGCTTGGGTTGTCGCGGAACCGGGCTGCGAATCGATGATCGAACGCTTTGCCGACGATGTGCGCCTCGGCGCCGCATCGGCCGGCGCAGCACCGGCGCGATTCGACCTGCAGGAGGAGGATCCGCTGCAGTTTCTGGATTCGGTCGGGCGCGCGCTCGACTACATAGCCGCGGGCGATGTATACCAAGCCAATTTGTCGCGCCAGTGGCAGGGAATTTCGACCACGCCCGTCGATCCGACAGCGGTATATGAGCGCCTGCGCACCGCCAATCCCAGTCCGTTCGCGGCGCTGGTGCGCGACGGCGATTTCGCCGTGATAAGTTCCTCCCCGGAGCGCTTGTTGTCGATTCGCGGCGGCAGCGTCTCGACGCGCCCGATCGCCGGAACCCGGCCGCGCGGCGCATCGCCGGAACGTGACGCTGCGCTGATCGAATCCTTGCTTGACAACGAAAAGGAGCGGGCGGAGCACGTCATGTTGATCGATCTGGAGCGTAACGATTTGGGCCGGATATGCGTCGGCGGCTCGGTGCGCGTCGATGAATACATGGCCGTGGAATCCTATGCCCATGTGCATCACATCGTATCCAACGTGAGCGGCGTGCTGCGCGACGGGCTCTCGCCGATCGATGCGATTCGCGCGATGTTTCCCGGCGGCACCATCACCGGCTGCCCCAAAATCCGTTGCATGGAGATCATTGCCGAACTCGAAGGCGCCGGTCGCGGGGCCTATACGGGTGCGATCGGCTATTTGAATCGGGACGGCAGCTGCGATCTCAACATTTTGATCCGTACGATTACCGCCCGGAGCAACGTCCTTGAGTTTCGAGCCGGAGCCGGAATCGTCGCCGATTCGAATCCAACGCAAGAACTCGCCGAGACGCGCGCCAAGGCCGAAGGTCTGATACGTGCCTTGAGGGCGCAGGCTTGAACACTTGGATCAATGGCCGCTCGCGCACGCTGATCGATCATCGCGATCGCGGCCTGCAGTACGGGGACGGTGTGTTCGAAACCATGCGCGTGCGGCGCCGACGCGTACGGTTGCTGGACTTTCATTTGGAGAGGCTGTTCGAGGGCTGCCGCCGGCTCAAGATCGAACCGCCGAGGGGTGGGGCGCTGCGCCGTGAGATCGAGGCGCGTGCGGCGCTGCGCGCCGATGCGGTGCTCAAGCTGATCGTAACCCGCGGACCCGGATCGCGCGGCTACCGGCCGAGCGGCGAGGAGCGCTGCACACGGGTCATTTCGCTGCATGCGCCGTCGCGCGGTGCCGCTGCGGCGGCGCAGCCCCTGGTGCGGGTGCGCATGTGCAGCACTCGGCTCGGGATCAACCCGTTGCTGGCCGGCCTTAAGACGCTCAATCGGCTCGAATCGGTGATGGCGCGCAGCGAGTGGCGCGATCCACGCGTTTGGGAGGGATTGCTGCGCGACGTCGACGGCAATATCGTCTCCGGCACCATGTCGAACCTGTTCATCAGAAGCGGGTCGTATTTGATGACGCCGATGCTCGATCGGTGCGGCATCGCGGGCGTTATGCGCCGCTGGGTATTGGAGCAGGCGAAGGATCTCGGTATGCGCCCGCTCGAAGGCCGGCTGAGCTGGGACGAGATCGTCGCGGCCGAAGAGGCGTTCATGACCAATGCCGTTGCCGGTGTGGTCTCCGTCGCGCTCCTCCAGGACGGTGCCGAACGCATTCGCTTTGCGAACCAGGACAGCGCGCGCGCGCTGGGTGCGCGCCTGGAGGCTCTGTGAAGGCATGGAGGGTCGTTGTTGCGCTTGCGCTGCTGCTGCTGGTTGCAGCGGGAGGCGTATTGTGGAGCGGGCTCAAGAGTCTCGACGAACCCTTGAGACTTGCCTCGCCGCTGCGGTTCAAGGTGGCTCCCGGTGCCCGATTCGCGCACGTCGCGGCCGACCTTGCCGCGAGAGGAGTTATCGCGCAGCCCCGTGCATGGGTGCTGTATGCGCGTTGGCAGGGTCTCGCCTCCGGCATCAAGGCCGGAGAGTACGAAATTGAGCTGGGCACCACACCGCGCGCGCTGCTCGATAAAATGGTCAGCGGCCAAGTGCTGTTGCATTCGTTTACCATCGTCGACGGTTGGCGCCTACAGGATCTGCTGGCTGCGCTCAAGAAAGATCCCGATATCGAGTCGGCGCTGCCGGCGTCACCCAAGGATTTGATGGAAAAACTGGGAACCCCGGGGGTCGATGCGGAAGGGCAGTTCTTGCCCGAAACCTACCGTTTTCCGAGCGGCACCAGCGACCTTGAACTGCTGCGCCAAGCGCATGCGGCTCTGAAGCGCGAGTTGGAGGCGGCGTGGGCGGATCGCGACCGGTCCGTGCCTCTGCGCAGCGCCGAGGAATTGCTGATCATGGGGTCCATCGTCGAAAAGGAAAGTGGTCTGCCGCAGGAGCTGCCGAAAATTGCCGGTCTGTATCTGAACCGCTTGCGCATCGGCATGCGCTTGCAGGCCGATCCCACCGTCATTTACGGATTGGGCGATCGCTACGACGGGGAGCTGCGAAGCGTCGATTTGCGCACCGACGGACCGTACAATACCTACACGCGCACCGGCCTGCCGCCGACGGCGATTGCCCTGGCAGGCGCCGCCGCCATTCGCGCCACCGCCCGCCCGGAGCAAACCGATGCGATGTATTTCGTGGCTTCCGGCCGCAGCGATGGCAGCCACGTGTTTTCGGCTACGCTCGAAAAGCACAATGCGGCCGTCGCGCAATATCTCGCACGCCAGCGTCAGAAAGCGGCGGCTGCGCAATGAGCGGCGTGTCATCCATGAGCGGTCAAGCGTCTATGAGGGATGCGCAAGGGCGTTTCTTGACGATCGAGGGAATCGAAGGGGTGGGCAAGACCACGCAGCTTGCGCGCCTCTCGAAAATATTGTCCGATCGCGGTATTGCGCATGTGGTGACCCGCGAACCCGGCGGTACCCCCCTAGCCGAGAAGATCCGTGATCTGGTGCTGGGTTCGCGCGAATCCTTGCCCGATACGGCGGAGTTGTTGCTCATGTTCGCGGCACGCGCGGTCCATCTTCAGAATTTGATCGAGCCGAATCTGGCCGCAGGCCGGTGGGTGCTGTGCGATCGATTCACGGATGCCACATACGCGTATCAGGGGGCGGGACGCGGTCTCGGCGACGACCATATCCGCCAGCTGGAGCTTCTGGTGCAGCGAGCCAGGCGGCCGGACCTTACGCTGTTGCTCGATGTGCCGGTGGCGCTCGGATTGCAGCGCGCCCGACGGCGCAACGAGGGCACCGGTATCGAGCACGCCGACCAGGATCGCTTTGAGCTGCAGCGTGCGGAGTTCTTCGAGCGCGTGCGTGCCGCGTACCTCGCGCGTGCGGCGGCGGAGCCGGGGCGCGTATCGGTGATCGATGCCGGCCGCTCGGCGGATGAGGTCACGGCGCAAATTGTCGCAGTACTGGGTGCGAGAACATGGATTTCCTGAGCGCCGATACCCTGCCATGGCTGCACGGGTCGCAACAGCGAGTGCGCGCAGCCCTGTCGGCACGGCGCCTGCCGCATGCCCTGTTGCTGCTGAGCGTGCCCGGTCTTGGCGCGGAACAATTGGCGAATTGGATCGCCGCTCTGACATTGTGCGAGTCGGACTCGCTGCGCCCGTGCGGCGCCTGCGCCTCGTGCCACTTGCTGCGCGCCGACAACCATCCGGATTGCTACGTGGTGCGCATTGAAGAGGATGCACAGCAGATCAAGGTGGATCAGATCCGTCAATTGATCGAGTCATTGTCGCTCTCGAGCTATTGCGGCGGCTACAAGGTCGGAATAGTCGAAGGTGCGGAAGCGCTAAATGCAAACGGCGCCAACGCTTTTTTAAAGACGTTGGAGGAGCCGACGGACAATACGATCCTGATCATGGTCGCCAAGCCGAGCCACCGCCTGCCGGCGACCGTCGCCAGCCGTTGCATGCGCGTGCAGTTGCGTGCGCCGGCGGGACCCGAGGCCATCGCCTGGCTGGAGGGCCGGGGGGAGAAGCGCCAGAATTGGGACGCGGCGCTCGAGCTGGCCGGAGGTGCGCCCCTGTTGGCCCTGGAGCTCGAGACGTTAGGAGTTGGCGCGCTCGAGAAAGAGATGCAGGAACATCTTCGTCAAATGGTCGCGGGTGAGGCGGATGTGACCCTGTTGGCGGCCGCCTGGGTGAAGTCCGGGGAGAACCTGCGGCTGATTTGGCTTGAGAACTGGATTACACGGCGCATACATGCCTACTTGGGTGCAGCCACTTCACTGCAAAGTGCGGAACCCCACTGCTTGCCTGCCGCTTTACTTAAGCCCAAGATAAGGGCTCTATTCGAGCTGCTGGACGCCGCACGCGAGTTGCGGCGGCTTGCGGCGACCGGGCTGAACCAACAACTGGCACTCGAGACTCTGCTGCTCGGCGGTGGGGCCGCGCTGGCGAAGTAAGTAATTTGTGAGAATGGTAGCAATTGCGAAGTCCAAGTAATAAACCCGGGTTGCTGACCCTCACGATCAAGGATAAAAGCGCGCTTTACCTCGCGTACATGCCGTTCGTGAAGAACGGCGGGCTGTTCATCCCGACTAACAGCAACTATCGCCTGGGCGATGAAGTTTTCATGCTGCTCAATTTAATGGGCGAGGAAGAAAAACTTCCGGTGGCGGGGCGGGTGATCTGGATGACGCCCAAGGGCGCCCAGGGCAAGCGCACCGCGGGGATCGGCGTGCAGTTCAGCGATCAAGACCGCGGCAATACGCAGAAGAAGATCGAGAACTACTTGGCCGGCGCGTTGGGTGGGGATAAGCCGACCCACACGATGTAGTCCCGGACCCTTTCGGGGTCATTTGGTGGCTTTGGTTCTATTTGGCTTTTCCTAGGTTTATCAGTTAGATATCCGGTATCTCAATATCGGAGGACGAGCAGTCGAACCCGCCGAATCCCCGAAGTGGTTACAGGGTCCGATTAGCCAACACACAAATGGCCGTACGTCTCACAGATGAATACATCCGCAAATTCAAACCCCCGAAGGCTGGGCAACACCTAGAGTTCTTAGCCGGCAACCGGTGTCACGTCGTTGTCGCAACCCAATGATCGTAAGTAACGACAGCAATGAAATCGCATCGAGGGCGCCGCCGCCACTGCTGGAGCTTGCCGATACCGTGACGGCCGGCAGGATACCGGTTCCGCTGAGCGCCACGGTCTGCGTCCCCGCACCGCTGCCGGCGTTGACGCTCAGCGTCGCCGTGGCCGATCCGACCGAGGCCGGATTGAACACCACGCTGATCGTGCAGGTCGCACCGACCGCAACCGAGCTGCCGCAGGT
>Ga0207927_1000029_pt1 | contig 62900 bp, 56 predicted proteins | sample NGESurdeep072012_2_FD_184456 | JGI IMG/M metagenome (GOLD analysis project Ga0207927, IMG submission 184456) | Arctic peat soil microbial communities from Barrow, Alaska - NGEE Surface sample 210-2 deep-072012 (SPAdes) | ecosystem: Environmental > Terrestrial > Soil > Wetlands > Peat ... | reverse complement strand
GCGGCCCCGCCGGCCGGTACAGGTACCTGTCCCGGCCGGAACGCTAGCGGCGCGCCGGTGCCACGGCCGAGCCCGCGCAGGCGCGGATCACCTCTGCCACGGCCGCAGGGTCGTCGTAGAACGGCACATGGCCGGCGCCGAGGGTCACGTGGGTGGCCCACGGAAGCATCGCGCGCGCACGCGGCGCCTGCAGCCGGTAGGGCAGGAGCCTGTCACGGCGTCCCCAGGCGATCGTCACAGGCGTGGCACGCAGCTGCTCGGGCGCCTGGAAGCTGTAGCGATCGAAGGCCGCCAGCGCGCCCGCCAGCGCAGGGGCGCTCCATGCGTCGCGCAGCGTCGCCACCGCCTCCTCGGCCGGCATACGCGAGGGGTAGCCGAAGTTCTGGGAGAAGAGCGCCACGCGCCCTGCTCGCGTGCGCGCGAGTGCCTCGATCGCGGGACGGGCCGCAGGGGGGATGCTGCCGACGGCCCGCAGCGAGAGCTGGCAGAAGCGCCGCTCGGCGGCCGTCCAGAAGCCGGCCGGCGAGAACGCCGTGGCCGAGGCGATCGCGCGCCTGCGGGCGAGCTCCAGCGTGATCGCGCCGCCCATCGAGTTGCCCGCCACGTGTGGGCGCTCGAGGCCGATCTCGGCGAAGAACCACTCGAAGGCGTCGACGTAGTTGGGGATCGTCGGCTCGATGCCCGTCGACAGGGGGGCCGAGCGTCCGAAGCCCGGCGAGTCGCAGGCGATCACGTCGAACTCCCCGGCGAGCAGGTCTATGACCGGACGCCACGCCTGCCAGTGGTGGCCCACGCCGTGAAGCAGGACGAGCGCTGGGCCCTCGCCCTCCCGGTGGTAGTTGATCGAGACGCTCATGCCCGTCCCCGGATCAGGTCGGCGCCGCGCTCGGCGATCATGATCGTGGGCGCGTTCGTGTTGCCCCCGACGATCGTGGGCATGATCGAGGCGTCGATCACCCGCAGCCCCTCCACTCCGTGCACCCGCAGCTGTGAGTCGACCACCGCCTGTGCGTGCGTGTCGCTCATCCGGGCGGTGCCGACGGGATGATAGATGAGCATCAGGCGCCTGCGCAGGTCCGCTTCGAGCTCCTCGCGGTCCACGGCTGCGCTGCCGGGCTTGAGCTCGTGGCGGGTGATCTCGCTGAGCGCCGGTTGGGCGGCGATCTCGCGCGCGAGGCGCATCCCGGCGATCATCGACTCCACGTCCTCGGGCTCGGACAGCGCGTTGGTGATGATCCGCGGCTTGGCCGTGGGGTCGGCCGAGCGGAGCCACACCTGTCCGCGCGCCCTGGGCGAGACGAGCACGGGCGCGATCACCATGCAGTCACCGTCGTATGTCTCGGCGCCGTGGTCTTCGAAGTAGGCCGCTCCCATGTGGAACTGGATGTCAGCCGCCGGCAGGCCGCCGCGGGTGCGGGTGAAGGCGACGACCTCGGCCACGGTCGAGCTGAGCTTGCCCGAGCGTCGCAGCAGCCACTCGGCCAGCGCCCTGGGCTTCTCGGCGCCGTAGAGGGTGTCGCGGTCGCTGACCTCCCACATCAGCGTCACGAACGGGTGGTCCTGGAGGTTGCGGCCCACGCCCGGGAGATCGTGGCGGGCCTCCACTCCGGCCGCCCGCAGCTCCTCGGCCGGACCGATCCCCGAGAGCAGCAGCAGCTGCGGCGAGCCGATCGACCCGGCCGCGAGCAGCACCTCGCGCTCGGCCCGAGCGACCTGCACTCCGGAGCGGCCCTTGCGCAGTCGCACGCCGACCGCCCTCGTGCCCTCGAGCTCGATCCCCAGCACGCTCACACCCGTGCGCACCTCGAGGTTCGGCCGGCTCGTGATGGGATGCAGGTAGGCGTCCGCGGCGCTGAAGCGCGCGCCGTTCTTCTGGGTGACCTGGAACATCGACACCCCGTCCTGCTCGGGGCCGTTGTAGTCGGCGATGCGCGGGATTCCCGCCGCCTCACTGGCCGCGAGCAGACGCCGATCGAGGGGCCTGGGGGAGCGTTGCTCGCTGACCCGCAGCGGACCGCCCACGCCGTGGTACTCCGAGGGGCCGCGCGCGTTGTCCTCGGACTTGATGAAGTAGGGCAGCACATCCGCATAGCCCCATCCCGGCGCCCCCTGGGCCTCCCACGAGTCGTAGTCGAGCGGGCGCCCGCGCACGTAGAGCATCGCGTTCATGGAGCTCGACCCGCCGAGGGCCTTGCCCCGCGGGACGAACAGCTCGCGGTCGTCCACATGGGGCTCTGGCTCGGTGGCGAAGTCCCAGTCGAGCTTGGTGTGGAACTGCTGGGGGAAGGCCGCCGGGATCCTGATCTTGATCGAGCGGTCCCTGCCGCCGGCCTCGAGCAGCAGCACCGTGACCGAGGGATCCTCGGACAGGCGGTTGGCCAGGACGCAGCCCGCCGATCCCGCCCCGACGATGATGTAGTCGTACATGTGGCCTCTCCTGTCCGCGGGCGATTAGACGGGCGCCACTGCCGCCCGGTCGGGGAGCGCTATGAGGCGGTACTCATCCGGGTTCAGCGCCCGCGTCTGCTCGAGGTACTCGCGCATGTAGCCCGGCCAGTTGGCCACTATCCGGCCCTGTTCGTTGCGATACCAGGAGTCGCACCCCGTCCAGGCGGTGCCGGCGAAGCGGGCCTGCAGCGCCCGGTCGCTCGCCGCCTCCACCTCTGGGAGCACCTCGATCGCGCCGGCTTCATGCGCGCCCAGCTGCTGTAGCGCCTGGCGGATGTAGCTCGCCTGCGCCTCCAGGTAGACGATGATCGAGCCGCCCGAGGTGTTCGTGTTGGGCCCGTACATCAGGAACATGTTGGGGAAGCCCGGCACCGTCATCCCGAGGTGAGCGTGGGCTCCACCCGCCCAGGCCGTGCGCAGGGAGCGCTCGCCGACGCCTGTGATCTCCATCGGGAACATGAAGTCGTTGGTCCGAAAGCCGGTCGCCCAGATGATGCAGTCGAGATCGTGCAGCGTGCCGTCCTCCGTCACGATCCCCTCGGGCGCGATGCGCGCGATCGCCTCGGTCACGAGCTCCACGTTCTCCCGCTGCAGAGCCGGGAGGAAGTGAGAGCTGAACAGGATCCGCTTGCAGCCGAAGGTGTAGTCGGGCCACGCCCTCGCACGGACCTCCGGGTCCTTGAGCTGCGAGCGCATGAACGCGGCCGAGCGCGCCCTCGCCACGCGGCCGAGCGTCCGCGGGTGGCGGATCGCGAGGGTCAGCGACTCGGTGTACTCGAAGACGAACTTGCGCCTCAGCGCCTGGAGCCCGGGAACCCGTTCGATCGCCGCCCTGAGGATCGTGGGATAGCGGCGGTTCTTGCGCGGCAGGAACCAGTTGCCCGTGCGTTGCAGGACGGTCAGCCGCCGCACTTCGGGGGCGATCTCGGGAATGAGCTGCACGGCGCTCGCGCCCGTGCCGACGACCGCCACGCGCTTACCGCCCAGCTCGTAGCCGTGGTCCCATTCGGCCGAGTGGAAGCTGTGGCCGGCGAAGCTGTCCGCTCCCTCGATCGAGGGCCTGGACGGCTGGTGCAGCTGTCCCGTCGCGATGATCAGCACGTCCGCCTCGCGGGCCTCGCCATCGGCGCTCAGCACCGTCCAGCGGCAGCTCTGCTCGTCCCACGAGCATGAGCTGACGGTGGTGTTCCCCTGCACCAGGCGATCGACTCCGTGGGTGCGGGCGACCTCGTGCAGGTAGGAGTGGATCTCGGCCTGCATCGAGCAAAGGCGCGTCCAGTTGCGCCGCTGCGCGTAGGAGTAGGAGTAGAGGTGACTGGGAACGTCACATGCGGCTCCCGGATAGGTGTTGAAGAACCAGGTCCCGCCGAGGTCGGGAGCCTGCTCGAGGATCCTTATCCGCTCGATCCCGTGGCGGCGGAGCTCGATCGCGGCGGCGATCCCGCCGAATCCGGCGCCCACGATGATGACCTCAGGCGTCCGCTTCGTGGACACTCGGGGATGGACGGCTGTGGCCGACAACTGACTCCTCCTCCTGGACTACCGGATGCTGCTGCTGTCAACCATAAGCGCTCCGGGCCGATGCTGCTCAGGCGCCCTCGGCGCGCTTCAATGTCCCCGCCAGCCACCTGCCGGCCAGCGGGATGCCGCGGGGATCGATGTGGTGGCCGGCGGGCGACTCGTGGTACTCCACCTCCAGGCCCCCGTCGCGCAGCTGCGCCGCGGCGCGGCGGGCGAGCTCGACGCCGATCACCTGGTCGTTCTCTCCGTGCGCGATGAAGACGCCCATGCCTCGGCGCCCGAGGAGGTCGGCCTCCCAGCCATCGACCACCGGCAGGAAGCCTGAGAACGCCATGATCCCGGCGGGAACTGGCCGCGTGGCGGCCAGGCCGAGCGCGTAGCTCATCACGGCGCCCATCGAGAAGCCGCCGAGCACGGTCCGCTCGGGACCGATCCCTGTCCGCTGCCACAGCTCGTCGTGCAGCTCGCCCAGCCGCTCGAAGGCGCTGCGAAACGTCTCGCGGTCGGGATAGCCGACACGCGGCACCAGATACCAGTGGTGGCCACTCGCGCCCCGCGGTGTCAAAGGTGCGCGGGGGCTCACCACGTGCATCCTCTGCTGTGGGTCGAGCACGTCGGCCAGCGCCAGCAGGTCGTGCTCGTCGGCGCCGCGTCCATGGTGGAGCACCAGTAGGCCCACGGGCTCGCCGCTGGCCGGACGCTCCACGAACACGAGGCTCACGTCCCGCTCCCGTACCGACTCGCGCGCGTGCGAGTCATCCCGAGTGCGCCAGTAGTGTCGCGGCAACCCCTTCGATCGTCTGCTCCCCGTAGCTCATCGAGGGATCTCCGTCGGTGAACACCGCGAGCGTAAAGGTCACCCCGGGCCGCTCCAGGCGGGCGACCTCGTTGAACAGGCCCTCTTCGGGGAGCGCGCCGGTCTTGAAGAACACCTGCCATCGCGGCCTGGCCACGGGCGGGACGCCCCAGCTCTGGGACGGCTCGATCCCCGCGAGCAGGCCGCGGGCATAGGCGTAGAACCGCGCCGGGATCAGGCGCGGGAGCGCGAAGAGGAAGCGGGCCTGGTCGGCCGCCGAGGTCTGCGTGTAGGCCCACCAGCCGATCCCCGGGGCGTAGTCGCTCATCCCCGATTCTCGAGCCACCCGCGCGACGGCCCCCTCGCCGACGATCCCATAGACGGCCGAGGCCGCTTCGTTGTCGGAGATGTGAATCATCGGATAGAGCAGAGCGCGGTCCGCTTCGTCAAGCCCGCGGTCCTGGGCGCTTCGCATCTGCAGGAACGCCACGAGCATCATCACCTTGACCACGCTCGCCGTCTCGAAATGCTCGCGCAGGTTCAGGCCGCTGAGACGCCCGGTGCTATCGACGACCGCGAAAGACGTCCGTCCCGCGCGTCCCGCGAGATAGCGCCCGGCTGCTGCGATCGCCCCCGCCGAGGGGTAGGGCGCGAGCGGGATGCCCCGGCCTTCGCCGCCATAACCGACATCGTGGGGCACCCTGTAGTCGTCCCGCGGGCAGCGACCGTGCGCGGCCGCGCGGCCCATCGCCGCTTCCCAGGTGGGATTCAGGCACACGCGATAGACGAAGTGCCTGGCCGGGGGGTCGATGATCGTGCTCGCGTAGGTGAGGCCGGGGGAGAGCTCGCGGGTGGGTGTCACGGCCACCAGCCGGAAGACGCGGGTGCCGCGCGCGGCCACGAACCATGCGGCATCGACGGAGCTGGATGCTCCGGCGTGCACCGTGTGGGCGAGCCGGACGCTGATCTGAGAGCGGCCGGGGCCGAGGGTTCGCAGGTTCAGGGCCACACTCGGATCGACGAAGATCGGGAGCACGGGGCTCGTGACGATCGCGGGTCCTGTCGCCGCGGCGCTGTCGAGGACCACCCGCAGGCGTGTGTTGCGATCGGCACGGATGCCGGTGAAGGCGAAGCTGCCGTCCGCCGCGGTGCTCGAGCGGGCGACGGCGAGGAAGCCGTGGAAGGGGTACGGGTCGGCCTCGAGCGAGACCGCTTCGCCCGCGATGCCCTGCGCCGCCTCGGTCACGCGACCGGAGATCGAGATCGTGCCTGCGTATGCCAGCTCGGTGGAGCTCGCCGCGGCGCTCACTTCGGGCGCGGGCCCGGCCGCTCGAGCGGGCGTCGATCGGAGGCTCGTCGCGAGGCTCAGCGCGAGGACGGCTGCGGCGAGAGGGGCCGCATATCTCCGTTGGACGTCACACCATGGCATGCGCGGTGGCGCAACCGTAGAGCAACACCGCGCATGGCGTCGGCTAGTGCTTGAACCTCGCGGTGGCCGTGTCGGCCGAGGAGGGCGCACCCTTGGCCGACGGCTTGAAGCCGACGTGGACGCCGACCGTCAACCCGCGGTGGCGGTGGCGGCGCAGGGTGCGCAGTCCGCTGTTGGTGAGCGGGATCCTGAACGTCACGGTCGCGGACCCGCCGACGCGCTTGGACACCGAGCGAAGGCCCCTGCCCTTCACCGTGATCGCTCCCCCGCCCAGCGTGCGGACCTCGAGGATCAGCTCATGGCGCACCACGTGGTGGCTGAGGATCCGAACGCCGCAGCCGGAGACCGAGATGCGGGTGCTCTGCCTGAGCTTGGCGCCGCTCTGTGCCGTGATCGTGATGGGCATGAGCAGCGGCCTGAGGCAGAGGTTGCCGTATGCGGCAAGCACTGAGTTGCTCTGCGTCGGGAGGTTCAGCGAGAAGCTCGACACCGGCACGTCGGGAATCGAGGCGAAGGTCGAGGTGGTGATCCCACGTTTGATGTTGGTGTTGCTCACGAGGATCACGCGCACACCATCGCCGTCGAGGATCAGGTCAAGGTCGGGGAACCCTGCGCCTCCGTGTGAGACGAAGTAGGCGGGCCCGCTCAGCGGCGCTGCCAGCACTGGGGTATGCACCGTGGCCGTGCCGACCTTGGACAGAGGCGGGCATTTGCTGGGGTCGGCTCCGAAGATCGTGTCCGGGCAGGCTTTCTGCAGCGTCGACAGACGCGACGGGAGCTGCAGCGGGAGCTGGGCCACGACCGAGCGGATGTTGGCCTCGTGGGCAGGCTGGGAGAGGGTCACGACCAGGTTGTCGCCGTTCTGTTTGGTGGCTTTGGCGCTGGTGGCGGCCTTGAAGGTCGGTTTGAACGCGAGCGCCCCGCACCCGGTGAGCTGGAAGGGGCTCGAGATCGCCTGGCCCGTTCCGAGCGTCGAGGTCAGCTGCGAGTCTGTGGCGAGGGGATTGCAGCTGGTCGGGTTGAACAGGAAGTTGCTCCGGTCGATCGACACACTCAGGCTCTGCAGGCGCAGCGGCACGCCCTGGACGATCGTCGGTATCGAGGCGGTGGCGACGACGCGCCCGCTGTAGGGATCCACGCCGATGCCCACGCGCGTGGTCACGGGGCCCAGGTCGAACGGCCCGGCGGCGGCCTCCACCGGAATCGAGAGCCCGTAGGGGGAGCCGTTGTATGGGCCGGTGAGCGACACGGGTCCCTTGAATTCATACGGTTCACCACCCGCGCCAACAGTGACTTTCGCGACCCCGACCTTGCTGGTTTCGGGGCATTCGCCGTTCTCGGCGGCGGGTTCCTGGCACAGAGGCACCGACGGGATCGCGCCGACGAGGCCCGCCGGTAGCACCGTTCGCAGCTGCGAGAGGTACTGCTGGCCGCTGGCGCGCTGCAGAGTGAAGGTGTAGGCGGTGTGGGCGCCGGCGACGGAGGAGGTGCTCTGCGTGCCCTGGGAGAGCGCGAACGGGAGTGGGGAGGGGCAGCCGGTCGTGGTGAACGCGCTGGAGGGGAGCGCCGCGGGACCGCCTGTGTAAGGAGTGAACACCGAGTTGACCGAGGCGGCGCCGCACGCCAGCGGGTTGGCCAGCGGCGCGCGCGCTCCACCGTTCAGCGAGAGGATCAGTTCGCTGAACGGGAGCTGCGGGTTGTTGGTGAAGCTCGCTTCGAGGCGTCCGGTCGTCAGGTTGGGGGTGACGCTGCCTTCGAGTCTCACCGATACGCCGTACACGCTCTCGGCATCGAGATAGATCGTGAATGGCGGTTTCGTGATCGGCCCTCCGCCGGGGCTCCCTAGATAGACGGGGCCGCTCAGCGTTTTCGGCGGCAGGTCGGTTTCGATCGTGACCGTCCCCACACGCGAAGCCGGCGGGCAGGAGACCGCGTTGGTGGTGCCTACGGCGATCTGTGCCGCCGTACACGCCTGCAGGCCGTGGGCGGCCGCGGGGTTCAGCGTCATGCCTTCCGGAAGCGTTACGTGCGCGTCCCTGATGTCGGCGGTGTTGATTTCGTCCTCTTTGCCTTTCTGGGGCACCTCGACGACCGTGGTGGCGCCGTCGGGCTGGTCGGAGGTCGCGGTTTCCGCGTGGACTTCGGCTGTTGGCGCGAACGGGACTTTGTCGCAGCCTTCCACGCCCACGGGGGTGTGCGTTTGCGTTCTCGACACTTCGTGGGCGTAGGATTCGACTTCCAGGTAGGAGGTCGTTCTGCTCGAGCACACACTCGGCAATGTGAGGAAGTTGCCGATGCCGGCGCGGCCGTTGAAGTTGAGCTTCGACTTGAGCAACCGAAGCGGCGCTTTGATGCCGCCCAGGATTTCTCCTTCAGTCGGGATGTTGTCGATTTCGAAGTACTCGTGGTAGTCGCCACTCCAGTCGACGTGCCCCACGAGGAGAAGGTGGACGGCCGCGATCAGAGGTTCCGCGGGTTCGACCGCTATGCCGAACTCGAGGGGAACACCGGGCGGCTGTTGCAGGTTGTAGACGGTGCCGGTGAGGGTCAGCGGGCTCACCGGCAGCCCGAGCACCTGTACCACGGCTTCCAATTCGGTCGAGCCGGCGATGCTCGCGGACGGGCAACCCGCGGGGCTCGCGTTGAACTGCGCCACCGAGCACCTTGCCGGGGCCTCCGGGTTCGCCGCCAGCCCGGGGGGGATGTCGACTCGCAGGCGTTTGAGCGGGGAGCCTTCCGGGTCGCGCGACCCGCCGCTGCCGGTGTGGTTCAGTTCGAAAGCGGTGATGCCCCAGGGAGGGTGCCCGGCCGCCTGCGTGTAGAACAGGCTGGGCGCGCTGGAGTACTTGCAGCCGATGGTGGTGCATGTGCCCGCTTCGAAGTTGGGTTCGGTCACGCCGAAGGAGGCCTGGGCGGCGGGAGCCGCCGCGGCGCCAACGACGGCGCTCAGCAGCGCAAGCGTGACCGCGCGAACCCGTGAGCTCACCATCCACCTCCCCTCTGGGGCCGTTTGGCACTTTGCCCCTTCCCCGTTCTCGGACGCGCCAAACCCGGCTGCTGCCCGCCTTGTGAGCGAGTAGCTACCCGGCGCGGGGGTTCTCTACGCGCGGAATGCGCGCAGAGACCGAGGATCGGCGCTCAGCCCTCGCGGGGAATGTGGGGAGCGAGCTCGCGCCGGGCGATCGAGAGCTTGTGGACCTCGTCCGGGCCGTCGGCCAGGCGCAGGGTGCGCAGGTGGGCATATGCGATCGCGAGATTGAAGTCCTGGGAGACCCCGCCGCCGCCGTGCACCTGGATCGCGCGGTCGAGCACCTTCAGCGCCACGTTTGGCGCGGCCACCTTGATCGCCGCGATCTCGGTGCGCGCATGGCGGTTGCCGACCGTGTCCATCAGCCAAGCCGCCTTCAGCGTCAGCAGCCGCGCCATCTCGATTTCGATGCGCGACTCGGCGATCCAGTCCTGGACGTTTCCCCGCATCGCGATCGGCTGGCCGAAGGTGACACGGGAGACGGCTCGCTTGCACATCGCCTCGAGCGCCCGCTCGGCAGCCCCGATGGCGCGCATGCAGTGGTGGATGCGTCCCGGTCCGAGACGCGCCTGGGCGATCATGAACCCGTCGCCCTCGCCGGCGATCAGGTTCGAGGCCGGTACGCGCACGTCGGAGAAGTCGACTTCCGCGTGGCCCTCCTGGTCGTTGTATCCGAACACCATGAGGTCGCGCACGATCCTCACGCCGGGCGTATCGAGCGGGACGAGGATCTGGCTCTGCTGCTTGTGGATCGGACCGTCCGTGTGCGTCTTGCCCATCACGATCATGATCCGGCAGTGGGGATGCAGGGCGTTCGAGGTCCACCACTTGCGACCGTTGAGGACGTACTCCTCGCCGTCGCGCTCGATGCTCAGCTGGATGTTGGTGGCGTCCGAGCTCGCCACGTCGGGCTCGGTCATCCCGAACGCCGAGCGGATCTCGCCGTCGAGCAGCGGGCGCAGCCAGCGGCTCTTCTGCTCATCGGTGCCGAACTGGTGGAGGACCTCCATGTTGCCTGTGTCCGGGGCCGAGCAGTTGCAGGCCTCCGAGGCGATGTGCGAGCGTCCGAGGATCTCCGCCAGCGGCGCATAGTCGGCATTCGAGAGCCCGGCGCCATCGTCGGGGTCGGGCAGGAACATGTTCCACAGCCCCGCCTCGCGCGCGCGTGTCTTGAGCTCCTCCATGATCGCCGGCTGGTGGTGCGGATCGCCGGACTCCTCGATCTGCTGGTGGTAGAGCGCCTCGGCGGGGTATATGTGCTCGTCCATGAACGCGCTGAGGCGCTCCTTGAATTCAGAACAGCGCTGGCTCGGCTCGAAGTCCATCGGTCCTCCCTCGGTGACGGCGGTGGCCTAGGATCATCCCGGATGAGCGATCGAGGCGCCAGCTACCGTGCGGCCGGGGTTGACTACGACGCGCTCGACGCCGGCAAGCGACTGGCCATGGCCAAGGCCCTGTCGACGTCTTCGCTCCTGCGGGCCCGGGGCGGGCGCTCGCTCGACGCCTCGCGCGGGGAGCCCGCATTCGTGTTCGAGCTGGGCGGGCAGGCGCTTGCCTTCGTCGTCGAGGGGCTGGGCACGAAGTCGATCATCGCCCGGCACGTGCTCGAAGGCCAGGGCGTCAACCGTTTCGCCGACGTCGCCTATGACACCGTGGCGGCGATCCTCAACGATCTCTGCTGCGTGGGGGCCCTGCCGCTCGTGGTCAACGCGTACTTCGCCACCGGCTCCTCGGAGTGGTACGCCCAGGGCGAGCGCGCAGCGGCGCTGCTCGAGGGCTGGCGCGCGGCGTGCGCGGATGCGGGTTGTGTGTGGGGCGGCGGCGAGTCGCCGTCGCTGCCGGGACTGCTCGAGGAGCAGGACATCGAGCTCGCGGGCGCCGCTGTCGGCGCCCTGCCCGCGGGGCGCGGGCCGATTCTCGGCGAGGACCTCGCGCCCGGCGATGAGATCGTGCTCGTGGCCTCCAGCGGGCTGCACGCCAACGGCGCCTCACTGGCGCGACTGGTGGCCGGGAGGCTCCCTGACGGATACGCGACGGAGCTGCCCAGCGGGAGCTCCTTCGGGGAGGCGCTGCTCGCGCCGTCGCTGATGTACGTGCCGCTCGTCGCCGCCCTGCAGGAGGCGAACGCGCCCGTGACCTACATCAGCCACGTCACCGGTCACGGCCTGCTGAAGCTGATGCGACCCCCAAAGGAGCTCACCTATCGAATCGAGCGACTGCCGCCCGTGCCCGAGGTGCTGAGCTTCCTCGTCGCACAGGCCGGCCTGGAGCGGCCGGCGGCCTACTCGACGTTCAACATGGGCTCGGGCTACGCGATCTACTGCGCCGCAGGCGCGGGCGAGTCGGTGGTTGGCCGTGCGCAGCAGCTCGGGCTCGGCGCGGTGCTCGCGGGGCGTGTTGAGGAGGGTCCGAGGCAGGTGGTCCTCGAGCCCGTCGATGTGACGTTCGACGGGGCGCAGCTGGAGCTGTCAGCCGGCTAGGCTGACCCTTGACTCGAGGGTTAGGGTGCGGTCGTGCAACGATATTCCCAGGGTTGACGCTCCGTTTGGCCGGTGCTGGGGTTGGGTAGCTTGAAGAGCCGGACGTCTCGGGCGTGGTTCCAACTTGAACGCGTCGCCTGGGGCGGATAAGGTTGTCAAGAAGTTGCCGCTGTTCCCCGGCTGTTCGTCGGGGTCTCGATGTCGCCGGACCGGCATGGCTCCGGAGCTACCCGGATCGAGGCGGACCTGTCCATCAAACGAGGAGAGATGAACTGATGCGCAGAGCATCCACCTGTCTTGCCGTAATCGGCCTCGCCGTGCTGGCGCTGTCGGGTACGGCGTCGGCCACGCCGACAGTAACGTTCACAGCGAAGGCCGTTCCGATCGCGGGCTTTCCGCACACCGGGAACATCTTCGGGGCCGGAGCCGCAGTCCAGGCCGAATTCACGATCGCCGGCAGCGAATACGGCGGGTACTCACCGCCGCTGATCGGCGTCAACGTCTCGCTGCCTAGCGGCGCGAAGATCCACTCGGCCGGCTTCCCGACCTGCCCGACCCCGACGATCGCGGTCGAACACGAACCGAAAAAGTGCCCGAAGCTCTCCAAAGCCGGACCGAAGGGCGAAGCTGAAGGGTTTGTCGTCTTCGGCAGCGAAAGGGTTCCCGAGAAAGTGAGCCTTGAATCGTTCTATGCGGCCGGCGGCGGCATCAACGTCTACGTCGAAGGCCACACGCCGGCGTCGATCGAAATCGCCTCCACGGGCCACTACGAACACCTCAGCGGCGGCGGCGGCTTCGGTCCCGAGCTGGTTTCCCAGGTGCCGTTGATCGAAACCGTGCCCGGCGCTCCCGACGGCTCGACCAGCAAAATCAACCTCAAGGTCGGCTCGGCGATCAAGAAGGGCGGCAAGACGCTCTACTACGGCACGATGCCGACGAAGTGCCCAAAGAAATACCTCCCGATCAAGGCCGAACTGAAGTTCGCCGCGCTCGGCGGTCTCACCGAACAGACAGTGACCAAGGAATACCACGCGCCGTGCCCCAGGAAGTAGGCAGCGGCTGGGAGCCAGCAGTTCTGAAAGCGTAAGCTCAACACGAGCAGAGTGGGATGGGCGACCTCACCAGGATGGTGGGGTCGCCCAACTCGTTGTGAACGGCAAGGAAGGATCGGGGTGAGGAAGGAGATCTTCGGGCGCAGGGGAGTGGCGGCCGGCGCCATCGGTGCCAGCGTGCTCGTGCTCGTGCTCGTGCTCGTGCTCGTGCTCGTGCTGGTCACCCTGCTGGCCACCTCGGCGGGCGGTTCCAACGGTGGCTACACCGTCCGTGCGATCTTCGACGACGCCGGCAACATCATCTCGGGGGAGGACGTGAAGATCGACGGCGTCAAGGTCGGCGCGGTCGGATCGGTGACGCCGACCCCGCAGGCGAAGGCCGCGGTCATGCTGCACATCGAAGACACCGGCTTTCAGGACTTCCGCTCTGACGCCAGCTGCACCGTGCGCCCGCAGGCGCTGATCGGCGAGAAGTACGTCGACTGCCTGCCCACGCAGCCGCGCGTCGAAGGCACGCCGCTGCCGCCGCCCCTGAAGAAGATCCCGAAGGGACACGAAGGAGAAGGGGAGTATCTGCTCCCCGTGAGCAACACCAGCAGCCCCGTGGACGTCGATCTGCTGGGTGACATCAGCCGGCTTCCCGAACGCGAGCGTCTCACGATCATCATCAACGAACTCGGCGCGGGGCTCGCGGGACGCGGGAGCGATCTGAGCGCGGTCATCCGCCGCGCCAATCCCGCCCTGCGGGAACTCGACCGTGTGCTGGCCATCCTCGCCGGCGAGAACAAGGTGCTCTCGAAGCTGGCCGTCGACTCCGACAAGGCCCTCGCGCCGTTCGCGCGCGTGCGCCAGCAGCTCGCAGACTTCATCGAACAGAGCAACAAGGTCGCGCAGGCGACAGCCGCGCATCGCGGGGCTCTCGCCCAGAACCTCAAAGACTTCCCCCCGTTCCTCAAACAGCTGGGACCGGCGATGGAACGCCTCGGGCGCTTCGCCGAACAGACCACGCCGGTCTTCACGAACCTCGAGCAGGCCGCACCCGGCATCGACAGGGCCTTCACGAGCCTGCCCGCCTTCTCGAACAGCTCCTCGACCTTCTTCCAGAACCTCGGTCAGACCTCCAAGGTCACCGGTCCGGCGGTCGTCGGCACCAAACAGCTGCTCGCGCGCCTCAAACCGCTGGGCAACGCCGCGCAGCCCTTCTCGAAGAACCTGTCCCAGCTGTTCGGCAGCCTGCGTGAAACCGGCGGGCTGGAGCGCCTACTCGACTTCATCTTCCTCGGCGCCGGCGCCGGCAACGGGTACGACTCGCTCGGGCACTTCCTGCGCGCCGAAGCGGTGGCCTCCGCCGGCTGCCTGGGATACGCCACCACACGCTCGGTCGCCGGCTGCGTGCGCACGATCTTCAGCAAAGGATCTCCGGCCACAGCTGCGTCCTCTGCCAAGGCCTCCTCGGCGGGCGGCGAACCGACAGGTCTGATCATGGCCCGCACGCTGGCCGTGATGAAAGGCGCCACACCGGCAGAAGCCGAGGCGAGATACCCCGGCGCCACGCCCAGCGCGAGAGAACTGACCGCGGCCCGTCTCGGCGCCGGCGGCGGCGGCGGCGCCACGCCGACCGCACAGCCCGTCGGGGGCTCGACCGCGGGCACCACCTACTACTCGCCCGAAGCCGAAGCCGCCGGAGCGGGCGGCCTGCTCCTCAACTACCTCCTCGGCAACTGAGCGATTCGATGATCCGCCCAGGCCAACTTCTACGCGCGCCCGCCATCGCCGTGCTCGTGCTCATGCTCGGCGCCCCGGCCCTCAGCCTCGCGGGCGAACCCGCCGTCACGGCCACGCCCGCCGGGCCGGTCGAAGGCTCCGCGAGCACGCCCGCGGGCGAAGGCAGCTCGACCGCGGCCACCCCCCCGAGCCAGCAGCCCACGACCTCGACGCCGGAACCCTCCGCGCCGCAGGTGCAGGCCCAGCTGTCCCAGGGCAGCAGCCCGGGGACGCCTCCGCCAGGCGCACGCGCCCCCGCCAAGTCCAAGTCGCAAACGGGAAGCCAGAGCGCAGCCCCCGGCGAAGGGTCCTCCGCGGGGCCGCGCGCGAAACAGAAGGCGATCTCGCCCTCCGCGCTCACCCCGTCGCTGCCGCTGGCGCTCGAGTCCTCGATCTCGGGCGTGCCCGGCTTCTTCATCGAAAGCTTTCGCATCCCGCCGTTCCTGCTGCCGATCTATCAGGCCGCCGGGACCGCCTACGGGATTCCCTGGCAGGTGCTCGCGGCGATCAACGAGGTCGAGACCGACTACGGGCGCGACCTCAGTGTCTCGAGCGCGGGCGCCGAGGGCTGGATGCAGTTCCTGCCGGCCGAGTGGGCCCAGTACGGGGTGGACGCCAACGGAGATGGCTTCAAGGACCCCTACAACCCCGCCGATGCGATCTTCGCGGCCGCGCGCTACCTGCGGGCCGCGGGAGGGGCGAGCGACATCAAGGCGGGCGTCCTCTCCTACAACCACTCGCAGGCCTATGTCGAATCGGTGATGTTGCGGGCGCAGCTGCTCGGGGGCACGCCGCCGGAACTGCTCGGCGCCATCACCGGGCTCACCGAGGCCCACTTCCCGGTGCACGCCGCCGCGCACTTCACCGACGGCTTCCTGACGCTTGCGGCGAGTGGGACAGGACAGCCGAAGACGCTCGTCGGCACGACCATCGACACCGAGGCCGGCGCTCCCGTGATCGCCGTGCAGGACGGGGAGATCGTCAAGGTCGGAGATTCACCGGCGCTGGGGCGCTACGTGACCCTGCGCGACGCCTACGGCAACAGCTACACCTACGCTCATCTCGGCGAGCTCTCCTCGGTCTATCCCGTGCTCGAGGCGCACGTGCGCACCGCGGTGAGCAAGCGGATCTCCCAGACCGCGGAACCGGCGCCCAGCGGGCCGGCGACGGCGGGCGCCCAGCCCCGTTCCCCGATCTCCGAAGGCGCCACGGTCTCGGGTCTCGCGCTCGGCGCGGCCGCCGGCCTGGAACCGGCGCCGAGCCAGGCGGCCCCGCCACCGCTCACCGCCCCGCCGGCGCCCTCGACGGCGAAGGCGGCCAAGGTGAAGGTCTTCACCGAAGGCGCCAACGACGTCTACCTGCGCCCGCTGCGCGCCGGCGCACAGGTGATCGCGGGGACCGTGCTCGGCCACGTCGGCGCCGCCTCCACCACCGGCGGCCCGGGCGCCGACGGGCAGCCGCACATCTTCTTCCAGATCCGCCCGGCCGGGCTCGGGGCGCCGCTGATCGACCCCAAGCCGGTTCTCGATGGCTGGGTTGCCCTCGAGAACACCTCGATCTTCAGGGCCAAAGGCGAGAATCCGTTCCTCGCGACCTCGCCGAGCACCGGGCAGGTGCTGCTCGAGTCCAAGCAGCAGCTCGAGCCCCAGGTCCTGCACGACGGGGGCATAGGCCTCGGGCGGTGCGGGCGCCAGGACGTTCAGAGCGGGCGGGTGGACAGGCGGGTGCTGGCCGCGCTCGAGTACCTGGCCGTGTCGGGCCTGCGCCCGACCGTCTCGGGCCTGAGCTGCCAGGGCAGCGCGCAGGCGGCGACGCTCGCCAACGCGCCCGCGGCCGCCGACGCGTATTCCATCGACATCACCGCGGTCAACGGCATCCCGATCGCGGGTCACGAGGGCCAGGGCTCGATCGCCGACACGACCGTGCGCAAGCTGCTGATGCTGCAGGGCATCTCGAGGCCCCGCCGGATCGTCAGCCTCCAGTCCTACCCGGGCGCACCGGTGGCGATCGCCAGCCGCGATGCCCGCGATGCCATTCGCGTGCTCTTCAGCGCGCCGGGCGCCGGCGCCACGCAGGCCACGGGCGGTCTCGGCGCATCACTGTCGCCGAGCGAGTGGATCAAGCTCACCTCACGCCTGGGCGAGATCCCCGATCCGACTGTCGGCCGCGGGCCCTCGACGGCCGCCATCCCGGACGGCTCCACCAGCGAAAGGGGCGCCGGTGGCAACGGCTAAGCCCCCGAGCCCTCCCGCCGCGCCACCACCGCCGGGCTCCCCCGGGTCGACGCCGCACGTTCGCTCGCCGCGGAGCGGTCCGGCGCGGATCATCGCAGTCGCCGCCCTGGCGCTGGTGGTGCTCCTCGTCGCCCTGCTCGTGTTCGGAGGGGGGGGCGGGGCCACCTACCACCTGGAATTCAAGGAAGCCGACCAGCTCGTCCGGGGAGACCAGGTGCAGGTGGGGGGCGTGCCGGTCGGGAGCGTGACCGACATCGTCCTGACCCACGACTTCGAAGCACGGATCACGATCCACGTCGACTCCTCGCTGGTCCCGCTGCACGAGGGCACGGTCGCCGAAGTCAGGGTGCCCTCGCTCTCGAGCGTGGCCAACCGCTACATAGCGCTCACCCCCGGCCCCAACAACAATCCGGCGCTTGGGGCCGGCGGCACGCTACCGCTGAGGGCATCGCGTGAAGTCACCGACCTCGACCAGCTCTTCAACACGCTCGACCCGAAGACGCGCAAGGGCCTGCAGGGCTTCATCCAGGGAACGGCCGAACAGTACGCCGGCGCCGGAAAGCAGCTCGGCGAATCGAGCGAATACTTCGCGCCGGCGCTGAGCGCGACCGATCACTTCTTCTCCGAGCTCTCGCGCGACCAGCCCACGTTCACCAACTTCCTCGTCGAAACGGCCAAGGCCGTCACGACGATCGGGGCGCGCAAAGAACAGCTGACCGACCTGATCGAAAACGCCAACACGACATTCGCCGCGATCGGCTCCCACCGGGAACAGCTCGCACAGGGGCTGCGCCAGCTCCCGGTGACGCTGCGCCAGGGCAACCGCACGTTCGCCGAACTGCCCTCGACGTTCGCCGCGCTCAAACAGCTCGTCGACACCTCCAAGCCGACGACCAAGCCCCTGACGTCGCTGCTCGAACACCTCCGTCCGCTGTTGAACACGGCGACGCCCGCGGTGCGCACCTTCAACGCCGCCTTCAATCGGCCGGGAGCCAACAACGACCTCACCGACCTCGTCCGCGATCTCCCCGCTCTCGCCAGGACCCTGTCGAGCAGCTCCCCGAGCAGCGTCACCTCGCTCAGGGAATCGGTCCCCATCACCGCCTTCTTCGGTCCCTACGCGCCTGATCTCGTGGGCACGCTGCGTACGCTCGGGCAGGCATCCTCCTACTACGACGCCAACGGACACTACGCCCGTCTGACCTCGGTCTTCCCAGACTTCGCACTCGGCTCGAACAACACCCTGCACCCTTCGACCGCCGCACAGGCGCTCGAATCGCTCAAGACCGGCCAGCTGCGACGCTGCCCGGGGGCCGCCACGCAGCCCGCCGCCGACGGGTCCTCGCCCTTCGTCGACGGCGAACTGCTCAGCTGCGACCCGTCGGAGACGCCCTGATGGATCGCCGCCGCCGCAACTCCCTCGCCGCGAGCCCACTGCTGATCGGCGCCGTCACGACGTTGATCGTGCTCGTGGCGGTGTTCCTCTCCTACAACGCCAACAACGGGCTGCCGTTCGTGCCGACCTACAACATCAAGGTCGAACTGCCCGAGGGCGCCGGGCTGCAGCCCTCCAACCAGGTGCGCATCGCCGGCACGCGGGTGGGGGCAGTCAGCTCCCTCTCGATTCACCAGGACCCCCATACCGGCAGGGTCAGCGCGATCGCCAACCTCAAGCTGGAAAAAAGATTCGAACGACTGCCGGCTGACACGAAAGCGATCGTGCAGTCGGTCTCGGCCATCGGTCTGAAGTACCTGGAACTCGAAAAGGGCAGCTCGAGCCGGACGATCAAGGCGGGGCAGACGATTCCCGTCAGCCAGACGACCGAACCGGTGAACATCGACGAACTCTTCAACATGTTCGACAAGAAGACGCGCACGGCGATCAAGCAGAACACGAACAACTTCGGCGATGGCCTCGCCGGGCGCGGGCTCGGCCTCAACAACACGATCGCCGAACTCAGGCCGCTCGTCACGCACGGGGTGCCCGTGCTCCACAACCTGGCGCAACCGTCCACCGGCCTGCGCGAGCTGTTCATCGCGCTCGACCGCGCCGCATCCCAGACCGCCGCCGTGACCGAACTCAACGCGGCGGGATGGCGCGACACCGACACCTTCTTCAAGGCGTTCGCCAGCGTCACTCCGTCGCTCGAAGCCGCCACCGAGGGAGGCCCGGCCTCGCTGCGGCAGGCCACCCATTCGCTCCCCTACGAGGCGCCCTTCATCGAAAAGGCCACCGAGTTCATGCACCTGCTGCGTCCGAGCGCAGCCGCCCTGCGCACGGTGGCGCCCCCGCTCGGGCACGCCTTCGCCGAAGGCGCAGTCAACCTCAAGGCGGCCACCGCGCTCAACAGCCGCCTGGCCGAATCCTCGCAGGCGCTGCAGGCATTCGCCGAAAACCCCGTCGTCTCACTCGGCCTTGAAGACCTCACCCAGACCCTCGAAGTCGGCAACCCGCTGCTCGCGGGGATCGCGCCCGAGCAGTCGGTCTGCAACTACCTGACGCTCGCCTTCCGCAACTTCGCGAGCCTCGAGTCCGAGAACGTCGGCGTGGGCACGCTGGCGCGCACGGGCGTGGTGCTGGCCCCCAACGGACCGAACAACGAGGGCTACCCGGCTTCGGCGCCCGCCAACGGACCCTCTCCCGAACACGAAGCGATCACCGGCAAACTGCTCCCCGACACCGGCAAGAACCATCTCCACGCCAATCCCTCTCCGAACGTCGCCGGCCCCGGCCAGCCACAGGTGTGCGAAGCGGGCAACGAGACCTACGTGGCCGGCAAGGCCGTGATCGGCAACGTTCCCGCGGCCGACGTCTCGGCGAACCGCGAAATCACGAACCGCGAAGAAAACCTGTTCGGCGAAACCTATCCCGCCGCGACGCTCAAGGCGCTGGGCCTGACAAAAGCCACGACGCCGAGCAAGGCGACGAAGAAGCCGGCCAAGGGGAAGAAGAAATGAGCCGTCGCCGCTGGTGGCGCCGCCACGACGAAGTCCCGGTGGTCGAGCTGCAGCGCTCGAAACCGGTGCGCACGGGACTGATCGTGATCGTGCTCGTCGCGCTCGTGACCTACTTCGGCTTCACCAAGCACATACCGTTCAAACACGGCTTCGAGCTCAAGGCCGAGTTCGCCACCGCGATCAACATCAAACCCAAGTCCCCCGTGCGCATCGCGGGCGTCAACGTGGGCAAGGTCAGCTCGATCCAGCGTGCCGGCAAGTCGGGCCTCGTGATCATGGAAATCGAATCGCGGGGCCTGCCGATCCATTCCGACGCCACGCTGAAGATCCGCCCGCGGATCTTCCTCGAAGGCAACTGGTTCATAGAACTGCAGCCCGGAAGCCCATCGGCGAAGACGGTCGCCTCGGGCCACACGATCCCGATCACCCAGACGTCTGACCCCGTGCAGCTCGACCAGGTGCTCGACGCGCTCAACACCGACACGCGCGCGAACCTGCAGACCTTCCTGATCGAATACGGCAAGGCGCTCAACGGCAAGCCGAACGCCGCCGCGGACGCCGAACAGGAACCGGAAGTGCGTGGCCTAAACGCCGCCCAGGCGCTCAACCGGACCTATCACCGCAGCCCCGAGGCGCTCAAGGGAACGGCGATCATCAACCAGGCGATCACGGGAACCGAACCGCACGACCTCTCCAAGCTCGTGGCGAGCGTGGGCAAGGTGACCTCGGCCCTGAACGTCCACGAGCAGCAGCTCGGCGAACTGATCGGCAACTTCAACACCTTCTTCGCCTCCTTCGCCGCGCAGTCCTCGAGCCTGCGGGCGACCGTGGCGGAGCTGCCGAGCTCGCTGCGCGGCATCGACCGGGGCCTGGCCTCGCTCGACGCCTCCTTCGCGCCGACTCGCACGTTCGCGCACGACATCCTTCCCGGCGTGCGGGCGACCCCGGCGACCGTGAAGGCCGTGCTGCCGTGGATCGAACAGGTCAAGGCCTCGCTCGCGCCGAGCGAGCTCGGCGGCGTCGCCAAGGGCCTGGCCGAAGCGCTGCCCGGCCTCGCCGGCCTCGAGGGTGAATCGACGCCCTTCTTCCACCAGACAGACCTGTTCAACAAATGCCTGACGAACCTGATCATCCCGGCCGGGAACACCAAGCTGCAGGACGGCTCCTCGACCTCGGGCGTCGAAGACTACAAGGAGTTCTGGTACAGCTTGGTTGGAGTAAATGGCCTTGGGCAGGGCTTCGACGGCAACGGCACGACCGGGAGGTTCGTGGTCGGAACCAGTGGCCAGACGCTCAAGTCACAGAAAGCCGCGTCACTCGGCTCGAGTACCTACTCCAACAGCTTCCAGCTGCTCGCCCGCTCGCCGCTGCAGCCGCTCGGCACGCGTCCGGCCTATCCGGCGCAGGAGCCCGAATACCAGCCGCTCGTGCCCTGCTACACCCAGACCTTGCCCAACTTCAACGGCCCGCTCTCACAAGGCCCCGCGGACGGGAACGGGTGAGATGACCCCGGCCGAGGGACACGAAGGCGGGCTGAGCCTCCGCGACCAGATCGAGCGCTACCGCTCGGCCTTCCTCGCGGTCGTCACGATGGTCGTGGTCGCGGCCGCGGTCGGCGGCTACATCCTCGCGCACGAGAACCTCAAGCTCCCGGGCTGGGTGCCGGTGCTGGGGCGCAACTACTACACGCTCAAGGCCGAGTTCCAGACAGCTCAGGCCGTCACCCCGGGCCAGGGCCAGGCGGTGACGATCGCCGGCGCCAAGATCGGTGAAATCGACAGTGTCGACCTGCACGAAGGCATCGCCACGGTGACGATGAAAGTGACGCCGAAATACGCGCGGATCTATCGCGACGCGACGCTGCTGCTGCGCCCCAAGACGCAGCTGCAGGACATCACCGTCGAGGTCAACCCCGGCACGCCCTCGGCGGGGAGGTTGAAGAGCGGCGAAGTGATCCCGCTCTCACAGACCGCCCCCAACGTCGACTTCGACGAATTCCTCGCCGGGCTGGACGCCGACACGCGCGCCTATCTGCAGGAGCTGCTCGCGGGCGCCGGCGAAGGGCTCAACCACAACGGCGCGGCGCTCGCGGCCGTCCTCAAGCGCTTCGATCCGACGGCGCGCTACGCGCAGGAGATCTCCAGAGAACTGAAACTGCGCCACGCCAACACCGCACGCGCGATCCACAACTTCAGCCTGCTGATGCAAGCCCTCGGCACCAAGGACACGCAGATATCCCAGCTCGTGGACGCCTCCAACGCGGTGTTCCAGACCTTCGCCAACGAGGAAGCCAACCTGCAGAGCACGCTGCGCCTGCTGCCGAGCGCGCTGCACAAGACCGGCGTCGGCCTCGGCAAGCTCGCCAAGGCCACCGATGTCGTCGGCCCGACCCTACGCAAGCTCGACCCCTTCGCCAAAGCGCTCGGCCCCGGCAACGAAGCGACCCGTCGCCTGGCGCTGAAGACCACGCCGATCTTCAGGAACGAAATCCGTCCGTTCGCCCGCCAGATCCTGCCGGTGGTAAACGAACTGGGACCGTCGACCAAGCCGTTCGCCGAATCGCTGCCGAAGCTGTCCGTGAGCTTCCAGGTGCTCAACGAATTCTTCAACGAGCTCGCCTACAACCCCGGCGCGAGCAAGGGCGGCTTCCTGTTCTTCCTCGACTGGGGCAACCACGACCTCAACAGCGCCGTCAGCAGCGCCGACGCGCAGGGCACGCTCGGCCGCACTCTCGTCTACTTCAACTGCGAACTCCTGAAAGTGCTCAAAGGCGTCTCGGAAGTCAACCCGAACGTGCACCTCCTCGTCAACCTGCTGCGCCCGCCGACCAAGCAGGAATGCATCAGCCAGGGCCTGCTGACGCCGGCCGGCCTGCCGATCACCTCGAGCCTGCGCGGGCACGCCAAGGGCTCCGGCGGCGGCATCTTCGGGAGTCCGTTCGGGACGCCCGCGACGGCGAGCGCGAAGAGGGGAGGGAAGGGCTGAGATGCAAAAGCGCGCACCCACGCTCGGCAACATCCTCGTGATCATCCTGTTCGTGCTCAGCTGCTTCGGGCTGCTGATGTTCCTGTGGGAGTCCTTCGGCGGGCCGCTGCCGCTGAAGCCCAAGGGCTACCGCATGACCGTCCCGCTCCCGCGCACGCTGGCGCTGGCCGAACAGTCCGACGTGCGCATCAGCGGCGTCAACGTCGGGCACGTGATCTCGCTCGAGCTGGGCAGCGACGGGCGTACGCACGCGACGCTCGAAATCGCCGGCAGATATGCGCCGATCCGCGCGAACATGCACGCGATCCTGCGCCAGAAGACGCTGCTGGGCGAGACCTACGTGCAGCTGATCCCCGAGGGCAACAGCGGGCGCTACCTGCCCGACGGCGGCGAGCTGGCCGTCAGCCAGGTCGAACCGTCGGTCACGCTCGACGACATCCTCTCGGCCTTCGACCCCAAGACGCGCAAGGACTTCCAGATCTGGCAGCAGGCGGTCGCCGAAGGCATCAACGGGAAGGGCGAAGCGATCAACTCCGACTTCGCCAAGCTCGAGCCGTTCGTCGAACACACCAACAAGCTCGTCACCATCCTCGACTCCCAGGAGGGCGCTGTGCGCGCGCTCGTGCACAACACGGGCGTGGTCTTCAACGCCCTCGCCAGCCGCGACCACCAGCTCGAAGGGCTGATCGTCAACGGTGAGCACACCTTCCACGCCGCCGCAGAAGGCAGCCAGGCGTTCGCCGCGGCCTTCCGCGCGCTGCCTGGCTTCGAGCGCAACTCGCGCACGGCGCTCAAAGAACTCGACCGCTTCGCCGCCGACGCGAGCCCGTTCCTCACCGAATTCAAGCCCGCCGAGCGAGCGCTCTCGTCCCTGCTGGGCGCGGCCAAGCCCTTCGCTCCCGAATTCGACAAGTTCCTCACCTCGCTCGGGCCGCTCACCAAGGCCGCCAAGGTAGGGCTCCCGGACGTCAAGAAGACCCTCGACCTGACGACCCCGGTGCTCGAAAACGTGAGGCCGGTGCTGCACAACCTCGACCCGTTCCTGCAGTACACGGGCGAGTACGTGCCCGAGGTGCAGGCCTTCTTCGCCAACCTCACCGCGGCCGCCCAGACGAGCGAAAAGAACAGCAACATCGCACTGGGCACGAAAGGTCCCAAGCAGCACTACCTGACGGCGATGCAGGTGCTGAGCCCCGAGGGCCTGACGACCTACAAGAGCGCGATCGGCACGAGCCGAGCAAACGCCTACCAGCTCCCCGGCGCCTACAAATCGCTCATCAGCGGACTGCCTGTGTTCAACAGCAGCACCTGTGCGAGCTCCGCCCCCTCGGTCAGCGGGCCGGCAAACGAAACCGTCTCCGAAGAAATCATCCAGCAGATCATCGAATTCAAGGTCGCCAACAAGCCCGAAGGCTCCAACGAAGTCGCGGCTCCCGGCTGCAACCAGCAGGGGCCGTCCACCTTCAACGGCCAGAGCAGCCAGTTCCCGCACGTGACCTACGGAGGCAAAGGGTGACCGCCGACGACTACCAGTACCACTCGAGCGAGCTCGACCTGTCGGGCGACCCGGAGGCCGGCAACTGGTCGATCCGCTGTATCGACGTGCACAAGCGTCTCGGCGGGGTGCCCGTGCTCAACGGGCTGAACGTGGCCTTCCCCGACGACACGATCACGGTCGTGCTGGGTCCCTCGGGCACGGGCAAGAGCGTGCTGATCAAGCACATCATCGGGCTGATGTTCCCCGACTCGGGCGATCTGCTCGTCAAAGGCCAGTCCGTTCCCAGCCTGACGATGCCCAAGCTGCTCGAGCTGCGGCGCAAGATCGGCGTGCTCTTCCAGGACGGAGCCCTGTTCGGCTCGATGTCAGTGTTCGACAACGTCGCCTTCCCGCTGCGCCAGCACACCGACTACTCCGAGGCGCAGATCGCAGAGCGCGTCACCCAGCGCCTCGCCGACGTCGGCCTCGGGGACGCGATGGACGATGCGCCATCGCAGCTCTCGGGCGGTATGCGCAAGCGCGCCGGCTTCGCCCGTGCGCTCGTGATGGAGCCCGAGATCGTGATCTTCGACGAGCCCGACTCGGGCCTGGACCCGGTGCGCACGGCGCTGCTGTGCGAGCTGATCCAGGAGATGCACGCTATCCACGGCGGCACCTACCTGGTGGTCACCCACGACATCGCCTCGGCCCGCCGGATCGGCGAGTACATCGCGCTGCTGTGGCGCGGGCGGATCGTGGAGGCGGGCGACGCGGCCAGGATGTTCTCCTCGGAGAACCCCTTCGTGCGCCAGTTCCTGAGCGGATCCGCGGAGGGCCCGCTTACGATGGATTGACCCGCGGCCGGCCATATGCGAACATATGTTCGTATGATCGTCTGCGTGTACCTGCCCCGCTTCGAGCTCTCAGTGGCTGTCGGCGATCGCTCGAGCGCCCGGCAGGCGCTCGGCGGACGCGCGCTGGCGGTGGCGCCGCTCACTGGCACCGAACAGCGGGTGGGGGAGGTCTCCGGAACCGCCGAGGCCTTCGGCGTGCTGCGCGGGATGGTTCTGGGCGAGGCGCTCGCGCGCTGTCCCGAGCTCGTGCTCGTCCCGGCGGATCCCGTGCGGGTGGCCGAGGCCTGGGAGGCCGCGCTCCGCGCCCTGGAATCGATCGGCGCCGCCGTCGAGCCGGCCGGCGCGGGAGTGGCCTACTTCGAGACCGACGGCCTGCGCGCCCTGCATGGCGGTGACGCCGCTGTGATCGCCGCAGCCCGCCACGCGCTCGACCGGCCCGCGCGCATGGGTGCGGGGTCCACGCGCTTCTGTGCGCTGGCCGCCGCGCTGGCCGTGCGCTCGCGCCGCGCGCTGGTGCTCGATAGGGAGGCCGGGCGCTGGCTCGCGGGCCGGCCGATCGCCCTGCTCGGCTTTCGCGAGCAGACCGCGGCGCTGGTTGCACCGCTCTCGCGTCTGGGCGTGCGCACGCTCGGCGAGCTCGAGAGGCTTGGACGCCCGGCGCTGAGCGACCGCTTCGGGGTCGCTGGGACGCTCGCCCACAGGCTGGCGCGCGGGGAGGACAGCCCGCTCCAGCCCCGCCGCCTGGAGGAGTGTCTGGAGGAGTCGATGGAGGTCGGCGACGCGAGCTCGGGCACGGCGCTGAGGCGCGTGCTGGGAGTGCTGGTCAACCGGCTGCTCGCCCGCCCCGAGCGCCGCGGGCGCACGCTGCGCGCCGTCATTCTCTCCGCCCAGATGCTCGCGGGCGGCGGTTGGCGCGAGCGCGTGGTCTTTCGCCAGGCGCTCAGCGATCCCGAGCGGATCTGGCTGGCGCTGTCGGTGCGTCTGCAGGGGCTCCCCGCCCCCGCCGGTGCGCTGGGCCTGTCCGTCGAGCGCTTCGGTCCTCCCGCGAGCGACCAGGGCACGCTGTTCGAGAGGGATCCCGCACGTCCCGCTGTGCGCGCCGTGCGGATGCGGGAAGCGGTCGCCCAGATACGTGCCGTGGCCGGCCGGGACGCCGCCCTGCGGGCCGTCTGCGTCGACCCCGACTCGCGCGTGCCCGAGCGGCGCGTGGTGCTCACCCCGATCCCCGAGTGAGGCACACGATCGTGGGATCGAACACCTGATGCCACGCACCCTGAATCAGCCCCGGCCCGCGTGCGTGCGCTGGCGGGATGGCGCTCCGGCTGCGGTTGACGGCGAAGCTGTGGAGGCCCTGCGCGAGTCCTGGCTGGTCGAGGATCGCTGGTGGACCGCCGAGCCGCTGCGTCGCCGCTACTGGGAGCTCGTCGGCGTGCGCGGGCGCAACGTGGTCGTCTTCCACGATCTGTGCTCAGGCGAGTGGTTCGTCCAGTGAGATGGCCGTGAGCGCTTCGCCAGACGGCGTCCTCGCTCGCTCGCGTGCTGGCCGATCGGCGATCCCGTCGATCGACGATCGGTACGCCACGCTCGTTGCGTCCTTGTCTGGCTCGACTCACGGCCATCTCAGAGGGGAGCGCGGATGACCGCGCGGGCGGGCGGGGTCCCATACGTCGAGCTGCACTGCCACTCGGCCTACTCGTTCCTGGATGGCGTGTCGCTGCCGCAGGAGCTTGCACAGCGCGCGGGCGAGCTTGGCTATGCGGCGCTCGCGCTGACCGATCACAACTCCGTCTCCGGCTCCATGGAGCTGGCCCAGAACGCGCCCGAGTATGGGGTGCATGCCATCCACGGCGCCGAGATCGACGTGACCGGCGTGGAGAGCACGTCCGGCGTCGGCGGTGCGCCCGGCGCGGGTGGGGTGCCCCAGGCGGGTGGGTCTGCGAATCGGCACCTCACCCTGCTGGTGCGCGACGAGCAGGGCTGGAGGAACCTCTGCCGGATCATCACCCTCGCCCATGCCCACACCCGCGAGGGGTCCTCGCGACGCGAGCGGGGCGAGCCCTCGGTGGACCTGCAGGTCGTGCTCGAGCACGCCGAGGGACTGGTCTGCCTGACCGGCTGCGCCGAAGGAGCTGCGATCGGTCGATCTGCTGCGGGCCCCCACGGCGCGGTCGACGAGCAGGCTGCGCGGCGGCTGCTCGACGCGTTCGGAGCGGAGAGCCTCTATGTGGAGCTGCAGCGTCCCTACGCCCGCCACGATCGCGCCCGCAACCGCGCGTTCGCCGCGCTCGCTCGCCGGCTCGGCGTCAGGTGCGTGGCCACCGGCAACGTGCACGCCCACGCCCGCATCAGGGCCGAGCTGCAGGACGCGTTCGTGGCGCTCCGCCACCACGCCACGCTCGACGCCTCAGAGCCGGTGCGCCGCGGCAACCACAGCCACGTGATGAGCGCGCCCCAGGCCATGCTCAGCCGCTTCGCCGACCATCCCGAGGCGGTACGTGAGACGCTGGCGCTGGCCGAGCAGCTGACCTTCGATTTGACCAAGGACCTCGGCTACCGCTACCCGGGAGCCGAGGAGCAGGGCGCCTCGCGTCGCCTGGCCGAGCTGTGCGGGGCGCGACTGGAGGAGCGCTATGGATCCCCTCTGCAGCGGGCCGCCCGCCCGGAGGCCCGGGCACGGCTGGAGCAGGAGCTCAGGGTGATCGACCGCCTCGGCCTGGCCGGCTTCTTCCTGCTCCACCACGACATGCTCGAGCTGGCGCGCGAGGTCGCCATCGAGATACGCGGGCCGGACTCGGTGCGCGCGCTGCTGGCGCCGGGGCGCGGGCGCGGCTCATCGGTGTCGTCGCTGGTCTGCTATCTCACCGGCCTCTCGCACATCGATCCGGTGGCCGGCAGGCTGGCGCTGGGGCGCTTCCTGCACGAGGACCTGACGGGGCTGCCCGACATCGACCTCGACTTCCCGCGCGACATCCGCGAGCGGCTGATCCCGCGCGTGCACGAGCGCTACGGCAGCGATCGTGCGGCGCTGGTGGCGGCCTTTCCCACCTTCCGCGCGCGGGGAGCCATCCGTGAGCTGGGCAAGGTCCTCGGGCTGCCCGCCGGGGAGATCGAGCGGGTGGCCCGCGGCGCCGATCACTACGGCGGGGCGGAGATCTCCTCGGAGCAGGCCATCGCCACGGCGCTGAGCGGTGGGGGAGGGGCGAGCGCGCACGCCGGGCCAGCCGGCACGGAGGAGATCCGCTCGGAGCGCTGGCGCTGGCTGGCCCGGCTGGTCGAGCAGGCCCATGGCCTGCCCCGGCACCTCTCCCAGCACTCGGGCGGGATGATCGTCTCGACCAGGCCCCTGATCGACTGCTGTCCGGTGGTGCCGGCGGCGATGGAGGGCAGGCAGATGGTCCAGTGGGACAAGGACTCGTGCGCCGATGGGGGCTTTCTGAAGATCGACCTGCTCGGCCTGGGGATGCTCTCGGCAGTCGAGCGCTGCGTCGAGGAGATCGAGCGCGTGCGCGGGCAGCGCATCGACCTCTCGCGGATCCCCTTCGACGACCAGGAGACCTTCAGGGCGATCCGCGCCGCCGACACGGTAGGGGTCTTCCAGATCGAGAGCCGCGCCCAGATGCAGTCGCTGCTGCGCACCCGGCCGATGAACCTCGAGGACCTGACCATCCAGGTGGCGATCGTGCGGCCCGGGCCGATCCAGGGCGGGGCGATCAACCCCTACATCGCGCGCCGCCAGCGCCTGCGCGAAGACCCCGACTACGAGATCCCCTTCGAGCATCCGGCGCTCGAGCCGGTCCTGGCCGAGACGCTCGGCACGATCATCTTCCAGGACCAGGTCATGCAGGTGGCCGAGGTCTTCGCCGGCTTCAGGCCCGGCGAGGCCGACGGCCTGCGCCGGGCGATGAGCCGCAAGCGCTCGCACGAGATGCTCATGCGCCATCGCGAGCGCTTCATCGAGGGGGCGCGAGCGCACGTGGGCGCCGAGCGGGCCACGGCCGAGCGGGTGTGGAAGATGGTCGAGGGGTTCGCCGGCTTCGGCTTCCCCAAGTCCCACAGCGCCGCCTTCGGCCTGCTGGCCTACCAGTCGACGTGGCTGCGGGTCCACTACGGCCCGGAGTTCCTGTGCGCGCTGATGAACGAGCAGCCGATGGGCTTCTACGCCCCCGACAGCCTCGTCCACGAGGCCGAGAACCGCGGCATATCCGTGCTCGGGCTCGACGTCAACGCCTCGGATGTGGGGTGCACGGTGCAGGACGGGGGCGTGCGCCTGGGCCTCGGCTACGTCAAGGAAGCCGCTGCCGCCGAGGTGCACGGCCTGGTGGCCGAGCGCGAGCGGGGCGGGCCCTATGCCGATCTCAGCGACCTCGCAGCGCGCTCCGGCGTGAGGCGCAGGACGCTCGAACAGCTGGCCTGGGCGGGTGCCTGCGACCCCCTCATGTCCTCCTCGGCCCCGGCCGGGCTCAGAGCGGTCGGCGAGCGCGATCGGCGAGCGGCCCTGTGGCAGCTGGGGCTGGCGGCTCCGGCCGAGACGGACCCGTCTCGGGGGAGCACCCAGCTCGCGCTGCCCCTGGAGCTCCCGCAGACGCCGCGCCTGCGCAAGCTCGGCCGCTGGCAGCGCCTGATCGCCGACTACTCCACCAGTGGGGTCACCGTCGGCGAGCATGCGCTGGCGATCCTGCGCGAGCGCCTGACGGTGCCCGGCGGCGCCGACCCGGTCGAGCTCGCCACCAGCGCCCAGCTGAACCGGCTGCCCAGCGGCTGCACGGTGGCGGTGGCCGGGCTGGTGATCGCCCGCCAGCGCCCGGGGACAGCCAGGGGGACGATGTTCCTGCTGTTCGAGGACGAGTTCGGGACGATCAACCTGATCGTGTCCAAGGCGGTCTATGAGCGCCACCGCCAGCTCGCGCGGGCCGAGCCGTTGCTGCTCGCATACGGTCGCCTGGAGCGCCACCAGGAGCACGTGGGCGCCCAGGTGCGGGACATGCGCGGGACGCCCGCCGAGGGGAGGGGGGAGCAGGAGGAGGAGATCCGCCCGGTCATCAACGTGATCGTGCGCGAGCTGGCTCCGCTCGAGCGCTTCCTCGATGGGGGAGTGGAGGAGGGGGCGGGTCGGCTCGCCCGCGCGAGCGTTCACCGCCTGCCGGGCAGCGAGCGTCCCGTGGCATCGGCAGGCGCAGATGCAGGCGAGGAGCCGGAGGGCGCCGACGTGGGATCGAGCATGCGCGCGGCGGCCCCGCCGGTGCAGAGCTTTGCGATGGGGCGGCGGCGCTAGTGACTACACTGGGTGTGTGGCGCTCGTAACCCAGGCCTGACCGAGGGAGGTCCGATGAAGAGGCTGATCGCAGCGATCTTGGCGGGAGGAGCAGCGCTCCTCGTCGCGAGCATGCTCGGTGTGGCGGCCGCGGAAGCTCCGACCACCGCTCCCCTGCGGACCGTCACCGTCGAGGGCGTGGCGAGCGTGCCGGTCGCGCAGGGCGCCAAGGCCGCGGCGGCCACCGCCGTCTACCGCCAGGCGATGGCCAACGCGGTGCTCGACGGCCAGAGCAAGGCCGAATTCCTCGCGGGCAAGGTCGGGGCGACGCTCGGGAGCGTGCAGAGTGTCGTCGAAGGCGGTGGCTCGATCTCGTGCACCGGCGGCGAAGAATCGGGCTACGTCGAATACGAAGGCGAACAGCCGGACTTCGGCTCGGGAAGCTCGGTCTCGCCGATCACGGCTGCCAAGGGCGTCGCAGCGCCGCGCGCGCCCACCCATAAACCGAAGAAGAAGAAGAAGACCAAGCGCACGACTCCCACGGCCAAGAAGGCCGCCACGGGGACCTGCACGCTCACCACGCAGGTCTCGCTCGTGGACACGATCAACTGAGCTCTCCCCGCTCGCCCGCTGTGCCTTCAGGCGCGTCGCCCGGCGAGCTAACCTGAGCGCATCTCCCGTCTCGCCGGCACCGACCTCGACGTGTTCCCGCTGTGCCTGGGCGGGAACGTGTTCGGCTGGACGATTGACGAGCAGCGCTCCTTCGAGGTGCTCGACGCCTACTTCGAGGCCGGTGGGAACTTCATCGACACCGCCGACATATACGGTCGCCGCGGCCCCGATGGCGTGGGTGCGTCCGAGCGGATCATCGGCCGTTGGATCGCCGCGCGGGGCAACCGCGAGAAGCTCGTGATCGCGACCAAGGTCGGGATGTCACCCGACATCCCGGGCCTGTCCGCCGTCTCGATCGAGGAGAGCGTCGACGGCTCGCTGCAGCGGCTGGGGATTGACGCGATCGACCTCTACTACGCCCACCAGGACGACCCGGACACGCCGCTCGAGGAGACGCTCGGCGCCTTTCACGCTCTGATTCAGGGCGGCAAGATCAGTCATGCGGGCGCCTCCAACTACAGCGCTGAGCGCCTCGAGCAGGCGCTGCGCATCGGCGAGCACGACGGCATGGCCGCCTACGTTGCGCTGCAGCCCCACTACAACCTGCTGGAGCGCGACTACGAGTCCGAGCTGGCGGGGGTGTGCGAGCGCCACGGCCTCGCCTGCATTCCCTACTTCGGCCTGGCTCGCGGCTTCCTCACGGGCAAGTACCGTCGCGACGGCGAGCAGGTGGACAGCCCGCGCGCCGCAGGCGTTCGCGAGAGCTACTTCAACGAGCGTGGCTTCGCCGTGCTCGACGCGCTCGACGGGATCGCATCTGCCCACGGCACCTCCGTTGCCGCGGTGTCCCTCGCCTGGCTGGTGGCCCAGCCCACCGTCCTCGCCCCGATCGCCAGCGCCACCTCGCCCGAGCAGCTGCGCGACCTGCTCGACTCCACACGGCTGGAGCTCGCGCCGGATGAGATCGAGCGCCTCAGCTCAACCGCGCACTCGTTGCCGACATAGTGCCGCACACCGAGCAACGTGATCCTTGGGTGTCCTCCAATGTGCTTCGCCAATGTGCTTCGCGACATCCTTCGTGAGGCTCCGGCCGACGACGGTCTGCTGGCCGATCTCGCCGAGGTGCGCGGCGCGCTCGTCGATGTGATCACGGCCAACGTCGAGCGGTCCCTGGCACGATCGCGCCAGGGACCGGCCGCGATATTGCCCTACGGTCGCGGTCGCGGCGGAGGGGAAGGAGGAGGGGGCGCAGATCCGCCGCGGCCCTCTTGAATGCCGATAGACGTCGACGGCGGCTTGATTTCCTGCGGCGGCAACGGCTTCGGAGTCATGCTTCTACTGTATCGCCAATGCTGCCAGCCATGAGATCGTCTGCGCGATCATCAGGATTCCCACGGCACCCGATAGCCACGACATGACGCGTACTTTGCCCGCGTTCCGTTCGCGCAGCGCTTGATAGCCGTAGCCAGCGGCGGCGAGCCAGCCGAGGGTGTCGGCTTCGGCTTCGGCCTCGGCCTCGGATACAACTCGTCGTATAGCTCGCGTGCATCGACGGCGAACTTGAGCTGCCATGGGGCTAGCAGTAGCGCGGACACGCAGAGGCCAAGCATGAGTGCCGCGAGTGCGATCCAGCCGAGTGTTTCGAGGCCGTGCGCGTGGGATCGGCTTCAGCCGGAGCCGGAGCCGGAGCCGAAGCCTGCATACCGGCCGTTCTTCAGCCGGCGCCGAACACGAGCAGCTGGCCGTCGGGATCGCGCACGGAGATGCTCTCGTCGTCCTCGCTCTCGCCGTCTGCGCGCTCGAGCGAGTCCGGCAGCCTTCGCTCGAGCTCCGCCAAGGCCCCCGGGCTCGGAAGCGCGAAGTCGACGCGCAGCAGGCCCGGCGCGCTGTCGGGGGTCGGCGAGCCGCCGCGGCTCTGCCAGGAGTTGAGGCCCACGTGGTGGTGGTAGCCGCCAGCGGAGAGAAAGGCCGCGGAGGGAAGCTGGGCCTGCTCCTCGAAGCCCAGGGCATCGCGATAGAAGGCGTTGGCTCGTCCCACGTCGGCCACCTTCAGGTGCACGTGTCCGATCCCGCTCCCGGCGGGCATCGCGGCGCTCGGCTCCTCGGGCGCCTGCGCCAGCAGGTCCTCGACGTCCAGCGGCAGCGTGTACATCCTCACGCCGTGGCCGCTCGGCGGGCGTTCCCAGCGCTCGCGCGGACGGTCGACGTAGATCTCGATCCCGAGGCCGTCCGGATCGCTGAGGTAGAGGGCCTCCGAGACGCCGTGGTCGGAGGCGCCCTCGAACGGCCACCCGCCGGCGGCCACGCGCCGCACGGTCGCAGCCAGGGACTCGCGCGAGGGGTGAAGCCAGGCCACGTGGAACAGCCCCGTGGCGCTGCTCGGAGCCGGTGTCGGGCTCTGCAGCCGCGTGAGCTGCAATGCGGGATGCTCGCGGTCTGCTCCCAGCCATGCGGTCGTCTCGTCGTTCGAGAGCAGCGGGAGACCGAGGATCCGCTCGTAGAAGTCGACGCTGCGGGGCAGATCGCTCACCGCCAGGCGCACTGAGTGGATGCGAAGGTCAGGGTCGATGGCGGTCATCTTGCGAGGGAGGGTGTTGGGGTGCCTTGCTCCAGGGTAGTGTGATGGTCCCATGAACTTCCGCAAGCTCGGCTCGAGCGACATCGAGGTGTCGGAGATCAGCCTCGGCTCCTGGCTCACCTACTCCGGCGGGGTCGAGGCCGAGCGGGCCAAGGCCTGCGTCGACGCGGCCTTCGAGGTCGGCATCAACTTCATCGACACTGCCAACGTCTATGGGCGCGGGGCCAGCGAGACGCTGCTCGGCGAGGCGCTCGCCGGGCGCGAGCGCTCCTCCTACGTGCTCGCCACCAAGGTCTACTTCCCCATGTCCGACAGCGACCGCGGCCTCTCGGCGGCGCAGATCCACAAGCAGATCGACGCCTCGCTGAAGCGATTGCAGACCGACCATGTCGACCTCTACCAGTGCCACCGCTACGACTCCGAGACCCCGTTGGAGGAGACGATGGCGGCGCTCACCGAGGTCGTGCGCGCGGGCAAGGCCCGCCACATCGGCTTCAGCGAGTGGCCCGCCGAGAAGATCGACGAGTCGCTCGCCATCCCCGACACGGTCCGCTGGATCTCCAGCCAGCCCCAGTACTCGATGCTGTGGCGCGCGCCCGAGACGGAGGTGATCCCGCTGTGCGAACGCGAGGGCATCTCCCAGATCGTGTGGTCGCCGCTGGGACAGGGCGTGCTGACGGGCAAGTACCGCCCGGGGGAGCAGCCGCCGGCTGACTCGCGCGCCGCGAGCAAGAGCATGAGCGGCTTCATCCACCGGCTGATCCAGCCGCAGGTGCTCGAGGCCGTCCAGAGGCTCGTGCCCGTCGCCGAGGAGGCGGGGTTGACGATGGTCCAGCTCGCGCTCGCCTGGGTGCTGCGCCAGCCGAACGTCGCCTCGGCGATCGTGGGGGCCAGCCGCCCCGAGCAGGTTCACGCCAACGCCTCGGCCTCGGGGATCGTGTTGAGCCAGGACACGCTCGCCGCGATCGACGAGGCGCTCGGCGACGTCGTCGTGCGCTGACGACGTCGCCTCGCTTCGAACGATGCGAACGCTTCGGCCCTAGGCGGCCTTCACGGCCGAGATGTCGAGCAGGATCTTGACCTTGTCGCCGACGACCACGTTGCCGGAGCCCAGGGCCATGTTGAACTTCATCTCGTAGTCCGAGCGGTTGATCTGGGCGGTTGCCGAGAGACCCACGCGGGGGTTGCCTTCGTGGTCGGTCTCGGTGCCCTCGAGCGTCGCCTGCAGCGTGAGGGGCCGGGTGATCCCGTGGATCGTGAAGTCGCCCTCGATCTCGAAGGTGTCCTCGTCGATGGTTCGCACCGAGGTGGACCTGAAGGTGATCTCCGGGTGGTTCTCCTCGTCGAAGAAGTCGGCTGAGCGAAGGTGGCCGTCACGCTGGGGCTCGCGGGTGTCCACGCTCGCGACTTTCGCGCTGCCGTAGGCGCTGACGCCGTCGGGGGTCACCTCGAGCGTGCCCTCGAAGTCCTTGAACTGGCCCTTGACGGTCGCGATGCCCAGGTGTTTGACCTGGAATTCCACGCTCGAGTGGACCGGATCGACCTTCCAGGTTCCGGTGGGGAGGGGGGTCTGCGTGGTGGTGGTCGAATCGACTGCTGACATCGGAGGTTCCTTTCGCAGGGGGGTGAACGTGAATGAACAGAACGCTGTTGTGTTGACTGTAGCAACATTGTTTGCACACACAACTAATCGACGCGGGGGTGTCCAACGGAGACCGCGGGGGCGTCTCCCGGGGATCGCCAAGCGCTAGCGAGGCTGGACGACGAGCGTCTGAAATGCCCTGCCGACGGGCCCCGCGACGTCGTGGAGCACACTCTCAGCCAGGCCGCTGCCGCCGCTTGGCAAGAGGGTGCGGGCGTCGAGGCCGATCCACTCCCCGCGGGGCGGGCGCTGCAGGTGGATGGACAGGTCGGCGTTGATGAACAGGTAGTCCTGGAAGGACAGGGCCGCGCTCACGCCGTTGCCGAAGTCGGCCGTGGCGGCCAGGCGCGCCAGCGGGGTGAGGGCCTCGCCGGGAAGCAGGGGGTGGCGCAGGCGCATCCAGACCCGCCCCGGACCGAGCGTCCACGGGTCATCCAGCCAGCGCATCTCCATCGCGCTGGCCGCGAAGCTCGCCCGCTCGGGGTCGTCGAGGGCGAAGCGGACCGCGCTTCCGACCTCGGGCGCGGGCATCGGCTCGGGCGCCCAGGAGCCGTCGGCCGACTCGGGCAGGTCGTCGGGAACGGGCTGCACGCGCAGGGCGTTCGCCCGACAGATCAGATCCTCGCCGGCCCGCAGCTCCCCGGAGAGCTCCTGCACGCGGCGCCCGGCGCGCACGATCTCAGTTGACAGGCTCAGCGGCGCCATCGGTACCGGCCGCAGCAGCTCGAAGCCCAGGCGCGCGACGACGAGCTCCGCGCCCGGCTGGAAGCGCTCGAAGGCCGCCGTCATCAGCGCCGCCGGGGCGCCGCCGTGGAGCGCCCGCGGGTCCCACGGACCGCGGGCGTGCTCGGTCGGGAGGAACGTCTCGCCCTCTGCGAGGAAGATGCTCTCGGCGCTCGACACCGGCTCAGCTCGGCAGGCTCGCCACGAAGTCCGCGAGCTTGCCGGGATCGCGCAGCGGCGCGCCATGCCCGAAGCAGGTGAGGCTCGGCCTCAGCTCTGCCAGCCTGCGCGCAGACTGGCGGTTGCGCGCCGGGTCCGGCGTGAAGATCTCCGGCGGCTCGTGCAGTCCGGGGATGCCGGTCATCACGTTCATGTTGTTGAGCACGTCCCCCAGGATCAGGACGCGGTCGGACTCGCGCCAGTAGGCCACCTGTCCGTGCGAGTGCCCGGGACTCTCCAGGACCGTGAAGCCCGCCACCTCGTCGCCCTCGACGAGCGCCCGGGCAACCGGGTGGGGGGGACCGGTCCAGTAGCGCTGCTGCAGCCAGTTCAGCCATCCCGGCGCCTGCGAGTTGCGAACGCCCCCCGGAGTCTCCATCGCGGGGACGTCGCCCTGGCCGCACCACAACGGGATCCCCAGACGCTCGCAGATCGCGTGGCTCGCCCCCTGGTGGTCGGGGTGGGCGTGGGTCAGCGCGTGCGCGCTCAGCTTGCGCCCGGCGATCTGGCGCATGATCCGCTTCTCGCCCTGTCTGGTGGCCGCGTCGATCAGCACGTCCTCCACCAGGTACACGTTGATCGCGTTGGCGGGCCAGCCGCGCAGCTGGTAGACGCCCTCGGCGAGCTGCTTCATGGTGTGGTCCTCTCCTCGGTTGTCATGTCCGCTCGGTGGTCATGTCCGCGACTGCTCCCAGGAGAAGCCACGCACGGCGAAGTACAGCCCGAAGACGCCCCAGAGCCCGATCACGGCGAGCGCGTCCAGGTGGCTGGGCGTGTGCGCGCCCGCGACCATCGCGCTCGAGAGGCCTTCGATCAGCGGCGTCAGCGGCAGCGCGTCGGCGATCGTCCTGACGAATCCCGGGGCGCTGCTGGAGTCGAACACGTAGAAGGACACGAACACGACCGGCAGGAACACGGCGTTGACGTAGGCGGCGGTGGACTCGAAGTTGGGGATCGCGTGGGCGAAGGCCACGCCGAGGGCGGCGAAGCAGACGACTCCGACCAGCACGAACACGATCAGCGTGGCCACGTGGGGCGGCCAGCCGATGCCGAAGATCAGCCGCCCGGCCGCCACCACGATCACGATCTGCAGGGCCGTGTTGGTGACCGCGTTGGCCGCCACCCCGCCGAAGTAGGAGATCGTGGGCAGGGGCGTGCCGCGGATGCGCTTGAGCACGCCCCGCTCGCGCAGGAACACGATGTTGTAGGCGAGCGCCGTGAACGTTGTGGACATCACGCTCATGCCCGCGATCGCGGGGACGAGCTTGTTCAGGTCGCGCTGGCTGCCGCTGAGGATCGCGCCGCCAGCGGCCAGGAACAGCAGCGGCAGCACGAAGTTGAAGAAGGCGGCGCTCGGGTTGCGCCAGAACATCCGGCGCTCGAGGCGATACTGGCGCCAGCTGAGCGTGAGCGTTTCAGGCATCGGCCGTCAGCTCCAGGTAGACGTCCTCGAGCGTGGGGCGCGCCACCGAGAGCTCCTGCAGGCTCTCGCCGCGCTCGAGCGCCTCCCCGGTCAGCTCGTGCAGAAGCCTCGTCGGGTCATCGGTCTGGAGCTCCACGAGCTCGCCGTCGCGCCCGCGGTAGGCCACGCGATAGTGCGCCGCGCCCACGCCGAGCTCGCGCGGCGGGCCGATCGCCAGGATGCGCCCGTCCTTGACGATCGCCACGCGGTCGGCGAGCGCCTGGGCCTCCTCGAGGTAATGGGTGGTCAGCAGGATCGTCTTGCCCAGGTCGCGCAGCGAGCGCACCGTCTCCCAGGCGGCGCGCCGCGCCTCGGGATCGAAGCCCGTGGTGGGCTCGTCGAGGAAGATCAGCTCGGGGTCGCCCACGAGCGCCAGCGCGAAATCGAGCCGCCGCAGCTGGCCCCCTGAGAGCCTGCGGCTGCGTACGTCTGCCTTCTCGCGCAGGCCGGCCAGGTCGAGCACCTCCTCGACGTCGCGCGGGTGGGGGTAGAAGCTCGCCCAGTGGCGCAGCGCCTCGCGCGGGGTGATGTGGCTGTAGATCCCGCCCGACTGCAGGACGATCCCGATGCGGCGGCGCAGCTCGATCGAGCGGTTGGCCGGATCCTGGCCGAGCACCGAGACCTCGCCGCTCGTGCGCGCGCGGTAGCCCTCGAGGATCTCCACCGTGGTCGTCTTGCCGGCCCCGTTGGGGCCGAGCAGGCCGAACACCTCACCGCGCTGGACGGTGATGTCGATGCCGCGCACGGCCTCGTAGTCGCCGTAGCGCTTGCAGAGGGCGCTCACCTCGATCGCCGCGGGAGTCTCGCTCACGGCCTGATCATCCCATCGAGCGCGATCGCGCCCGCGCCCCACCTACCAGTGCACGCCTCGCGTCAACGTCGCCATCGCGATCTGCTCGAAGGAGGCGTGCTCCTCGACGTCCGGCTGGCCCTTGGAGGCGGCCGAGTCCGGGAACACGCGGTAGGCGAGATGCAGGAGCCTGTCCATCGTGCTCGGCGAGAGGCTGTAGGCGACTTCTCCGAACCTGCCCACGCGGGTGCCCATCTCCTTGGGGCGGCTGCGCAGGGCCTCGCAGATCATGTCGCCGGCCTCCTCGGGGCTGATGGCCGGGAAGGCGTCGTACATCTTCGTCGGGGCGATCATCGGCGTGCGCACGAGCGGCATGTGGATCGTGGTGAACGTGACGCCGTCGCCGATCACCTCCGAGGAGACCACCCGCGTGAAGGCGTCGAGCGCAGCCTTGGAGGCCACGTAGGCGGAGAAGCGCGGGGGGTTGGTCTGCACGCCGATCGAGGACACGTTGACGATGTGTCCCGAGCCGCGCTTGCGCATGTGCGGGAGCAGCCCGATGATGAGCTTGACCGCGCCGAAGTAGTTGAGCTGGATCGTGCGTTCGAAGTCGTGGAAGCGGTCGTAGCTGAGCGCGATCGAGCGGCGGATGGAGCGCCCGGCGTTGTTGACCAGCATGTCGATGTTGCGGTGGTCGGCCAGCACGCGCTCGAGCAGGCGTTCGATCGACTCGATGTCGGCCAGGTCCGCCGAGTAGACGTAGGCGGTGCCGCCCGCGGCGACGATCTCGGCGCGTACCTCCTCGAGGTTCTCCACGCTGCGAGCCACCAGCAGCGGCACCCCGCCCGCCGCCGCCACCTTCAGGGCGGTCGCGCGCCCGATCCCCGAAGAGGCGCCCGTGATCAGCACGTGGCGCCCGTTCAGCGCCGCCTTCAGCGTCCTGCCGCGCCTCAGGTCCGGATCCATCTCGCGCTCCCAGTAGTCCCACAGGCGGGCCACGTACTCCTGCAGCGGCGGCGGCTGTTCCAGCGGCGAGCCCGCCAGCGCCGCGGTCGCCTCGCGCGTGTCGAAGCGCGGCACGAGCTCCATGTTCGCCAGCACCTCGGGCGGGATGCCGAGCTCGCGCAGGGCGAGGTTGCGCAGCTGGCGCCACGGGGGCATCTGGGCGGTCAGCCTCAGCGGCCATTTGGGCAGCGGGTCGATCAGGCGTTTGTCGACACTGAGCGCGAACCGCGGCGCGTGCGCGGCGAGGGCGAGCTCGTTGATCAGCTCGTCCACCCGCTGGGGGCGCGGGTCGGTGAGGCTGAAGGCGCGGCCGTCGAGGTCGGGCTCGTGGGCGATGTGCTCGAGGGCACCTGCCACCCAATCGACCGGGACCACGTTCGTGTAGCCGAGGTCGAGGCCCACGAGCGGCACCCACTCGGGCAGCAGGTGGCGCATCCGCTGGATCGCCTTGAAGAAGTAGTAGGGGCCGTCGACCTTCTCCATCTCGCCGGTCTGGGAGTCGCCCACCACGATCCCGGGGCGGTAGACGCGCCATGGGATGTACGGCTGCTCGCGCACGATTCGCTCGGACTCGAACTTGGTGCGGTGATAGGGCGAGGGCAGGCGCTGGCCCTCGTCGAACATGTCCTCCTCGAAGACGCCCCTGTAGGTGCCCGCCACGGCGATCGAGGAGACGTGGTGCAGGTGCTTGGCGTCGATCGCCCGCGCCAGTTCCACGGCGTGGGTGGTGCCACCGACGTTGACCGCCGTGTTGCGCTCGGCCGGCGCCGTCATGTCGTATACGGCGGCGAGGTGGAAGAAGTGCGTGACCTTGCCCCGCAGCTCGGCCACCTGCTCCTTCTCCACGCCCAGCAGCGGGCGGCGCAGGTCGCCGACGACGGGCACGATCCGGCTGGCGGTGGAGCTTCCGCCGACGACGCTCCAGCGCTCGATCAGGTCGTCGAGGCGGGGCTTGGAGGCCTCGCGGACGAGCACGTAGATCTTGCCCTGGCGCTTGTCCAGCAGCCGCTCCACCAGACGGCTTCCGATGAAGCCGGTTGCTCCGGTCACGAAGTAAGCCATTTCCTGGTCGAGCATACCCTGCGGCGAGAGCTCGTGGCCAAGTGTGCCCAGAGTGTGTCAGCTGTGTGCACACACAGTTACAATCCCTGTATGGCTATTGATCTCGATCTATATGGATGTGAGGATGGGCGATGGTGAGACGAACGACGATCAACCTGGACTCGGAGCTGGTGGCGGACGCCCGCGAGGTGCTGAAGACCAAGAACACGACCGACACCGTGCATGAGGCGCTGCGCGATGTGATCCGCCGCGACCGCTTGCGCCGGCTGGGAGAATGGGACCTCGGCGGTCTGACCCTGGAGGATCTCAAGGAGATGCGCCGTCCACGCACGGAAACGAGGCCATGGGGCAGGCTCGCCGAGCAGTGATGCAGTTGGCCGACACCAGCGCGTGGCACCTCTCCCGTCGTCGGTCCGATCTGCGGGCTTCCTTCGACGAGAAGATGCTCGCGGGAGGCATCGGCACCTGCGCGATGGTCTCCATGGAGCTGTTGCGGGGCGCTCGCAACGGTCGGGAGTTCGGTGAGCGCAGAGTGGAGATGAACGAACTTCCGCAGTTTCCGATCGCCGATCCGGAGTGGAGCCGCGCGATCGAGGTCTACGGCAAGCTCGCCCACCAGGGCGGCGCCCACCAGCGCAGCGTCGGGCACGCAGACCTGCTGATCGCCGCAGCCGCGGAGTCCGCCGGGGTGGAGCTGCTGCACTACGACGAGGACTTCGACCGAATCGCCGCGATCACCGGTCAGCCCACGCGCTGGATCGTGCCGCGCGGGAGTCTGTAAGCCGTCACGCCCTCACGCCCAGGCTGCGCGGTCAGGCCCCCGCGCCTGCTCCCGAGCGTCCCTCGCCCGCGGCGAAGCGCTCGGCCCCCCGGGCACCGTCCTCGAAGACCTCGGGCCCGGCCTCGGCCTCGAGGGCAAGGCCTTCCGTCAACGTCATGCCGAGCCCCTCGATCGCGTTGCGGCGGTCGGCGAGCATCGTGCGCTGCGGGAAGCGCGCGAGGCCCTCGGCCAGGGCGAGCGCGCGCTCGAGGTGGGCGCCGGGCGCGACGACCTCGGTGAGCATCCCGATCGCATGGGCCTCGGAGGCGTCGATGATGCGCCCGGTCAGGATCAGGTCGAGCGCGCGCCCCAGGCCCACGATGCGCGGGAGGCGCTGGGTGCCGCCGTCGATCAGCGGCACCCCCCAGCGACGCTCGGGGTATCCGAGCCTGGAGGTCTCGGTGGCGATGCGCAGGTCGCACCACAGCGCCAGCTCGAGCCCGCCGGCGAGGCAGAAGCCCGAGATCGCCGCGATCGTGGGCTTGGAGGGCGTCAGGCGGGTGAAGCCCATCGGTCCCTCGTGGCTCATCAGCCGCGGGGCCATGGTCTCGGTCGCCTTCAGGTCGGCGCCCGCGCAGAAGGACACATCGCCGGCGCCCGTGAGGACGAGCACGCGGGCATCCTCTTCGCGCTCGAAGCGCAGGTGGGCCTCGTGCAGGAGGGCCGCCGTCGGCCCATCCACGGCGTTGCGCCTGTGCTGGCGGTCGATCGTGACCACAGCCGCTGCGCCGTGGCGTTCGTAGCGAACCGCGCCGTCGTCGCCCTGCCCGGGCTCGTTCATCGCCTGAGGGGCGCTACCAGCCGCCACGCCACGTGGCGTTGCCCAGGACGGCCTTCTCGGCGGCTTTGCGCGCTTCCTTGCGCTTGTCGAGGGCTTTCTGGAGCATGCTCATCGTGAATATGAACAGCGGGAAGAAGATGATCAGGATGAAGCCCGCGTCGGTGACCACTTTGTCGTTGGTCGCGCCGTAGAAGCCGCGGCCGTCGTTGGTGGCCTGGGCGGCGGGCGCCGCGACCAGCATCAGCGTCAGCGTCAGCGGGATCAGCTTGGTGAGCAGGCGGTTGCGCATCTGAACGCAGATCCTACATAAGGGAGCGGGCGCGCTGCGGCCTACCATCAGCAGCCGATGGCTCTGCTGATCGCATCTGACCTGCACAAGGACATGGCCGGGCAGCCGCTGCTGCGCGGGGTCTCGTTCAAGCTCGAGCGCCGCGAACGGATGACGATCGCGGGGCGCAACGGCGCGGGCAAGACGACGCTGCTGAGGATGCTCGCGGGGGAGACCTCGATCGACCGCGGCGAACTGAGCGTGGCCAAGGGCGTGCGCATCGCCCTGCACGACCAGCGCCCGCCGCGGGAGCGGGGGATGGCGCTGCGCGACTACCTGCTCTCGGGCTGCGCCGAGGAGCTCGAGATCGAGGCCCAGCTGGCAACCCTGGAGGCGAAGATGGCGGGCGGGGACAGCGACGAGGCGGTCCTCACGCGCTACGCCGGCGCCCAGGCCCGGCTGGAGGCCCGCGGGGGCTACCTGTGGCGCAACCGCGCTACGGCCATGGCCCACGGGCTGGGCTTCCGCGACGCCGATCTGGATCGTCCGCTCAGCTCCTTCTCCGGGGGGCAGCTCACGCGGGCGTCGCTCGCGCGGGCGCTGGCCACGGGCGCGGACGTGCTGCTGCTGGACGAGCCCACGAACCACCTCGACATCGAGTCCCTGGAGTGGCTCGAGCAGACGCTGGTGGACCAGGACGCGGCGATCGTGCTCGTCGCCCACGACCGCTGGTTCCTCGAGGCCGTCGGCACGGCCGTCCTGGAGCTCGAGGCCGGCCGTTCGCGCTTCTTCGCGGGCACCTGGCACCAGTGGCGCCGCGAGCAGGCCGCCCGCGAGATGGCCCTGGGCAAGGCGATCGACAAGCAGCAGGCGGAGATCGAGCGGATGGAGCGCTTCATCGAGCGCTTCCGCTACAAGGCCACGAAGGCCAAACAGGCGCAGTCCCGGGTCAAGAAGCTCGCCAAGATCGAGCGGATCGAGCGGGACCCCAAGGACGAGAAGGGCCTGGAGTTCCAGTTCGCCGCGCCCGAGCGCACGGGGCGTGTGATCTTCGAGCTGCACGACGGGCGCGTGGAGATCGGCGAGCCGCCCACCGGCCCGGTGGTCCTGCTCGAGCACGCAGAGCTGTGGCTCGAGCGCGGCGAGCACGTCTCGCTCGTGGGGCCCAACGGCGCCGGCAAGACCACCCTGATCGAGACCCTCGCCGACCGCCGGCCGCTGGCCGCGGGCAAGCTGAGCACGGGGCACAACGTCAAGGTGGGCTACCTCTCCCAGCACGCCGACGAGCTCGGCGCCGGGGGGTCGGCCACCCAGAGCGTGCTCGACGCCACCCAGAGCGCCACCAAACTGAGCCCCGGAAAGGCCCGGGCGCTGCTGGGGCGCTTCCTGTTCTCCGGCGAGGAGGCCGAGAAACCGCTCAGCGGGCTCTCCGGCGGGGAGCGCCGGCGACTGTCCCTGGCCGTGCTCGTCCAGTCCGGCGCCAACGTCCTGATCCTCGACGAGCCCACCAACCACCTCGACATCGAGAGCCGCGAGGCGCTCGAGGACGCCCTGCGCTCCTTCCCCGGGGCGATCCTGCTGGTCTCCCACGATCGCGCCCTGCTCGATGCCGTGGGCACCCGTACCGTCGCCGTGGAGGAAGGCTCCCTGCGCAGCTACGAGGGCGGCTGGCCCGAGTACGTGCGCGTGCGCGACGAGCGCCGGGCGGCGGGGTCTGAGGGCAGGTCCACGAACGGCAGCGGAAGCGGGAAAGGGACCGCGCATGCGCGGTCCCCCGGAGGGGCGCATGCGCCCCTCCTCCAGCCTGCACATGTGCAGGCTGGAACTGCAAACGACCTCGCGGGTGGGAACGGATCGGGTCCGGGAGAGGCCAGGCCGAAGGGCAAGGCCAAGCCCAAGGGGCCGTCCAAGAATCGCCTGAACGACCAGCAGATGGCCGAGAAGGCGGTCGAAGCGGCCGAGGCGTCGCTGAAGGAGCTCGAAGGCGAGCTGGCCGATCCGGCCGCATGGGCCACGCGCTACGAGGCCGCCAAGTCCGAAGCGCGGCACACGGCGGCCAGGCGCGCGGTCGAGGACGCCTACGCCCGCCTGGAGACGCTGATCGACTGATCAGACGGGGCGGACGCGCGCGTCGACGTCAGAGGCCGCCAGCAGGCGCGCGAGATCCTCCGGATCGCTGGTGAGCACGGTGTCGCCGCTGCGGACGAGCAGCGTGAGGGCGGCGTCGGCGATGTCGCTCGTGCCGCTTTCCGCCAGCAGCAGCCCGCAGCGGCGGGCGGCGGTGTCGTCGAGAGGCCACTCCATGATCCCCTCGAGCGCTCGCGTGAGTCTCGCCTGCCGGGCGGGATCTCGCCAGACCTGGGCAACGCATGCAGAGGAGATGATCGCCTCGTGGCCATCCCGAGCCGCGACCGCGAGCAGCGCGCCGACTGCACGATCGCCGCGATCGAGGGCGATCAGCCCGCCGGCGTCGAAGACGAGGGCAGCCATCTGGAGGCCTCGCTCAGCTCATCCTCGGTGTACGGCCCCCCGGTTGCCGCGGCGATCTCCTCCGCGACGCCGGACAGCGTCTCGGAGCGCAGGCGGGCGGCAGCGGCGTCGGCCAGCCAGCCGGAGACGCCGCTCGGACCAGCCGCCTCGCGGACGCGCTGGTACAGCCCATCCTCGAAGCTCACGCTGATCTTGGCCACGACCTCATGGTAGCACCGCTGGTACTACCCCCGGAGGGCGGGAGCCCGGAGCTACGGAGGGCGGGAGCCCGGAGCTAACCTCTGAGGGATGAGCGAATCGATGAAGACCGCACGCAACGTGACCATCATCGTGGTGATCGCCGCGGCTGTCTACTTCATCCCCGGCGGCGGGCGCGCGGCGGGCACCTTCGAAGCCGTCCTGTGGGCGGCCTTCGGCGCCGGCATCGCCTACATGGGGCTGCGCCTCTACCGCGAACACAGGATCTCGCTGCACGGCCTCGGCGATCGCCATCGAGCCCTGCTCTACGGGGGCGTGGCCGTCGCCGTGTTCGCCGTTGTGGCCCGCACGCGAATGTGGCAGACGGGCCTCGGCGAGCTCGCCTGGTTCCTGTTGATCATCGGCGTGCTCTATGTGGCGATGGAGGTCTACCGCCACGCGCGCAGCTACTGAGGTGGCGAGCACCGCGGCGAGCACCGAGCACGCGAGCCTCGCCGAGCAGCGCCGCGCCCTGCCCGACCAGCCCGGGGTGTACCTGTTCAGGGACGGCAAGGGCCGCGTGATCTACGTCGGCAAGGCCAAGTCCGTGCGCAAGCGCGTGGCATCGCACTTCTCCAAGGCGCAGGTGCCCTCGAGTCCCGGCCACGCCGAGATGGTGGCGAGCGTCGAGCACATCGAGTGCGTGGTCGTGGCCAGCGAGGCCGAGGCCCTCCTGACCGAGCAGAGCTTCATCAAGCAGTACCGCCCCCGCTTCAACATCCGCCTGCGCGACGACAAGTCCTACCCCTTCATCGCCATCTCCCTCGACGAGGACTATCCGCGGGTCTACTTCACCCGCGAGCGCCATCGCAGCTCGCGGGCCTACTTCGGCCCCTACTCCAACGCCAAGCGCGTGCGCGCCACGCTCGAGGTGCTGGCCAAGGTCTTCATGTTCCGCTCCTGCACCGGCCCAGAGCCGGGCCGGCGCAGCGGCAGCCCGTGCCTCGACTACTACATCAAGCGCTGCGAGGCCCCCTGTGTCGGGTACGTCTCCAAGGAGGACTACCGCAAGAGCATCGACGGGGTGATCGACTTCCTCTCCGGGCGCTTCTCCGCGATCGAGCGCGACCTCGAGCAGCGCATGCGCGCGGCCGCCGCCGAGGAGGAGTTCGAGCAGGCCACGCTCGAGCGCAACCGCCTGCAGGCCGTGCGCTCGCTGCTGGAGCGCCGTCGCGTGACCAGCGAGTCGGTCGGGACCTTCGACGCGGTGGCCGTGGCGATCGACGGGCGCGAGGCCAACGCCCAGGTCTTCCAGGTGCGCGACGGCGTGCTCTCCGACCGCCAGTCCTTCTACCTCGCCAACGAGACCGAGCGCGAGCTCGCCGAGGTGGCTGAGGAGTTCATGCTCCAGTACTACGGCGGGCAGATATCGATCCCCGCGCTGCTCGTCACCCAGCGCGACCTCGTGGGCCACGAGGTCCTCGCCGAGGCGCTCGCCAGTCGTCGTGGAGGTCCGGTGGAGCTGCGGACCGCCGAGCGCGGCGAGAAGCGGCGCATCCTCGAGCTGGCCGAGCGCAACGCCCGCCTAGCGCTAGACCAGGAGAAGCTGCGCTCCGAGCGCCGCCGCCAGGGTCGCGTCGAGGCCCTCGACGGGCTGCAGGAGGCGCTCGGGCTCGACGTGCCCCCGATCCGGATCGAGTGCTTCGACATCTCCAACCTCGGCGGCACCCACACCGTCGCCTCGATGGTCGTCTTCGAGGGCGGCGCTCCCAAGAAGTCCGACTACCGTCGCTTCAAGATCCGCTCCCTGGCGGAGGGCGAGTCCGACGACTTCGCCTCGATGGCCGAGGTCCTCTCGCGCCGCTTCGCCCAGTGGGAGCGCCAGGCCGACATCTCGCCCCACGACCCCGCCTACGACCCGAGCTTCGCGGCCCTGCCCAACGTCGTCGTGATCGACGGCGGCAAGGGCCAGCTGGCCGCCGGGATGGGGCCCCTGAAGGGCTTCCGCGACCGCGGCGTGGCCGTTATCTCATTGGCCAAGCGGATCGAGGAGGTCTTCATCCCCGGGCGGCGCGCGCCGCTGGTGCTCGATCACTCCACCCCCGAGCTACAGCTGCTCCAGCGCGTCCGCGACGAGGCCCACCGCTTCGCCGTCACCCACCACCGGGGCAGGCGCGACAAGGCGATGACGAGCTCCCTACTCGATGAGCTCCCCGGAGTGGGACCCGCGCGCAAGCGCGCCCTGCTCGCCCACTTCGGCTCCCCCGACGCGATGGTGGGAGCCACGTGCGAGGAACTGCAGAGCGTCCCCGGGCTGCCCGCCAAGGTCGGGCGCGAGCTCTACGCGTTTCTGCATCGAGCCGGCTGAGCTGTCCTCCCAGGGCGCTGGCGACGGGAGGGGACCGCTACAGGGAGGCGGCCCGCGGCGGGAGACGAGCACAGCCTGTTGTTGTCCCTGTGTCCACTGCTTCTTCGTTTGCCACTGCTGTATCACCATGGTTATACACCGACGGGAAAGGCAGACACCGACGGGACGGGCAGACACCGACCGGAAAGAGAGGAATGCGCACCATCTCGGAGCACCCCGGTTGCACGGGGACTTGGACGAGGCACCAGGAACTTCACCGCGTGTCCGCGCCAGGCGGCACAATTGAACGACGATGGCAGTGATCAGGACCCTGCGTCCGCTGCGAGCCGCCGGCGGCAAGTCCGCCAAGCCGGTGGTCGAGTCGCGGCTGGAGGACCTGGTCGTGATCACCGGATTCTCCGGAGCGGGCAAGTCGACCGCCATGAACGTGTTCGAGGACGCGGGCTACTTCTGCGTGGACAACCTCCCGCCGGAGATGATCAGATCGCTGGTCGAGCTGTTCGTGCACAAGGGCTCCAAGGTCGAACGCGCGGCCGTCGTCTCGGACGTTCGCGGCGGCGTCTACTTCGAGGCGCTGCGAGCGGTCGTCGACGATCTGGACGCCCTCGGCCTGACCCACCACGTGGTCTTCCTCGAGGCGGCCGAGCAGACGCTAGTGACGCGCTACAAGGAGACCCGCCGCCGTCATCCGCTGGCCCCCGAGGGCAGCGTGGCCGCGGGCGTGGCCGCCGAGCGGGCGCTGCTGGAGCCGCTGCGCGAGCGCGCCGACCTGGTCATCGACACGACCGCCATGTCGGCAGCGACGCTGCGCGAGAGGATCGCGCGCGAGTTCCTTCCGCGCAAGAGCGCAGGCCGGCTGGCCGTGACCTTCATGAGCTTCGGCTTCAAGCACGGCCCGCCGCGCGAGGAGGACCTGGCCTTCGACGTGCGCTTCCTACAAAACCCCCACTACGAGCCGAGCCTGCGCGAGCTGACCGGGCTCGATCGGCGCGTCGTCGACTACATCGCAGGCGACGGGCGCCTCGAGGAGCTCTACGTCCGCCTGCACGCCCTGCTCGACTTCCTGCTGCCCCAGTACGAGGCCGAGGGCAAGGCCCACCTCGTGATCGCGATCGGCTGCACCGGGGGGCGGCATCGCTCCGTCGCCATCGCCGAGCACTTGGCGGAGCGCTATCGCGACCAGGACGACCTCGACGTGGCCGTCGCGCATCGCGACATCGACAAGGCGCCGCGCGGCTCCTGAGCGATGTGGAAAATCGCCATGGCGGTTACGTAGATAGACACAGGACCCGGCAAACGGCGCGCTGATAGCCTCCCCGGCAGGCCGGGCGGCTGGCTTCCCCGGTGGGCCGGGCGGTGGGGCAGTGGCTCCGGTGTCCGGCATCTTTCATTTTCGCTCCAGGAGGCAATGAATGCCCGTACGCGTGGGGATCAACGGATTCGGCCGGATCGGCCGGAACGTCTTGCGTGCCGCCAAGGCGCGGGGGGCCGCACAGGGTGCGGACATCGAGTGGGTGGCCGTCAACGACCTGACGGACTCGCGCACGCTCGCGCACCTGTTCAAGTACGACTCGATCCTCGGCCCCTACCCCGGCACGGTCGAGGACGAGGGCTCCGCGATCCGCGTCGACGGCGTCGAGATCGAGGTGCTCGCCGAGCGCGACCCCGGAGCGCTGCCGTGGGGCGAGCTCGGCGTCGACGTCGTGATCGAGTCCACCGGCCTCTTCCACGATCGTCCCAACGCCGCCAAGCACCTCGCGCAGGGCGCAAAGAAGGTCGTGATCTCGGCGCCCGCCACCGACCCGGACGCCACGGTCGTGCTCGGCGTGAACTTCGACGAGGTCTACGACCGCGACGCCCACGACGTCATCTCCAACGCGTCCTGCACGACCAACTGCCTGGCGCCCGTGGTCAAGGTCATCAACGACACCGTCGGCATCAAGCACGGCCTGATGACCACGATCCACGCCTACACCGCCGACCAGCGGCTGCAGGACCTGCCTCACAAAGACCTGCGCCGCGCGCGCGCCGCCGCGATCAACCTGATCCCCGCCTCCACCGGCGCGGCCAAGGCGATCGGCCTCGTGATCCCCGAGCTCCAGGGCAAGCTCCACGGCTTCGCCGTGCGCGCGCCCGTGCCCACCGGCTCGGTCGTCGACCTGACCGTCGAGACCCCGCGCGAGACGAGCGTCGAGGAGATCAACTCGGCGCTGAAGGCCGCCGCCGAGAGCGGGCCGCTCCACGGGATCATGCAGTACACCGAAGACCCGATCGTCTCCAGCGACATCGTCTCCTCGCCGTTCTCATCGATCGTCGATTCGCAGTTGACGGCCGTCCTCGATGGGACGATGCTCAAGGTCGTCGCCTGGTATGACAACGAGTGGGGCTACTCCAACCGGCTGGTGGACCTGGTCCAAAGGGTGCTTTGACGATGAGAGGCCTTGACGATTTGGACGTGCGCGGCAAGCGCGTGCTGGTGCGAGTCGACTTCAACGTGCCCCTGCACACGGACGCCGATGGTCGCCGTGAGGTCGCCGACGACACGCGGATGACGGCGGCGCTCGCCACGATCGAGGAGCTGCGCGCAAAGGGTGCGAGGCTCGTGCTGGTATCCCACCTCGGGCGCCCCGAGGGTCGCCCCGAGGCCGACCTATCGCTCGCTCCCGTCGTCGAGCACCTGCGCGAGCTGACCGACGCGAACGTGACGTTCGCCGGGGCCGTCGTCGGCGATGAGGTGAAGGCGCTCACAGAAGGGCTCGGCGAAGGGGAGATACTGGTCCTCGAGAACGTCCGCTTCGACCCCGGTGAGACGAGCAACGATCCCGAGTTCGCGCGCGCCCTGGCCGCGCTCGGCGACCTCTACGTCAACGACGCCTTCGGGGCGGCCCATCGCGCGCACGCGAGCACCGAGGGCGTCGCGCATCTGCTCCCGAGCGCCGCCGGGCGGCTGCTCGAACGTGAGGTGCGCACGCTCACGAAGATCCTCGAAGATCCTCCCCGGCCGCTGGTGGCGGTCGTCGGCGGATCGAAGGTCGCGGACAAGATCGCCGTGATCGACCGCTTCCTGGATGTGGCCGACGTCGTGATCATCGGGGGCGCCATGTGCTTTCCCTTCCTCTGCGCCCAGGGCCACGCCGTCGGTGACTCGCTCTGCGATGACGAGGACACAGAGCACGCCCGTCGCGCTCTCGCCAAGGCCACCCACCCGGGTCGCGCGAGCGTCGATCTCCCGAGCGACCTCGTGATCGGAGATCGCTTCGCCGAGGACGCCGAGCATCGGGTGCTGGACTCGGTGGAGGTCCCGACGGGGTGGATGGGTCTGGACATCGGCCCCGCGACCGCCGAGCGCTACGCCGCCGAGATCGCGCGAGCGGGCTCAGTCTTCTGGAACGGCCCCATGGGCGCGTTCGAGATGGCTCCCTTCGCCGCCGGTACGCGCCGCGTCGCCGAGGCGGTCGCGAACGCACCGGGCGTGACCGTGGTCGGAGGCGGCGACTCCGCCGCGGCCCTGTCCCTGTTCGGGCTGGAGGACTCCGTCGACCATCTCTCCACGGGCGGGGGCGCCACCCTCGAGCTCGTCGAGGGCAAGGCCCTCCCGGGCGTCCAGGCGCTCGAATGCGCCAGGGTCGCCGGCTGATGGCCGAGCCGGGGGCGCGCACCCCGCTGATCGCGGGCAACTGGAAGATGCACAAGACCGAGGAGCAGGCCGAGGATTACATCCAGGCGCTGCTTCCCCGCGTCTCGGCGATCGACGGCGTCGACGTGGCGATCTGCGTGCCGTTCACCGACCTGCGGGCGATGATCGACAGCGCCAGGGGGTCGCGGGTGGAGGTCTACGCGCAGAACATGCACCACGAGCCCGAGGGCGCCTTCACCGGCGAGATCTCCGCGCCGATGCTCACCGAGCTGGACGCCCGCGGTGTGGTCCTCGGACACTCCGAGCGCAGGGCCATGTTCGGGGAGACCGACAAGGCGCTCGCGCTGAAGGTTCCCGCTGCGCTCGACGCCGGGCTCGTGCCGATCCTGTGCGTGGGCGAGACCGAGCAGGAGCGCGACAACGACGACACCGACCGCAAGCTGCGCCAGCAGATCAAGGACGATCTCGCGAACGTGGCGGCCGAGCGCCTCGCCGAGGTCGTGATCGCCTATGAGCCGATCTGGGCGATCGGGACGGGCCGCGTCGCCACCGCCGAGCAGGTCCAGGAGGCGATCGCCTTCATCAGGGCACTGGTGGGCGACCGCGACAAGACGGCGGCCGAGGGCGTGCGGATCCTCTACGGCGGCTCGGTCAAGCCCGAGAACGCCGCCGAGCTGCTCGCGCTCGCCGACGTCGACGGCGCGCTGGTCGGCGGCGCCTCGCTCGATGCAGAGTCCTTCGCCGCGATCGTGGCCGCCGCGACCGGGTCCTCGCCCACCGCGCGATGAGCATCCCGGCCGGGCCCGCGAGCCTGCCCGCTCCACGCGCCTGCCTGATCGTGCTCGACGGCTGGGGCCTGGCCGAGCCCGGTCCCGGCAATGCCGTCTCGCTGGCCCACACGCCCGTGTTCGACGAGCTGTGGGAGGCCTACCCCCACACCAGCCTCACCGCCTGGGGCCGCGCCGTGGGCCTGCCCGAAGGGCAGATGGGCAACAGCGAGGTCGGGCACCTCAACCTCGGAGCCGGCGCGGTCGTGCGCCAGGACCTGGTGCGGATCGACGACGCGATCGCCGACGGGTCCCTCGCCCAGAACGAGACCCTGCGATCGGCCTTCTCCGACGCCCCGCGCGTGCACCTGCTCGGGCTGGTCTCAGACGGCGGCGTGCACTCCTCGCTCGAGCACCTGCGCGCGCTGATCGCCCTCGGACGCTCCCTCGCGGTCAAGGACCTCGTGGTCCACGCCTTCACCGACGGGCGCGACACGCTCCCGCACGCCGGAGCCGGCTTCCTGCGAGAGCTCGAACGCGCGCCCGGCGCGCGGGTCGGCTCGGTCGTCGGTCGCTACTGGGCGATGGACCGCGACCGCCGCTGGGATCGCACCCAGCGCGCCTACGACATGCTCGTGCAGGGTCAGGCGCCACACCACGCGGCCAGCGGCGAGCAGGCTGTGGCCGACGCCTACCGGCGCGGCGAGACCGACGAGTTCATCGAGCCCACGCTCGTGGGGGAGGAGGCCCGGATCAGGCCCACCGACAGCGTGATCGCCTTCAACTTCAGGCCCGACCGCATGCGCCAGATCACGCGCGCGCTGGCCGAGCCCGGGTTTGGCGAGGGCGCCGAGGAGCTCCCCGGCTGGAGCGGCCGCGGCGGCCTGGCGAGGGTCGCGCGCTATGCCACGTTCACGAGCTACGAGGAGGACTGGTCCTATCCCGTCGTCTTCTCCCCCGAGCATCCCGCGACCACGCTCTCGCGCGTGCTCGCGCAGGAGGGCGCCTCCCAACTGCACGTGGCCGAGACCGAGAAGTACCCGCACGTCACCTACTTCTTCAACGGCGGCGACGAGGCCGCCCTCGAGGGCGAGCGCCGCGAGATGGTGCCCTCGCCACGCGACGTGCCCACCTACGACCACAAGCCGCAGATGAGCGCCGCCGAGGCCGCCGCCGCGTTCGTGGGCGCTTGGCGCGAGCAGGAGGGCGGGTTTCGCTTCGGTGTCATCAACTTCGCCAACGCCGACATGGTCGGCCACACCGGGGTGATCCCGGCCGCCGTCAAGGCCATCGAAACCGCCGATGCGTGCCTGGGCGAGGTCGTCACGGCGGTCCATGAGAGTGGGGGGGTGTGCGTGATCACGGCCGACCACGGCAACGCCGACCACATGCTCGAGCCCGACGGCAGCCCCAACACCGCCCACTCCATGAACCCGGTCCCGCTGATCGTGACCAGCTCCGCGGCGTCGCTGCGCGACGGGGGAGAGCGGATCCTCGCCGACGTGGCGCCGACGGTGCTCGAGGCTCTCGGCATCGAGCAGCCGGCCGCCATGACCGGCCGCTCGCTGATCGACGACGCCCGCTAGATTACGCCGGAGAGAGCATTATGGTCGAGCCGGGGATGGAGACACAGGCGCAGACATCGAAGCGCTCGCGGCGCCTGCTGGCGGCGTTCTTCCTCGGCGCCGGCGTCAACCACTTCGTGCAGCCACGCCCCTACGAAAAGATCGTGCCCCCGCGTCTGCAGGGCGACGCGAGGCGCGTGGTTCTCGCCAGCGGCGTGGCCGAGATCGTCGGCGGCCTGGGCGTGCTCGTGCCCTGGACGCGCCGACTATCCGGGCTGGGACTCGTCGCGCTGCTGGGGGCCGTGTTCCCGTCGAACCTGTTCATGGCCCGTGAGCCCGAGCGCTTCAAGACGATCCCTCGCTGGGCGCTCTACGCGCGGCTGCCGCTGCAGCCTCTGATGATGCTGTGGGCGTGGAGGGCGACACGGCGATGACGCTCCGTGCCCGCGAAAATGGCCTACACGCTGCTATGTTCGGTTCAGTAGGACGTTAGATCAGGACAACAATGGCAACCGCGACCGCCGTCAAGATCTCACCCTCCGAACAGGAGGCCGCCCTCAGCCTGGGGGAGCTTCGTGCCTGGCGCGGCTTGCTCAGGGCCCACGCCTGTCTGGCCAAGCGCCTCGACGCCGAGCTCGAGCGGGCGCACCGCCTGCCCATGACCTCCTACGAGGTCCTCCAGCACCTGCAGGAGGCAAGCGACGGACGGATGCGGATGTGCGATCTGGCCGAGCAGGCCCAGCTCTCTCGCAGCGGCCTCACGCGCATGGTCGACCGCCTCGAGCGCGAGGAGCTGCTCGAGCGCTGCTCCTGCGACCACGACGCGCGCGGCTCCTACGCCTGCCTGACCGACAGCGGGCGCGAGCGCGTCGAAGAAGCCCATGTCACGCATCTGGCGGTCGTGCGCGAGCACTTCTTCTCGCGCTTCTCCGAGACCGAGCTGAGCGTGCTCGCGGACATGTGGGAGCGCATCGCTCCCTGCAGCAGCGGCTGCTGAGGCCTAGCGCTTCGAGGCGTCGCTGACGTCGGCTGGATGACGGGTCGCGGCCGGCACCACGTCGTCATCCGTCGGTGTCCCGCCCCCCCGGCGGTGGCGCCTGTGCACCACCAGGGCGCTGACGATCGCCACGAGCACGGCCGCCAGGCCGTAGAGGCCGAAGGCTTCGATCGCGTTGCTCGCCGAGTGACCCAGGAAGTATGCGATCAGGCCGATCCCCGTGGCCCAGGTGATCCCGCCCAGGGCGTTCCACAACACGAAGGAGCGCCAGTGCATGTGCGTGGCGCCCGCCAGCCACGAGGCCCACACGCGCAGACCGAGCACGAAGCGCCCGAAGAACACCGCCTTGGGCCCGTGGCGCTCGAAGAACGGCTGGCCCGTCGTGAGCACCTGGCGGCGTTGGCGCAGGAACGGCCCTGGGCGCTCCAGCAGCCAGCGCCCGCCCTTGCGCCCGATCAGGTAGCCGATGTTGTCGCCAACGATCGCCGCGGCGGCGGCCAGGGCGATCACCAGCTCGATTTTCAGTTTCCCCTGGCTGGCCAGCACGGCGGCCGTGATCAGGCCCGTCTCCCCGGGCACGGGCAGGCCGCCGGACTCGCTCATCACGATCAGGAAGAGCAGGGGATAGCCAAAGACCTGAACGAGGTGTTTGACGTCGATGATGGCAGCGAGCATGGGTTGCCCTCCTAGCATGGCGCAGTCGGCCGCCGCGCCTCGGGGCGGCCGACTCGCCCGCGCCCTGCGACGCGGCGCGCGCACCCGCTCCCGGGTGGCCTACTGCGTGTTTTCGGAGACGAGCTGCTTGAGCGCCTGGGCCGACTGCTGCACGTCTTCGTAGACCACGTTTCGCAGCACCACTTTCGATGAGGTGGGCGCCGTGATCACGACCACGGCCACGACCACCAGTGCCAGCGCCGCCAGCCCCAGCAGCACGCCCACGAACCTGCCCTTGCGCCGGGGGCGCGCCGCTGCGGCCTTGATCGGCTGGGCGCTCGCAGGCGTCGCGCGGGGCGGGCCCTGGCGGGGGCGCCGCTGAGCCACCGCTTTGGTGGGCGCCGTCGAGCGCCGGCCTGTGGCGAGCACGCTCGTGGCCTGTGTCGGCGGCGCCACGCGCCCGCTCGATCGCTGCACTCCAGGGGCGATGCCCTTGGCTCCGTCCCTCAGCGCTCGGCCCATCTCGCGCGCCGTCGGATAGCGGTCGCGGGGGTCCAGCGCGAGCGCCACCGCCACCGCGTCCGCGAGCTCCGGCCGCACGGCGGCCACCAGCGTGTCCAGCGTCGGCGGTTCCTCCTGCTGCTGCTTGAGCGCCAGCTCGGTCAGCGAGCTCGCCTCGTAGGGGAGGCGCCCCGAGATCAGCTGGTAGGTGACCACGCCCAGCGCATACAGGTCCGCGCTCGGCCCCGCCTCCTCGCCGCGCGCCTGCTCCGGAGCCAGATAGGCGGCAGTGCCCAGCACCGAGCCGACCTGCGTGATGCTCGACTGCTCCGTGGCCTTGGCGATGCCGAAGTCCGCCAGCTTGACCGCGCCTTCGCGCGCGCGCAACAGGTTGCCCGGCTTGACGTCGCGGTGGACCACCCCGTGACGGTGGGCGTAGTGGAGTCCCTCGCACGCCTGTCCGATGATGTTCAGCGCCTCCTCGACGTCCACCCAGCCGTCGTCGCGGAGGATCTCCGCGCAGGAGGCGCCTTCGATGTACTCCATCACGATGAAGTACTGATCCGTGCGCTCGTCGCGGCCCGAGTCGAACACCTGCACGATGTTGGGGTGCACCAGCCGCGCCGCCGCCTGCGCCTCGCGCTGGAAGCGCGACACGAACGCGGGGTCGTCAGCGAGGTGCTCGGCCAGGAGCTTGACCGCCACCTGGCGCTCCAGGCGCATGTCCATGGCCAGGTGGACCGTGGACATCCCGCCGAAGCCCAGCCGCCCCTCGAGGCGGTAGCGGCCCGCGATCTCGCCCGGCTCGCTCATTTGCCGCCTTCCTGGCCACCGGCTCCCACGCCACCGCCTTCGCCGACCCTTCCCCCGCCGCCCTGTTCGTTGCCCGCCCCCGGGGTTTCTCCCGCGCCCGGGGCCGGCGTGCCGCCGCCCGGCCCCGGGGGCGTGGTCGTGGTCGGCGTGGTCGAGGTCGTCGTGGGCGTGGTTTCGGTCGAGGTGGTCGTGGTGGTGGGGGTGGTCGTGGTGGTGGTCGTCTTTTCCGTGGTCGCGGTTGTGCCGGTGCCCTTGGTCCCCGGCTGGATGCACATTTCATGTGCGCGCACCCGCAGGTTGCTGATCCCCTGGTGGAGGTTGTTGCGCAGGCCGGCATCGACCGAGGAGGGCAGCGAGTTGAAGTCTTCTTCGGTCTTGCGCAGCGCCGCTTCCGTGGCCGTGCAGTCGCCGTTCGCGTTTTCCGCGGCGCTGCGGACCGCTTCGAAGTCGCTGAGCAACGGACCCGCGTGGGCGCCGGGGATCAGGGCCTTGCCCGAGCCGCCGCAGGAGACGAGCAGCGCAGCCGCCACACCGGCGATCGCCGCCAGGCTCAGGCGCAGCGCGAGCGCTCGGCGGCGGGGCCCGCGGGCAGGCGTGGAGATGGGGGAGGGGCTCACGGTCATTGACCGTACTCCAGGCGCTCGGCCAGCGAATCCGGGAGACGAGCCGCGCGGATCGCGGCCGCGGCGCCAGCCACGTCGTAGTCGGCGCGGTGGAAGGAGGCGGCCATTCCGTCGAGGTCCAGCAGCAGCCAGGAGGCGCGCCGGTCTCCGTCGCGCGGCTGACCCACGCTGCCAGGGTTCAAGAGCCACTCGCCGTCGGCCACGTCCAGGACGGCGCCGTCGCGGCGTGGCTCTCCCGTGGCCATCTCACCCTCGTGACGCTCGAAGGACAGCGCCACGTGCGAGTGCCCGATCAGGCACAGGCGGTGGCTCTGCGCGTCCAGGCACAGCTCGGCCAGGAGCGTCGAGAGCACGTACTCCCACACGGGGTCGCGGGGGCTCGCGTGGTAGAGGCCGACCGAGGCCTCCTCGCCCTGCGGGCGCAGGCTCCGAAGGAAATCCAGGTTCTCGGGGTCGATCACCTCCCTGGTCCACTGCGCAGCCACGCTGGCGCCACGTGAGAACTCGTCCATCGGGATCTCGCCCGTGACCGCGAGGTCGTGGTTGCCGGCCAGGCACACCGCCACGTGCTCGCGGGCCAGCTCCACGCAGGCGTCGGGCTCGGCCCCATAGCCCACGAGGTCGCCCAGGCACCACAGCTCGGACGCGTCGCTGGCAGCGACCGCGTCGAGCGTCGCCTCGAAGGCGTGCCGGTTTGCATGGATGTCAGAGATGACTGCGACCTTCATCGTTGCAGGGTACGAACACCCCTATTCTGCAAGGGCGCGACTGGTCATCCCGGTGCAAGCACTCGGCCAGCCGCTTGCGCCAGCCGGACAGAGCCCGGCGGGCGGCTCCTACTCGGGGTCCGACCCCGCCTCGCTCCCGCCGTACTCGGGCAGGTTCTTGATGCCCTCGCGGGTGCGCCACTTCGAGTAGTTGTCCTCCATCGCGTCGATCAGCTCGCGCATGAAGCGCGGGGAGAGGTTGACGCGCGAGACGACAACACCCGGAACCTCGTCGGCCTCGACCTCGTGGTCGACGCGCGCAAAGGTCACGGTGAACTCGTAGTCGGAGTGGCTGACGTTCGCGAAGTTCGCGTACACGCCGCCCATGATCTCGGGAGATAGGTGGATGTTTATGTGGCGCTCTGCGCCTGAGTCTTGGTCGTTCACGCAGCTAGTATCGCAATCCCGACCCCAGATCCATGAGCCAACCGACTTCCGACGATGCCAACTCCGCTGCCGTGCCCTCCGTGAGCGCCTCGGCATCGCCACTGGAGGGACTGCGCCAGGCCGTGCTCGCGGCCGCCGAGGATCTCGCCCTCGCCCCCGGTGGCGCCCCCGGCGCGGGTTCGGCTGAGGGCGACGGACGGCGGGAGGATGCCAAGGCCCATGCGCCGAGCAGGGCGGCGATCACGCTCGAGCGCCCCAAGCGCGCGGCCTTCGGCGACTACTCCACCAACGCGGCGCTGCTGCTCGCCCCCACTCTCGGGGCGCCTCCCCGGGAGATCGCCGAGCGCCTCGGCAGCGCCCTGCAGGCGCGCCTCGCCTCCAGCCTCGAGCGCTTCGAGGTGGCCGGCCCGGGCTTCGTGAACCTGTTCATGGCCGACTCGTGGCTGACGGGCGCGCTCGCCGAGATGCTCGAGGCCGGCGAGGGCTACGGCGGCGGGCAGGCGCCCGCGCCCGAGCGCGTGCTCGTCGAATTCGTCTCGGCCAATCCGACCGGCCCGATGCACGTCGGACACGCCCGCAACGCCGCCTACGGCGATGCCCTCGCGCGCATGCTGGACCTCTACGGGCATGACGTCCAGCGCGAGTTCTACGTCAACGACGCCGGCTCGCAGGTGCGCAAGTTCGGGGAGTCCGTGCAGACGCTGGCGCGCGGGGAGCAGCTCCCCGAGGACGGCTACAAGGGCGACTACGTCGCCGAGCTGGCAGCGCGGCTGCCGGATGCGGCCACGATGGACGCGGCCGCGCTCGGTCAGGCCGCCGTGAAGCTGATGGTCGAGGGCATCGAGGTGTCGCTGGCGGGCTTTCGCGTGGAGGGCTTCGATCGCTGGTTCTTCGAGAGTGCGCTGCACCAGGGCGACCCCAGCCCCGTGGCCCACAGCCTGGCCATCCTCGCCGAACAGGGCCACACCTACGAGCACGAGGGCGCGCTGTGGCTGCGCACCACCGACTTCGGCGACGACAAGGATCGGGTGCTCGTGCGCTCCAACGGCGAGCACACCTACTTCGCCTCCGACATCGCCTACCACCAGGACAAGCGCGAGCGCGGCTTCCAGCGCCAGATCGACGTGTGGGGCGCCGACCACCACGGCTATGTCCTGCGGATGAAGGCCGCCTACGAGGCGCTCGGCGGCGACCCCGACGAGCTCGAGCTGCTGATCATGCAGCTCGTGCACCTGATGCGCTCGGGCGAGCGCGCGCAGATGTCGAAGCGCGCCGGCCAGTTCGTATCGTTGGAGGAGCTCGTGTCGGAGATCGGCGTCGATGCCGCGCGCTGGTATCTGCTGGCGCGCTCCCACGACACGACCGTCGACCTCGATCTCGACCTAGCCCGCGAGCAGTCCAACGAGAACCCCGTCTACTACGTGCAGTACGCGCACGCCCGCATCGCCTCGATGCTCGCCCGCGCAGGGGGCGAGCGCGTGAGCGCGGCCATCGCCGCGGTGCTCGAGGAGGAGCTCGATCCACTGGAGCCGGCCGAGCGCGCCCTGATCGAGCGGCTGCTCGACTTCCCCGCCGAGCTGGCCGAGGCCGTGGATCGACGCGCCCCCCACCGCATCGCCGCCTACGCCCTCGACCTGGCGCAGGGCTTCACGGCCTTCTACCGAGACTGCCGTGTGCTCGGCGCCGAGCCCGAGCGCGTGGAGTCGCTGCGCATCGCCCTGTGCGTGGCCAGCGCGCGCACGATCGCCCGCTGCTTGGGGCTGCTCGGCGTGAGCGCGCCCGAGCACATGTAGTCAGTCGAAGCGCGCGAGGTCTGCGTCCAGCCGCGCCGCATCTGGGGCAGCCAGCGTGGGCTGGTCGGCGGCTCTGCGTGTGTCCTGCACGCGTGCACGGCGCCGCCATCGCGGTAGCAGCACCACCAGCAGCCCCACCAGCGCGAGCACCACCGCCAACGGGACCAGGTAGGCGGTCAGGTCGAAGCCGTGCGCGCCGGGCAGGCCAAGGACCGCCGGGCCGTACTGGCCCACGAGCGCCCGCTTGATTTCGGCTTCGCCCTCGCCCTGGTCGATCAGGCCCTGGATGAACCGGCGCTCGCGGTCCGCCTGCGGGGACTCGGCGACGTTGAGCGGGATCTTGCAGGTCACGCACATGACCTGGCGCTCGATCACCGGCAGCGAGGTTCGTGGCGTCGCGGCGCCCGAGGCCAGCGTGGGGGCGAGCAGGGCACAGGTGAGCGCCAGCGCGGCCGCCAGCAGCACGCCCTCGCGGCGTGAGCTGTACGAGCGGCGTGAGCGGGGCGGGCGGTGGGGGCCGGTCACGAGCTCTCCGCCAGCGCCACGGCCTGCTTCAGGAACGGCGCCCCGATCTCCCCACGGGAGATCGCCACGATGTGCCCCTGGCGGTCGATCACGAAGCTCTCGGGGAGCTGATCGGTGCCGTAGGAGTGGGCGAAGGTGCCGCTGTTGTCACGCAGGTTGGGGTAGGTCAGGTGGTAGCGGCGGACGAAGCTCTCAGAGTCCGGGGAGGCATCGAGATAGGTGACCCCGAGCACCGTCCCGTCGTGGTGCGTCAGTTCGCTCTGTGCGTGCTCCAGCAGCGGAGCCTCCACCTGACATGGTTCACACCACGACGCCCAGAAGTTCAGCACCACCACCTTGCCCTTCATGGAGGCCAGCGAGGACGTTCCCGCCCCGCCCAGGATCGGCAGGGTGCGGGAGGCCTCGGGGGCCGACGGATGCTTCCCCGTGTGCACGAGGTCATCCAGCGTGCGGCTGGCCGCCTGGTGGGAGACGCCGTAGATCAGCAGCCCGATCAGCGCGGCGCCGGCCAGCGACACGAAGATCGGGAGGGCGCGGCGTTTCGCGGCCGTCGTGCTCACGGCCACCAAGACTAGAGGGAGCGGCCTGGGGCGCCGAGCCATCGCCAGAGCAGCGCGTAATATGCGTGCTCGTGCGGCGGTAGCTCAGTTGGTAGAGCGCAAGCTTCCCAAGCTTGAGGTCGCGGGTTCGACCCCCGTCCGCCGCTTACGAGGACCAGAGCCAGATTTGGCTCCAGAACATGGGTTCGGCTACCCAGGCCGGGAAGCTAAGGCCGGTCAAACGCGGATGATAGCGGGCAAGTCGGCCACCAATCTGCGGTACCGCTGCGGTACCGTTTCGCGCGAGATCCGACCGCTTCTTGGCGCTTGGGGAACGCGCTCATAGGTGTTGACGACGCTGACGCGGTCGGGCGCGACTGGTGCCCCGTCCGAGGCGGATCGTCGACGCAAGGACGACGCCCACGATCACGCCGACCAGAAGTCCGATACCCATCGGAGTCAGCCACGAGAGCAGGGCGCTCGAGAATTCGCTCCCTATGCAGTGCCCCACCCGGCTGATTGCTAGGTGGGGTGCGCCGTGCTCAGAGCACGCGGCGCTCGACGGGCGTTTCGCGGGCTGGTGGTGGTGGAGGGCCCAGAGCAACCCCAGAAGGAGCCCCGCCGCCGAGCACAGGCGAAACACGGCGTCGCGCAACTCGCGACCAAGTGCTCGCTTCCGTCGGGCAGTCATGCTCACGAACGTGGGCATCGGCAGGGAGTCGGATTCGAGGCACTGCACGACGTGCTTGGGGGACGACTCGCCGAGTGACAAATGGCTGGACGATGTCTCTCGCGGTCATGAACGCGGCTCATACGGGAGCGGCGCCGGTGGGTCGAGGGGTTCGAGTCCCTGTCCCGGAGTTGGCCTGCGCCCCGTGTTCACGGGGCGTTTTGCGTTTCAGGGGGTGCTCGTGCCAGGATTCGTGCCAGTAGCGCGACAGCCTGGGCGAGGGCCGAGCGGGTTCGGCGACTGGAGTGGATACCAGCGAGGTCTCTTAGACTGGCGTTGTGTCCGGGCCAGAGGAGTTCTGGGGCGATGATGGCCCGCCGTCAAATGGAGGCGAGGCCGTTAGGCGACTGTGGCAGATCGGCCGCGTGGCAGCGGCGAAGAAGCGGCAAGTCGTTGACGTGGTTCGCCTTGGGCAGGAGGGCAAGAGCAGGGATGAGCTGCGGAACGACTTCGAGGCCGAGCTTGCTCGGTGTGAGATGCCGCAGGATCCGATCTGGGTCGAGCGGACGCTCGACGAACTTGAACAGTCGCCTGCGGACCAGATGCGCCAGAAGGCTCAGAATCTGCTGCTTGTCGGACGCACCCTCGGACGCCTGGCACGGTCACGCGGAATACCAGATCCTCCCGACTGGATGAACCCGCCAGAGGAGGCGAGCTACCACGGGCCACCCAGGCGCGGCGACAAAGTGCCCGTCGAGGTCGACCGTAATGCCACCGCATGGCTTGATCGCGCACTCGAAAGCGCACCAGGTCATGTCGGCGATGTCCAAGCATTGGTGCCGGTATGGTTCGACTGGGACACTGAGGAGGACGACACCAGACGTGTCGAGGTCTACCTTGGGTCCACCAGGGTCGGGACGCTCAACCAGAACTCCTCGCAATCGTTCTCGCCGGTGATGAAGGCTGCCGAGGCGCAGGGCAGCAAGCCGCGAAGTATGTCGCCGCTCGCGAGGGCCAAGCACCTGGACCCGCCGTACCTACTACTTATCGATCTGCCCGAGCGGACGACTATGGAGGAGCGCACTCATAATCGGTAGGCCGCAGGTTCGAGTCCTGCCGGGCCCACTTCCAAAACACCTGCAAACGCAACAAAAACAAGCCTATCACGAGGTTGCGACGGCAGGGCATCGTTCCCTGCATCGTTCCCCAGCGGTCGTCCGGCGGTCGCCGGGGCTGGTTTCGGGGCGTCTCCGGAGGCCGTGCTGGCACGCCAGGTCGTGAGGCGGGCCGAGCGTTCGACGGAAGAATCCGTTGGCCGGTTCGGCCGCGTTGGGGTCTATACCCGCATGGAAGCAACAACACCAACAACAGAGGCTCCGCTGCAGCAG